>Ga0214480_100344_pt1 | contig 23797 bp, 21 predicted proteins | sample M1_20Mar14CPVII9_3_FD_165042 | JGI IMG/M metagenome (GOLD analysis project Ga0214480, IMG submission 165042) | Marine eukaryotic communities from Monterey Bay, California, United States - M1_20Mar14CPVII9sort6BwellE17 | ecosystem: Environmental > Aquatic > Marine > Unclassified | place: USA... | reverse complement strand
GCATGTTCGACTCAGTCCAAAGTTGGTACGGCTGACAATCGGGACACTTTCACCTAATTCTTCGATGGAGTATTGACGGATAGGCGTGTCCAACGCATTGAAGAATGGATTGAATGATAGCATGGTTGACCATGAGCATAACCACCTTCGTACTTTAAGTGGCCCTTGTGGTTGATCAGGAGTAGATTCGTCACCGTCCCCAGAAGATATCAATTTGGACGTGGCATCTTCTTCATCATCGTCATCCCCTCCACCTCCATTCTCCAAGTAATATCGATATTCAATACCACAATACTTCATCATTAATGTAGTTAATACTGCTTGCTTAAGTAACATCTTCCAATTCAATCCTGCGCCATCTTCTTCACGTTGATATTGCAATCTAACCAAATCAATACATAATTTAATCTCATTCACAAATACCACTAAACAAAAGATGAAGAAACTAATCAACATGCAAAAGTACCAAGTCAATCCAGCTATACGTCCAGTTTCATTTGATTTACTAAATGATGCAATAATGAATACTAATAGTGGTATAGCCAAGTACATTATAAATTGATACCATTCCAATACTGTCGATGAAACTGTAGATGAAACTCCATTCTTCTTATTATAGTTTGACAATAACAAACGAAAGGTATCATGACCACGCCATACATCAGCAACAAACACCACACTATAAATCATCAAACTAGCCAATGAATAAACAAATAAAGGCAAACTCAATATAGTAGCAATCATTACCTCAACATTAATACTCTCACCAGCCTGTTGGCCAGAATTGCGTGGTATTTCCATACATTGGTATACTAGTATACTTAATGCGAATATGAATATAAAGCCACAGTTTAAGAGTGCTACTAGTGTATAGAATAAGCGGAGGATTGAGAGACCGATGTTGATACCTGGTGAACGTTTCATTTTGGTAATTACTTGAATGGTATCCTTGCCTTCTTCCTTATTGCTTGTTGTAGTATAACATTGACTAAGCTGTAATTGATCATTGGGTAAATCATATACATGTGTAGTAACCTGCTTATTATTACCACGACGAGAGCGGATAGTCGAGGAGGGTTGTTTCAGTGAGAAGTGATCAATGAATTGCAAATCTACAGATACTGAAGTATTGCTGTTGATATCGTTTGTGGCCTGCTCTTCCATGCCCACTTCTTCAGGCGTATCATCGAGGATAGCCTTTTCATCAGTTAGAGGTACGGTATTATCTCCACTGGTTGATATATCTACGCCTTCTTCTTCTACAGATGTTGCCATACTGTTTTTGTGTGCGTGATGTATTGTTGTGAATCAAACTTTTTTGCAATGCCTATGGTATCTTTGTAACGCCGCCGTTCTTCCTGTTGAATACTATACTGTTGCTATGCCTGCAAACCACCCGTCTAAATTAGAGAGGTTAAATTGTCTTTGTATTGCTCTGCTATACCTACCCAACCAGCAAAAAAGCAAGCAGAGATTGGGAAGGGCAAAGTCTACAATATATAGCGATCAAACGAAGATATCGAGCGGTATCCTCACGAGACACCCGGCCCGTGCGTACGTAACGGTATGCTAATACGGATTCACCCTCCAACTCATCACATGATTTTTCTTCTTCGAGTTCAACTAGTTGACGATCGATATTGAACTCTCGTCGGCTGCCGTCTACTCTGCTTATCTATTGCACACCTTAATCAAAGTATTTGTTCGAATAAAACACTTGGTGCTGTATAAAGTATTTAGCGGCGGTATCTTGAGTCGCACAATAGTAAAAAGTTTTCTTTGCAATACCAATATAAACAATATCATGAAAATAAACATGGCATCATTAGCACTTATATGTGCTGCATCTAATCATCGTGGTGTTGTTATGGTAAGTTTGTTTTATATGCTGTGTTTTGTGGCGGCTGAGTTTCAGCGGCGGTGTGTATGGCATATAGAGAAAGATTTTGTGCATATCATGTGTGTGCAAAAAATTTGAGTTGCATATACTCTACTCTGTGATAACAATACCTCACCAATATCTTTCTCTACTATACACACAATACCCAAATAAATATGCTAATAATATACAACAGGCATTTACAAAAACACCAACACTTCGTCGAGCAATCATCACTACATCATCAACAACACAGCGTCCATTCTCAACATCTGAAACACCTTCACAAACACAACAAAGCAGCAACAACAACACATTGCGACGTCGTCGTAATATAAAACCAAATAATAAATCATTAATTCAAAAAGCATCAAAGTTAGTTGGTTATCATGATGGTTTTCTTGGTAGTAGTAGTAGTGAATTGGGTATGAGTACTACCGAGGATACCATTGCTCCTCCTTCTACCATCTCTTCTGAAACAAGTGATGAAGAAGATATGTCAAACCTATTCCCAAATAAAAATAAATCAATATTAGATTTACCACCCAGAATGAGATTCGCACCATCACCAACAGGTAGTTTACATGTCGGTGGTGCCAGAACTGCATTGTATAATTGGTTAGTTGCCAAGAAGGGTCAATTGGAATTTGAAAATGATGGGAATGCGGATGGTGGATTTGTTTTGAGGGTTGAGGATACTGATTTGGCTAGAAGTACCAAGGGTATGTGTTTTGATTTTTATGAGTGTGTTGTATGTATTGTGTGGTTTAGTTTGATCGGAAGATGTGGTTGAGAAACTTTAGATTTGTAATTGCCCGGTATATCCCTGCCAATTTTCTCTTACACAAATCTCCTTTCTTCTATTTCATTTCCCCGCTTATAATGTTAAATAACAGAGAGTGAAGAGGAAGTATTAGGTGACTTATCTTGGTTAGGATTAAACTGGGATGAAGGACCTGACATGCCCCTTGCCAAATATGGACCATATCGTCAATCAGAACGTTCATCACTCTATTCAAAGATTGCATCAACATTAATTAATGACGGCAAAGCATATCCTTGTTTTTGTACTCCGGATGAATTAGATGCAATGAAGGCAAAGCAAGAGGCCGAGGGTATCCCACCACGATATGACGGTATGTGGCGTGATGCTGATCCAGATTTAGTCGCTGAGAAGATTGCCAATGGTGATCCATATACTGTACGGTTTAAAGTGCCCGCTGGTGCACGTGTGGTTATTAATGATGCAGTTCGTGGTACTGTTTCATGGGATGCTGAGGCAACTGTTGGTGATTTCATTCTACTCCGGTCAAGTGGTGTGCCAGTCTATAACTTTTGTGTTGCAGTTGATGATGCCTCCATGGGTATTACTACAGTTATCCGTGCCGAGGAACATTTAACAAATACATTACGTCAGGGATTGATATTAGACGCGTTAGGTGCACCCCGTCCACGATATGCACACTGTTCATTGATCTTGGGTGAGGATAAGCAAAAGTTGAGTAAACGTCATGGTGCCACATCTTGTAATCAATTCCGTTTGGATGGATTCCTACCCGATGCCATGATTAACTACCTCGCATTACTGGGATGGAATGATGGTACCGAAAACGAAATCTTTACCCGTGATGAATTAATTGAGGCATTTGATATTGATCGGATCGTTAAAAGTCCAAGTGTCTTCGATATGGATAAGTTAAAGTGGATAAATTCACAACATTTGAAGAAGATGGATGTTGAGGAGATATTGAACTTAGTTGAGGAACAGTTGAACTTTATGGACATGATTAAGAGTGATCATGGTAATGAGGATAAGAAACGTGATTTCGTCTTCGCAACGACGGCTATTGCTAAGCAAATGATGGAAACGTTGCAAGATGCGGCTACGAATGCCAAGACTGTATTGGAGTATAACTTACCATCAACATTCGATGATCTAGCGGATGGATCTGAGGCGAAGGAGATGGTAAAGCAGGGACACTTTTATGGTATTTCTATGAAACTATTGGAACTGTACGAATCCAAGAGTATTCCCATGCCAGATGAGAATGACTTCCTTGCCGCGTTTATGGATGGGTCCAACAAGGCAATTGTGGAGGATAGAGAATTGGGAGGAGATGATAAGTCATATACTCAGGAATACAAGGCATTTATGAAGTCAATTGCAAAGGAGATGGGTGTTAAGGGGAAGAATCTCTTCCATCCTGTACGATTGGCATTGACCGGTGATATGAGTGGTCAGGATGTAACCAAGCAGTTATCACTCTTGGCAATGGCAACTAGTGAAGGTTCAGTTGTTAATGCTGAATCGGCCGATGTGGTACCATTTGAGACTCGTATGGATAGACTCAAGAGTTTCTGTGAGTCAATTCCTGAGGAATTCCGTGTATCCAAGAAGGCAAATGATGATAAAGGCAAGTCAAAGAAGGAGTCCAACAAGAGTGAAGCAAAGAAGGATAGTACATCTGCCGCAGCCTCGTCGTCATCTGCAACGGCAGCTTCTGATGTATCAGATCCATTAGCCTCCTATGAAGGTCCACCCATCACTGCTCTAGATATCCGTGTTGGACGTATCAATAAGGTATGGGTTCATGAGGATGCCGAAAAGCTATATTGTGAAGAAATTGATGTCGGTGAAGATGAGCCTCGTTTAATTGCCTCTGGTCTACGACCGTACTTGGCCGAGGAAGATTTAGATGGACGTATGGTACTCGTGTTATGTAATCTCAAGGCGCGTAAACTGGCAGGATTTCCAAGTCACGGCATGGTCCTATGTGCATCGAATGAAGATCATACCGAAGTTAAGTTGGTAAGTGTACCAGTCGATGCCAAGATTGGCGAACGTGTTACTGTTCCTGGATTCAACTTCGAGGATGAAGAGGCAGCACCGTTTGCAGAGAACAAGGTTGGGAAGAAGAAGGTATTTGAGAAGATTGCACCATACTTGAAAACGAGTGAGTATGGTGTACCTGAATTTGGAGGTAGACCTATACTGACAAGTGCAGGAGTATGCACAAGTCCTATTAAGAATGGTTCTGTATCATAGATTAGTATAGATGTGGTGGGGATATCAGGGTATTTGTAAGCTAACTTAACTATTTGCAAGTATTATAGTATGTGTTGTCAAGTATATAGTTCTAGTAGAATCTTTGTGCAAGTTTATTTTACATTCGTCTCTGTTCATTCTTCTGTCCAAATAGTAGTAAAAGCGCCACACCCATCGTCTATACAAACAGCTATCGGAGTGCAGGTACTGAATGTATCGTAGATTAATTCATCAATGTAATCATACCAGCAACAGAATAGATTACTTGAATTGTCTTCTCTCCACCTGTCGGATGATTCCAGGTCTTTCATCTTCGAATAAGAAGTATCTTCACTACTCCTCGATAATATTATCGGTATGCTGTTGCTTCCCCTACTCATATCATGTCGTTGTTGTGCTTTTGTTATTATTGGCTTTGAATTGTAGTACTTCCTATTGGTTGTTGGTGAAGGTGTTTCTAGTATGGTATTGTGTCTCTTTGAGATCTGACTTGATGATACCATTTGAGGTATCTTGTCCGACGACGATTGGCTTTGTTGATCATATACTTGATCATTTGTGGAGGGACCCTCGTCGTATGGCGTTTCAAGTTGTATCATTGTACCTCGTGTATATCTGTGCTTTTACACGATGACTGTCTTTTCTATGCTTGATATTTCCTTTGACGACTCTCTCTTTATGCTATTGAATACTATTCTCTCTACCAAAAAATAAATAAATCAAAGAGCTGAGATGCCTTCTAGACTAGACATTAGCGATGGCCCCAAACTACTCCACATTGATGCCAAGGCCGAGCCGTCGCCTACAAGCAAAGATGCAACCATTATTGCAATGGTAGAGTTGAAATTATGTAAAGTTGATGTTAACTTGGCGCCTATATGAGAAGAAAGAATTAATTTTTTTTTGAGAAATTATCATATCCGTTTATGTTAAGGGGCATACTGATACAATCCGTTGACGATTATAAGACTTGATATAGGAGCCTTATTGCCTTTACTCCAACCAGAGATATGGGGGAGACGTTTACAGAAAGGCAGAGACTAAAAATGGCAGAGTACTCAACCTAGAAAAAAGAGGCAGGGGTTTCTTTTCATAGTAGAGAGTAGAAGGAGGCTTGGATAAACATTCCGATCATAATGTGTGAATAGAAGAATACAAACAACATATATTGCAACTCAGGACAATATCTGTGATCTATGAATCGTTAATCTTTAGACGACCACAGATAATTCCCCTCTTTACCCCCCCAAAAAAATGCAAATGCGACATACTTTACCCAAACTTCTTTATACCTTCTGATAATTTATTTCACCCCTTTATCTGTTTTTAACATAGGAATACGTAGAACTGTTAGACTTGCTTACACCCCACTCAGCCTCATACTTATACCAAGAAGGTATATCCCTTGGTAGTTGAAAGACATGATTTATGATGGTTGCATTACATTATAGAATACCTAATGAAGAAGTCCAAGTAAGCTGGACGACTTATATGAATTGTTTATATTAGTATCCTACATCTGTTGAGTAGTTGATCATGTTTCATCGCTTTACAAAGGCACCATCATCGCTGTCAAGTGATGATAACAAGTTAGATTCACAGACGACATCATTTTCACCGACATCATCCAACAATGTCAAGGCAATATTGCAATCGTTTGGACAGCATTATAATATGACTGATAGTAAAACAACGTCGTCGTCATCGTCATACCCCTGGAAAGTGTACTGGATTGGTTTTATCAACTTGATAGTTTACTTGATTATCTTCTCCATTTCATACATCAACCTTAATCTTGCTAATGGAAATAATCTTATTTGGTCGATTCCTCTTGGTTGGTCGATATATTGTCTATGGATGATAGATAGGTTGGTATTGTCTACTGCAATATAATGGAATATATCTATTTGCAATGTTTGTGTGTGCATTATATTTGCAATGTGTCTGCATAATGTTTGTATATGAGAGTGCTCTTCTGACGCAAACATATGATGTGCATTCGTCGCTCTTCATTACTTCATCCATAGGACATGAGGCATATCACAATACAATGGCTCCATCTTCTCGGACAATGTTTGGATAGGGTACCTTACAATGGATTGCTTAGTCTGCAGTCGATTCACTGGATTCTAAAGCATCATCTCCTGCATCATCCTGATACTTGGAGAACAGATCCTACACCTATAGATCGACAAAGATTATTCGGACCAAACATATTAGTTGAAACTATCAATATAATCTATACTGTATTTGGTTATTGGTACCTTGATGTAAAAGATGTAGTTACAAAGTTTGATGTATGGAAGCTCCTATCATTGGTAGTAAGATTTGGTTATCTATTATCATTACCTCTCAATGCATTAGTAGCTACGATCATCACTTTGTCAATCTGTGCAAATTATCTTGCATTACTTACCCATGCAGTTCCATGTAACAAATCAACAAATGATAAGGATATACATCAATGTAGAACATCAATTGATATCTTCCCACAATCTAAACTGTTTAATTTTATATCAGGGGGGTTGAACTGTCATCTAGTTCATCACATGGTACCCAGTTTGCCTCGATCACTTCACCCCTCTGCTTCTGTAAAGATCCAAAGAGTCATGCTAACCGAATATCGATATGTAGAGACATGGTCAGAGTTGAAGGCGGTATGGATTATGCGGCATAAGATCTTTCCAGAAGTTATCATGATCAATGATTTACCAATGTATCTGAGGAAGAATGGAGGTATGGCTCGACAGTTGGCTCAAGATTTAACATCTTTGATTGTTCTAGTCTGTGTGGCTACTTTAGATATAAAATCTGGTGTGTCAATAGCCGGCATGTATCTTGTGATACAGGTTATTGGATGTCAAGACCTCTAGAGATACGGTGGAAAGTTATACCTAAATAGACATATCATGTGCTCATTTTTCATTAGTAGTAATAGATCGCAGCCATTGTCATTCCCAACAACTATCTCCCTACTATACTCTAGATACCCCCAAGATCACCTCTGTTCTTCTCACTCATTACCCAAAGCAAACGACTCTTCAAGATGATCACGACAAGCATCGATACCTCCGACAACATCAACTAGGTTACCCCGACTATTACGAGTGCAGGTATCTTCCTCCAAAATGTTATACTCAATAAGTGTTGCTTCCAATTCAGCATAGAATTCCTCCTTTGACACACGGCGTTCCCGATAAAACGAGGAATAGATAGGGATACTTGCTGATGCGGGGTCGAAATTGAATGCATCAAATCCTTGAGCTGTACGAGTACGTCTACCATTACCACTCAATGTAGTCAATTGACTTTGAAAGAGATTACCACTTAAGGGAGAGAAGTCCGGGATGCCAGAGCCAGGAGGAGGTTGGGTGTATTCTGGAAGATTGATTTGATACAGTACGGCGTTATCATTTCCCACAAGTGTTGTAAACGTTCCAAATGGTCCAAATGGTCCCTCGATCGATCCATCACAAGATTCACCAGATTGATCAGCTTTGAAACGTTTACTGTTGCCATTTACACCACATGTTCCGTTACCAGTTACAAGTACCGGCTTTTCCAAATCTTCTTTATTTCTACCACCAAATGGAGGAGTTTTAACACCATTATTGCTTCTACATGCAGCTTTCTCTGCTGGAGGGTAAAGGAAGATGTTCCTCTGACGATATGAACCGCCATTGATATTACCACTGCATTAAATATGAATAGCGATATGAGTACGACGAGATACACGGGGGAGTATACAAGAGCATGATCTAATAACAATGATTACACTACTCACGTGATGAATCCTTTATAATTGTCGTATCGATAATTCCAACTAGCTGACTTATTTGGAGTACCGTCGGCTCCGTAGAATGATAGGTCTCCTAGCCAGTATCCTACTTCATCATTCCATTGAGGGAATTGATCCAATGGTTTTGGATCTTCACCAAGCTCACATGTATCATCGACGAGAGCTCGTGATGACAATGAAGGGCCTTTCAATCCTCTCTTCTTATTCAAGTTCAACGATGCTAAGGATTGCAACAACTCCTCCGACATATCGTCGGCACCGATTGCGCCGACGGCAGTATGGATAGTAATGGCAATGGTAGCGAGAGCGAGGATATGGATATTCATGGTGATATATATTGATGTTGTATGATATATGATTGCAAATTATGCCGTCAAACACAACATCAACATTTGCAAGATGCCCCAAGATCCTATTTACCGATACCTAAGCCCTAGTGACTGAAATGTAAGTCATTATGATAATATCTACTGCCCCAGCAGGGTCATTTACTACCCGCTAACCAAATTCATCTCACGCACTAGCTCTTGTACACTGAGATAATAATAGGATTCTAGATAGTCTCTTCTTTTAGGAGTTATAATAATCATTGTATTAAAGTAGTAAGTCCAAGTGACCTTCTTCTGCTAATCACTCCTCTCATCCCCGTCTCCTCTTACGTACGCCCTCCTCTACCTCTCTTCTTCCACTTCCACCATACTTCCAAACAACATACTTACACCAAAGTAAACCCCAAACAACTAAAAGAACTTGACACGATCAATACACTTCCATTCCTCCATCTTACCCACAGTATTCCACAACGATATAGCCTTGACTCGTCGTTCACATCCCAACAATGTTGGATGGATACTCATGTAGGTAATAGTATCTAGTAATGACAATGCATTCGTTTCGGGATTGTCATATGCAATAGAATTGTGAGGTGTCCATGGACGTGATCTTGTTGGCATTTCAACAGCTCCTAATTTGGGACGGTTTGATGGAGTACTTTCCTCTACATCATGAGATGATGAGGATCTATCATCATCCTTCAAAGAAGAGGAGTCCAAAGATTCTTCATCTTCGTCATAAAATAACGAATATAAAGCATCCAAGGCTACCTCATGTTCATCATTACTTGCCAATGTCATTTCACTCCAGGCAATACTACATACCTGTCCCGGTCGACCACAAACGGCAATATCGGACGTAACACCCGTCGGCTTGGCAAAAGCTGGCCAAACACCATTTACCAACACATCTTTCACCTTATGCAATCGTCTACTAGCTTCTTCATGTGATAAATGTTCCATACCATAGATGGCCGTGGTATGTGGTTGGGGTATCCACGGTGAGGAATGTTTCGATGAGAAATCTTCAACTGCCTTGGTTAGATCGTTGTTGAACTCTTCTAGTTCCAACCAGAGTGTGAGACCCTTGAATTCCCACTGTAACTTGCGGCGGTTTGCAATGTTTGAGGTTGCTGGGGATGAGGGTATGGATGATGAGGGTAGTGAGGAGGGTGGACTTGCAACGACGGATGGTATCCTTGAGGGTGCCGATTTGGACATAACTTGTTCAGTAGATCTTGAACAATCAGAACAAGTGGGAGGTATGTTAACCGCTGCTGTGGTCATCTTTTCCTCTATACCAATCTTCTCTACAACAAGCTCCGGGGTTGCACCTCGACTAATCATAACTGCATCATGACAATCTTCTTCGCAATCCATACTGAACGCCCCATCAACTTGATTCATCCCATTCTCATCATGAACCTCCAACACTTCAAATCTACTCCTTTCATCTTCCTCTATTCTCTGTATATACCTAACCCCATCTACATCACTTAATCCACCATTGTCCTCCTCATCTGAACTACTAATGACACTCTCAGCTTGTAACTCTGGACATGACTTATGTGACATGTACATAATTTTGGTTAAATCCGGATTAGACAGAAAGGCTGGTGGCAATGGTGAAAGAGGACGTAAATCGGATGTTACCGTCATATCTTTTTATTGTTATTATTGGTGTAAGTTGTTGTACTGTACAATGTTATTTAGGAGGGGAGACGTTGAGCATCAAATTAGCTCTTCTTGGGTGTCAACTCTGTGTATTGTATATACTTTCTTGGGGGACTTAAATCTCACTAAGTGGGTGACACTTTATATTCTGAGGGGCAGAAAGTTAACAAAAGTTAGGTCTTTACTGCACAGTTATATCAAATAATATGCAAGGCGTATGTAGACGCGGCCGAGCAATATATGAGTTTGGATAAGGGTGTCAGGCTATGCGAAAAAATTGCAATTGCAAGGCCGCACTCTAAAATGTCAGCATATCAGAATATGCTCCATCAAAATAATATCACACCTTAATACTCTGTAATGAGCTCTTTATCTTCTTGAATATAATAGCGTATAGTATCACTATATGGGCCGCTCTACTCTTTAGCGTGCACTCTCTTCCTTGTGAGGTATGTAGTTGCAATTGTTAATCACGATGAACTTCGTATATAAATTGGAGATGAGCCTAACGTTTTCCACATTGTTATATGTTCTATACACCGAGTGTAGAACTAACGCCGATATAACAACTTATCAATCAATCAAAGAATATATAATAAATCACGCCTATCAACAAAGAGCTTGTGCTCTTGCTCAAAGCGGAGAGTGTCAAAATCGAATTTTATTGGACGCATACTGTTCTTTTGGCGATTTATTCCCAAAATTATCTCCGTATTATAAACATCGTACTCATACTAATACGATTATTGAAGCACGGGGTATCTTGGATAAAACAATCAATTATTTATCCAAATGTTCATTTGGGTATATAAAAAATGCCAATAGTAAACCACTGTCGATGCACCTAATAACAAATAGCAACAACTTTAATGATAGTAGAGAGCAGCAATGAAGTCTTCTCAATCTATACTGAGTGATTTAACATCATTCTTTTCTACTCCATCGACGCCGCCGCCGGAGAATAATAATAGCACAAACAATGAAAATGAATGTATCGAAATTGCAATGACCAATGACGTACCAACTAACAATACTACTACTACTCCTATCATCAACTCAAATAATACCATCCAAGGCACACAATATAAAGAAGGACAAACAGTACTATATACAAACTCACAAAACTTATCATCAAAAGCTACAATCCAAGCGATACATTATGATAATGACCTGCAACCATATTATACTATAACTTTTTTAAATGGTAGAGAACGACAGACTGATGATGCTCATCTATCTCCCATTACTATTAATAATATTGCTACTAATAATATGAGTAATCAAATGAATGTAGAGGAGGGTGTGTCAATAGTCGTTAACGAGAGTTTGCAACATTGTGGTGCATATGATATGTCCAAGGTAGTAGATACTCAAATTATATCACCAACTACTACTGCAGCTACTGACTCATGGGAAGACAATAACAACAATGGCGGCTATAATCAACAGACAAAGATTAACAACAAGATAAGGGAGATTTTTGATTATCTACATTCCAAGTTTTCGAAGATTGATAAGAGAAGGAGGATACTGTTAGTTCATCTTTTCATGTTGTTAGTTATTGGTTTAGTCTTAGTTATTGTGATTGTTTCAACAACTTCTTCTGTTAGTAGTGTGAAGAGTAAAGATCAACGACAATCTGAACCATCTGGTAAGTTTATATGTACCTGTTTTCACATGCGTTGTTTTTGAGTTATGTGAGATTGCTATATGTGGAACTGCAAGCTTTGATTAAAACTTTTTGTGCACATCTTATGCTCACTTTTCCCTATCTCTCATAATTTGTACACCTCGTGCTCCTTCCGAAGTTGAGAATGCTCCATCTCAATTTACTATTAATATAACAGCTCAAGCCGCCGCTACTGATCCAATAATACCCATTCCAACATATATGCCAACATCATGGTATCCAACCTATTCTCCTATAAACGGCTGGGGTGACTCGTCACCCACACCACCTGGTGACTTATTCTTAATGAGTGGTCAATCTAATATTATTGGACATTCAACGAGTCGACAGAGTATTGGTAAGAATAATGATTATTGGTTAGAAATAAAGTCTATATTAGAAGCAGCTAAAAATAATGACGAGAGCAAAGAAGAGATGGAAGAAGAGCTGTATACAGTTATTGAACGGACTAATAACTTACCAAGATGTTTGTTAGGTTGTAAGACGAAGAATGTCGTCTTGTCAAACTTGCAGTCTACTGCTACTCAAACTAATGACGACGAGCTAAAGAAGTGTAAACAAGACTGTCGAAATGTCGCATCAACATTAACATCCGAGTTACTCAACATATACAATCTCGGATTGTTAAGCAACATCGATGAGCCATTAACACATGGAAAATGTTCATTCGTTGAACCAATTAAAGACAAAGGCATTGGAGTAGAATATATAAGTCAGGGTACTGTGCCAATATCATGGAATGTAGGATGTGGTAAAGCGTTTGGATCAGAGTTCATGTTTGGCCGAACGTTAGAAATGGGTACCAACAACAACAGTACATCAACATCAATGACTACGACATATACATCCAACTTTGAATTAGTCAAGAATGGTCGAGGGGGTAGTGAATTATATAAACATTGGTATCCAAATCATGGACTGTATTGGAATGAATTACAAAAGACAATAAGTCAACGGAAAGGACAAGATAATAACTGGAAGGCATTCATATGGCATCAAGGTGAAAATGATGCATTCATTGATGATTCATCAATCTACTATTTGGGTAACTTGACAACATTTGTTAATGCCGTACGAATGGAAATGTATGATTCATCCGAATCATCAACATGGCAATGTAAAGAGGAGATACCAACTATAATAATACAATTAGGACATTGGCCAACAGGTGAAGATGGTGATAGTATACGAGATGCCCAGGCAACATTCTGTAACGAAGATATTGGTCGATCAATACTCGTTACGACAAATGATTTAAGTCACAATTATCATTATGATGCTGCCTCGTTCTTAGTTATTGGGTATAGAATTGCATTGGCATATGAAGAGGTTATGAAGAGGAATGTAACATGTCCTTGAAGAAGACTTGAAAGTGTATAAAAGCTTACACCATTGAAAGTATGTGAACAGAAATTAATCATACATCTTCCTAAACTAAAACTGTTATAAACACAGTACTTTACTTTAACTCAATGACTAACTCATACATTTCTGTCTAAACATAGCAGTCCGAAGGTTGTTTATGTATGGTAAAGTTTAAAGTGTGTAACCCTTGAGCTTAATTGTATGACCATTCTTGATATCTACTGTGTTGCATAGAGGAGTCGTACCGATTCATTTGTTTGAATCTCTTTTTGGATACATAAACATAGATACTAATAATGTCAACATTTGATATACTGCTGAACTTATCAAGCTCTACTTTATACATCTACTATACTTATAAATCCTAATCTTATTCTGTACACTGTGCAAGTATATCCATATCTATGCAAGGTATCCGATAAGCCTCTTTTTGCAATATGACTGGCTCTAGAGCTTGCGATCACAGAATTCATTTGAGAGAACGGCACGATCATCTTCGCTAGAAGGGCAGGATCAGCGGACCTACCAAACTCTTCTTGGTGATAAAACTGCTCGTTCAGTATCATCTTTGAGGATGAACTTCGTATGAACATGCTCATGTGTTGGCTCTCCTTGTCAAGCACTAAATGTTCGAGCCCTAAGATCTCTTCATCAAGTATCCCATTGTCGACAGCGTTGTCTCGGACTCGTTTGTACGAGTTGATATATTGATTAGACAGAGATTCATTTGCCATTGTTGTATCGAGGTTGCCATTGTTTGATATTGATAGAGAGGCTCTGATATTACATGCAGATGTAATCATATCTTCCTTGAATCGAAAATAATCGTGCTCGGAGTAATGTAGGTCATCATCGTTTGTACTCTCGTCTTCATTGTACACATACATGGAAGACAATACAGAAAAGCTGACACGCTTCTTGCTGCTTTGACCGTTTTGGTTAGATTGATTCATATGATTTGTTATTGTTGAGTATGGAAGATAGGGGCGCACGATGTAATTTATGTGTTAATATTAATATTAATATAAGGTGTGCTGGACCAACTCTTAAGGTACTCAAAATTGAAATGATTTTGACTTATAAAGGTAATTTAGGAAGAAAATTAGTATTTAATACCTTTACATGTCAAACACTAATCCTAGCATATCTCCATCAATAATGGTGATATTGATAATGTTTTATGCTATGTATTAGTGAATAGAGTCTTTCCTTCCAAGAGTCTAAGACAAGGTTAACCACAGCTAGTAGCAAAGGAAACTTAAGTTGTTACAATGTAACCCCGGTCACAACCACTCACCGGCGAGGTAGCAAAACTGCATGGGCAGTAGATTGATGAGGAGAACCTTCGCTCATCAAAAAATGCATAGCTCGGATGCAAGTTAAATGTATCCTTAATAAAATACACACCCTATTCTACTTGCAGCGCCTCAACACTCTTACACCCCTCTTACTTGTATAATATGTAGATAGATTGTATTGTAGTAATAGTTTAGGCCGATACTGAGGTCGAGGTTGAGGTACACTCTTGCCCTTGCTCTAGCATTTGTATTGAAAATATGTGACACAAAACTACAACGGTTTCTTGCAATCTCTTTGACCAGAAACAGAGCTATTTGTCCTACATCAACACTCCTAATTTAGTTAGCCTAAGTATATCATGTACTAATGTTCTACTCCCTATCCGTCACATCTCCTCCTTTTGATTGATTGATATGACACTCGTTCTCGTGTTTTCAAAAGCACATGACAGACACATATATTGCCTACTACTACTTCTAATGATTATCCATCTCCAACAAGCACATCTTAGCAATATATTTGGCACGAGAATGAGCAATCACGGAGCTTACACGTGACAACGGCATGATTACATCAGCTAGAATAATAGGATCAATGGACCTGTTCTCTAATTCCTCTCGCTGATGATGCTGTTCGTCGAGTATCAACTTTGTTGATGAACTTCGTAAGGATAGGTTGACATATGTCATCTTTCTCCCTATGACTAAATGTTCAAGCCCTATCATCTCTTCTGGAACTATTTCAACATTGTCTTTGGAAATATGTCGTAGTCTTTTGTAGGATTTGATGTACTGCATTGATGGAGAATCGCTTGTCGTCGATGTATCATGTCTTATGTTCTTGTCTTTGATGAGAGCTCTGATATTGTGTGCGGATATACTCGTATCTTCTCTGAACCGACCGTACTCTTGCTCAGAGTAATACAAATCTGTGTTGCATACACTCTCATCTTCGTCTTCGTTGTACACATACAAAGAAGACAATGTAGAGAAGCTGACACGCTTTTGTTTGGATTTATTCATATTAATTTGTCATATCTCTCTCTCAAAGGTTGTATTCTCATTACTCATTTAGCATTCTCGATCAGAGCGCAGCTGTTTGAGGTAAACTCTCTCTAGCATGAGCTATGCAGTTTTTCAAAAAGATGCTGCTAGAGCAAGAACTTAGAGGATACCGCATCTATTCATCGTTGAAGACTATTATGGGAAGCTATGTCCCTCTATTAACAATGGGTATGCTAGTACTATAAGACTATCACTATCATTAAGCTCGATAACGCACAAGGATACCTCACATCACAGTTCAAGAACTCATACTTGAATAGCTTCGACCCTTTATCTCTGCTACTTGTGCCCTATCAACTCCCCCGACTTCTGCCAATGCAGCAAGCTCATCAATCTTACTTTGTAGGAAGTCAGTAAACAGTACTTGACGGCCCATATCCTCTTGATAATCTTCCAAATCCTCTCTTACATCTTTTAAAGCTGTCTCCGCTGCAACCTTCTCCTCCTTCACCTGTACAATCTTTTGGTTTTGCTCATGCTGAATAGCAAGGTTACTCTTGGGGGTATCCTCTTCGGTACGGGCATGTTTAGATGTTGTAGTATCTACCAAGTCTACAACATTAATTGGTTTAGAATTCTTCAGAGACTTCTTTAATGATGCAATCTCTTCGTTTTTTGTTGTTATTGCCTTTTCCAGCTCATTATTTTTGGCACTCAACATAGCAATCTCTTGTTCATTTTCATCTCCGCTAGTCAAGTCTACTGTTTCTATTGACTTTGAATTCTTCATTGAATCCTTCAGCATATCAATCTCCTCACCTCTTTTAGCAATAATGCCAAGAACTTTTGCAATTGCCTTATTCTTCTCTGCTACTTCCTCATAAATAATTGCATCCTTCTTTGAGACCTCTTCATCTTTTGCCGCAATATAGTTCTCCACCTGTTCTAGAGAAGATGTTTGATCTGCATACTTCCTCTTAGGATCACTGAGAATGTCAAGTAAGTCTCTATTGCATTGATCGCTGAGGTTTTTGCACTGCGATAAGCAAAGAGATTTGATGGAATGATTGGACGCAACAGCATCCATTAACGTTTCAGCACCTTTGTCTCCAATCTCATTATCAAACAGCAATAACTTTCGTACACTCGTGTTTACTACAAGAGAAGCGGCAATACTGTGGGCTCCCTTGTCGGTGATATTGTTGGGGCCTAAACCAATCACCTGTAATGATCTATTGTCAATTAACATATCAGCCAAGTATTTAGCTCCCTCATCATCAATATTGTTATCGCCTAAATATAATACTTCAAGTGTGGTGTTCTTTTTAAGCGCATTTGTCAAGTTCTTCATTCCTTCAGTACTGATTTTGTTATTGTGTAGGCTTAGCTCTTTCAGATTTGTATTGTTTGAAAAGATCGCATCAACCAATTTCCCATCACTAAAAGTTATATTATTGTGACCCAGTTTGAGATTCTCTACTTTTTTTACCGTATATCGTATTCCAGCCATAACCAAGTCACTATCGTTCAATCCAGCGTTGTAGTAGTCGAGTTTTTTCCCATTCTCTAATGCAGCAATCTCCCTATCTTTTGATGCAAGAGTGTCTTCTAAACGGGCAATCTTCCTTGCATTACCCCACAGGGATTCTTTTAATACAGCAATCTCTTTGTCTTTGACGTCAAGTTCGTCCCTCAACAAGAGAGATGCACTCTGTTTATGGGGTGGAGGTCCACCGACAGCTTTCCTCTTAGTTTGCATCGTCCTCATGATATGCAACGTATTATGAATGGTATCAAGCTCTGTGGTAGCCGCCTCTCCAAAACCGATAGTAAGAGGTTCACTTTGCCGCCGACGAATTGAGAATATTTTGCGGTACAGAAACGCCTTCCTCTTAGCCACTCCTCATCCTCCTTGCAACTTCTACTGCCTCTTCTCCTCCTTAATATGGATAGTATTCGAGTACTGCCATCATCTATTCACACATTTTAATTCATAACCTGTTTTGTTTCGCCAGAGGGGAGGCAGTTCAATATCCCGAGCCAATTTATATGCATGCTGTTTGAGTTTGAATATCCTCTGCCACTTTTAGCAAAAGAACAAGTGAGGCAATAGACCATAACAACAATTGCAGCAACTATTAGAATAGCAAAGTAGATTAAACGATATGAGTGATAGAGCAGAGCTACTTGAGGAGAGAGGTGGATGGATGGGCGGCGGTCGATCGCTTGGTGTTCGAAGGTGTATCTTTTACTTTTATCTAGCTTGACCCGACATATGATGATTAGTATCTTTTCATGAGCATGTCTCTAAACTTCGTACCTCTTCTTATATCGAAAACACCAGAGCTGATACAATAGCCTCAACAATAAGACGAAATGCTACAAGCACACCAATAGTAGGAGTAGGCGCTTGGCTCATAGCGGCCGCGGTTGCAATACTATACAAGAAGAGACGATCATTATCCTCCTCGTCATCGTCGTCACTATCACTCCCAATCGAAGTTGAAGTTGACGAAGAGGATATTGCAATTCCAGAAGGCACCGGTTTACAAACACAGAATAAACTTGATGATAAGACGTATTGGAGTGAACTTAATGATTACATGGGTCAGATACAGAGGCTTAGAAGTGAACGAGATGATAAGACGACTTCTGGGAATGTATAGAATGAGGGGAGTAGACCCTTCCTTGAGGGTGGTTATATATTGTACATTATCCACAACTGCCTTAAGATGAAAGAATGAGATTAATTTAACGTGTAAAATAGTAAACAAACTCATCGCTCAGATGTCTAGTAAATATAGAAGGAAGCTGCTAGGTCGAGTGGAAGAGTAGACTGCTGACCTTTAGGACAGCTAAATAAGGGGGAACTTTTCTGCTGGTATCCTTTAGGTTGAGGGTGATAGGCAAAACATAAGCCCACACTTGCACAGCACCACCAGCCTTCAAATGATATAACCTTTTTTGAATGAGTGGACAAAAGGATGATCTGGATTCTTCTTTGATCTGGTTGATAATATGTCTTGTGTATCATATAAAAGGATATCGATGGGGGTCTTGTGTGGTGAGGGGACATCTCCCTCTATCCATAAAAAGGATAGCTCTTTGCTCTCCTTCTTATCGTTGTTCCTTACCTTTTGGGCAAAAGAAACTCCTCCCCCAAAATATAAAATGTAGGGATAGGCAATCACTTTAATTCTGTTCTTTGTCAAATCTCAATTCTCTCTTTAATTATCTTGTTATGATTATGCCTTACAACTATGATGGCCAACAAGATACACTCCAAGAAGATTTTTTACCTCAATCGTCGTGCCTCACGTTCCCATTCCAATAAACAAAGAATATCACCCTCCCGAACTGGACCCTTGACATTACGAACAATTGATCTTCCAGTTCCAGTGCCTGCATCTGCGTCCATAAATTCTACACGTACTTGTGTGACGTTACCGGTGTTACCGGTTCGGCCTAGTACTCTGTTAACCTTTGCTAGTTTGACTGGTTGATCCTGTTGTAATATATTATGTTGTATATATGAGAGATGAGGATTTGAGATGGATGAGAAAATTTGATCATATGATGTGTGCAAAAATAATCTTCTACAAAAACACCCCACAACACCATCATCAAAACAACAATCTACACCAAATTTAACCAAACAAACAATACATTCTATATAAAAGAGGGGCCTCGGATAATATTAAAATCAGCGGTAGGGTGTTGACCGGCACTTCCTCTCTATAAAATAGAGAGAACTAAGGTGAAAGAAGACCTTTTGACTCGTCATTGGCGCCCAGCCCACCACCGCCAAACCTCACCACCTCCCTAAGACATATTATATCCCATTACAATACCATTTAAATATAGTACTGCTCTCTGAACTGAGTTAGAGAGGAGAGAGCTCTGAATCGACCACCAATTTTCAACTTTGCAACTCATTGCAAAATCTCTCGAATTAAAATACCACCGCGCCCAACGCCGCCGATAATTAATAATATATCGTCGTTAAATATACCAGCGTCCCGAGCATACTCACCATGATTGCAGTTTATTAGTAGTCTAAGTTACGAAGTATTGCTGGTTGAAAATTTTACCGCACGTACTTCAAGAGCGCAAATGATTACAAGTGTAATGTAGCTTGGCGATCTAACCAACACCGGGCTAAAAAATTATCCCCATTCCTTTCTATTCCTTATATCAAAGCTAATAAGCAGTCTACTAACTCTCTGAATGAGAATAAAGTTGTCTTATTATAACGTGGTTGTATTATAATGAAGGGCACTTTTGCTCTCCGCTAGCTTGACTGGCATTTACATATTATTACAATACTTATTTGGACATACGGCATTTAACTACCTAGGTGGTTGTATTGTTTACGACTTCACTAACACAAGATATAAAACCCTGTACAAAATACTGTGTGGTGAATGGCTGAATAAGTAACACGACCCCGCCAATTATGCCTTGATCATCATGAGATTGCTTGGAAAGAGTATTGTTTTGTTCTTTAGATAAACACCTCAGCCCATCATAAGCACACTCAACTGTGTTGTATTCTTCGTTGCACTCGCCGTCCCCAAAGTTTATGTCATATGCGCATTTGCTAAATAGATCTCCAATCAAATGGCTTTGCTCGTGGAATCTTCTTCTTCCACGTTTCGTAGAGTACACCTGTGTATCGTCCACACATATCTCCTCTCCTGCTTCACGTCCATCAATTGATACCTCACTTTTGATCTTATAAACTTCCGAGAGGCCCAGAAAGAAATCCGAATAGTCTTGGCCACTCCTTTCAATTGACAAATGCCAGTGATGTTTCGTGGGAGGCACGTATAGTAAAGATATACATCATCAAAGCCATTGACTGAGTTGCCCGTTTGCCCGTTCAAAATATTTCCGTATTCATTCTTTATCTTCTGCATTGTATTGGGGTCACGTATTGCCCAATATACGTTAGTTTACCCCTCTTCACTGCCATTACAAAGGGTATGTCGGATATGGACTCTTCGTCCTCCTCTGATATTACCTCAAAAGTATTGTTTTGTAATGTCTTGCGTTTGCTACAATAGTCCTTTGCAACATTATAGAGGTTGTCATCAATAATTTTCTGGGAACACCTATATTCTATATATCCCTTGTCTTTGCTCGCAATGAAGCTAATTGATTTGCTGGGTAACAGCTCTATTCCTTCGAAAATCCTTATTGCTACATCATCTTTTGTCGCGTATTGTTTTTGTCCATCGTGTACGTATCTCAGCTCTATTAATGATTGTAAATCTCTGTTTTCAACATTATCCATGTATTCATCTTCTTCAGCCACGAGGTCATCAGATGATTTGTTCATCCTAACTTCCTCACATCGGGATAAAGCATCGTCTTCCTCTTCTTGGATAATCTTATTAGGTGCATCATTATCGCTTGCTAGTAGTGTGGGTAATTGTCTCCGCCGCTAAATGGTACTTGTCGTGGAAGATGATACGCTAGCCGAATCCACACATTGCGGTGTATATGAGGATGATTCTGTAATAACGTGCACTGCTTTGAGGTGTGGCAATAAGTATCAGTTGCATCTGCATGGGCGACTCTCATTTATTATCTGAACCTGAACGGTCTCATCATAAAATTAGGATACCGATTCTCAACTCTCATAAAAATTAAATGCCCAATAGTACATATGTATGGTGAAAACTCAAACATCAAATAGTACCTCAATATAGACATTGGTATACACTGGCTACACTCACTAGATCTATATTTGATGCCCTTTCGAATAGTGGCGGTTTGGTCTTGATAGGCGGTCTTGATTTTCTACACTTTGAAACTCAGCACCATAAATTTAGCAAAATTTGATACACATCTGTGCACGCCTTCTTAGACCTTCTTGTAGTATCAGTGTTAATTGGTAATCAGTAGTAGTAAGACATCCGGTGATCTATAATAATGACAGATAATAGTTACAAAAGTATAGATGATTTAGTCATTGATCGGTTTTATATCAAATGTGATTGTTGTGGTAAACCTGGACCTACTAAAAATTGTTCAAGGTGTTTGTCACCTATTATTGCAATAGAGAGTGTCAAGTAAATCACTGGTCGAATCATAAGGATGTTTGTTCAGCATTAAAAGATAAATATGATAAATTTCTACAGGTAAAGCGCTCTGTGGAGAAAGAGGAGGAGGGAAAAACAGATGATAAAGAACCTGACGAGTGTGCTATTTGTCTGGAAGAGATTGAACTCCCAATATGTCTGGAGTGTGGACATGTATTCTGCGTCTCTTGTTTGATGCATTACCATGATGCTAATCCCGGAAAGAATAGTTGTCCAAATTGCAGGGGTGAGGCACAAAATATAGGGCTCAAGGCGAGTGACCAAATGATTATTTTTACCGAACGTGCAAAAAGGTCAGAAGGCGCTGAAAGAGACATGTTTGTCAACCTTGCTCTGCGGCAAATTGATGCTGGTTTTAGCCGCCATTCATCGTTTAAGGATCATCTAGATTCTAAGGATCGATTGCTAATCGATACAATAATTGCCAAAACAACGGTCTTGGGAGAGTTAAATATGCACCGTGAAGTTATTGATACGGTTGACAAATTCATGAATATATGTGACATTGCTGATGATATTGAGCCCCACGATATAATATACGCAAGAATGTCTAAGGCCAGGGCTCATTTAAAGTTGGGAGAATGGCAAACAGCCTTGGATATGTTCAGGCCGCTTTATGAGGATTGCAAAGAAAAGCATCAAGAGTATTGCCCTGACATAGCTGCAGGCATCTGCAGAGCTGAATATGAGCTAGGGAACTATCAAGAAGCAACTTTACAAGGATGTAGAGCATCATATCGTCATAATCGTTGGATTCCTGGAGTCCACAAGTATGTCGCTTTATCACAGATGAAATTAGGGGATATATCCAGGGCCAAGGAAGCAATTACACGAGGTATATTTCATGAAGCTCAGTGGAATGAGGGGAATAGAAAAGAGAACGAAGATGTACTCCGTATGATACTTGCCGAGGAAGGGAAGAATAACAAACCAAAGAGTAAAAAGAAAGGGAAGAAGAAGGGCAGGGGAAAGAAGTAGAATTGGCAAGCAAATGATGACATAGGAGATTTTATGCAGTAGTACTAAACTAAGACAACATTAGCGGTAGAACTAAATGATACCATCATATTATTAGCATATACCAGCATTAGGTCGATCCTATCAAACTGATCAGTGGCGTGAGCAGGACTTCTCAAACAATTAGGATACCGACAACAACTCTCATAAACAATCGACTCTCATAAAAGTTAAAAGTGGCAATAAATTTTTGTAAATTTATGTATTGAAACTCAAACTAAGTAGTACCTCAATAGACATTGGTATACTATACATTGGCTACACTCACTAGATCAGTTTTTAACGCCCTTTTGAATAGTAATGGTTAGGTATTGATCGGCGTTCTTGATTTTGTGTTCTACACTTTGAAACTCGCAACCCAAAAAATTGGCTTCTAGCATCTATGTATGACTTTCCGGTATGTTCAAGAAGGCAGCCAACAAATGGAATTTGCAATGATATATATGCTGTGACGTATATTATATACAACTCAAAAAGATTATAACTGCAATATAACATTAATTATGAGCGAGAAGAACACTACCACTAATTCTTCTGTCGAGGTATTAATAAAAGATAGTCCATGCTACCTAATACGCAACTGCC
>Ga0214480_100343_pt1 | contig 23803 bp, 19 predicted proteins | sample M1_20Mar14CPVII9_3_FD_165042 | JGI IMG/M metagenome (GOLD analysis project Ga0214480, IMG submission 165042) | Marine eukaryotic communities from Monterey Bay, California, United States - M1_20Mar14CPVII9sort6BwellE17 | ecosystem: Environmental > Aquatic > Marine > Unclassified | place: USA... | reverse complement strand
CTTCCTCAGCTTTTTCACTACCAAGAAATAAATGAATCCAAACTGAACAATCGGGCTTCGGTCCTCCAATCACTCTATTCTGGGGATGGTTATAGACCTTATGTCTTTCATCTCCCATCCTCATACCGCTTCTCTGTCCTTCGTTGAATATACTACCCTCTAAATCCGCCTGATCTTTAGCATGACGTATGGCGTTATCAACCACAACTTTTGGAGATATACCAACATGATCAGTAAATAATTTGTTTATGACTGAGTTTAGATTATCATCGTACGGATTATTAGTATCAAAACTATTATTATATTTTGAAGCATTATTCCTCGCTTCCTGAATGGCAGCGATGACGGACAAATCAAGTGTCTTTCCTCCATTCAACTGGGTAAGAAGAGATTGCAAATCTGATTTTGAGGAGGGTTCAACGTCATTTAATTTCGCCTTCTTTGAACTCATGATACCTTTAATACTACGCAGCATAAGTATAAAACCACTAATATCTTCTTCCTCTTCCTTTTCCTGAGAGAGCTGAGTTGAGAAGAGAGAGTTTGTAGTTTGCAGACTATCTTTTGGCACATAGAAGAGTATGGCCGGTATCCTATCCAACCCTGCCTCTCGACGATATAAAGCAGTGATGAGAGGAGATTATTGTATATATATAATCATAACGGGTTGATATACTACATAATACTGGTAACTAATTCATTTTGAAAGATCTTTCGGTGGTGTAGCGTTGGCCTTGATATGATCTAGCAATTGCACGTTTGGAGAACATAATATTTGCAAATTGCAAAAATACAACCATCAGTATCAACTTTATTTCCTATCAGCCATACAACACAAACAATACTTATCAACAATGTCGACAATCAAGGCGTATAGAAAGATGGCATCGCGCATGTCGCCCAAAATGTCACCAACAACGTTAACCAAACTCCGTAATGATATGGAACAATTAATAACAGGAGCACCTGACTCTGCTTTCTCAATCCCTGAATCACCCCGTGCTGATGCATTCGTTATTAAAAATCCAGATGGGACATCATCGAATCCGCATGAATATAGTAAAGAAGTTGCAAATGACCCAGGTGCCATCGTACGGAGTATGGGCACATCCCGACGTGTATTCCTCATTAATCCATCACTAACACCTACTGAAATTGATGGCTTATCATACCGTATTCGTACCATGGCAAGTAATTCTGGTATCAACTCAATAGTCGTTGGCAATCCATTAGAAGATGCTGAGAATAATGGTGACATGTCTGAGAATACGACATGCTTACCATCATTCCTTGAAGATGACGCACCCGGCAAAAACATAAAATTAGTTGATAATTCCGGTCCGTATGGTAATCGTTCCAGTTTTATTAAAAGTATATTACATGAACGATTTGGTGATGGATTGGGTATGCCATATGTAAGTTCTGGGTATGATGCTAAATCTATATATGATAGTGAAATGTATAAGGATACACAGCGGTTAGAGTATGAATTAATGAATCCATTGAGAGACTTGGCAGAAAGTTTTAGGGGATCGTATGATGAAACACTTAATAGTAGTGCAAGTAAGGTGCCGGTAGTTAGTATGCCACATGGGTTGGTAACTGATGCTGGATACTCATTGTTGATGGGTTCCTATGTCTTGGCTACACATTCAACAGCCTTTAAGATTGTTAATCCAATGCGGGGATTGGCCTTTGATCCTATCGGACTGTCCTACTTGTTACCACGTATTGGATGGGAATTTAATCAAGCATCTGCTGAGCATTCTGTAGCAATTGCAAATATGTTGGCATTATGTGGGTATGAGGCAAATGCTGAGGATATGGTAGCTACAGGACTTGCCACACATTATGTCAGTGGACCTTTCAAACTCAACATGTTGGAACGGGCATTGTCAGATTTGAACTCCTATGAATATCAAGCATTATTCGAAAATGAGAAGAGATTATATGGTGATAAGGAGCCTGCCAAGGATGTTAACGAGCCCTTTAGGAATGTCGCCGTGGCTAATGTCATTCAACATTTGAGTGAATACGACGCCGCTGGTGCCAATGAATATGGTGCCTACTTGAAGGAAGATTTGGATGATGAATCAGGATTATTCTTGAAGGATAAAGACCCAAGTTTAACAATGCAAGAGGAAAGGATTCAAATGTATGGCGAACTTGTGAGTGAGCTTGTAAGTTGGGGAGCAACATTTAAGGATGTTTTTGCAGAGCCAAGTGTCGAGGGTAAGATGGAAAGGTTGCGTGAGATAGCTGCAAGTAAGGCTGAATATGAGGGCAAGCCAGGCTTTGAAGAGGATGTTGAGGTAGCTGAACAAGCACAATCTCTTGTTGACAAGATGGAACAGCGCAGTCCACTGGCCTTATGTGTCATGAACGAATTGTTACAAAAGGGATTAGATGAACACGAGACTTTAGAGTCTTGCATGGAGAGAGAAAAGACAAGTCAAATACGTCTATTCTCGAAAGAGGATGGGGATTATCAACGTTGGGCTGAAAGTGGTAAAGGTGTGGGATTAGTTGAAATGAATCATGGAACGTCTTCATTAATAAAAGATAAGGAATATTCATTCTCGGCTTGGAAACATTCAAGTGTCAAGGAGGTGACAACGGATGAAATAAATGAGATTGTGTGGTAGGTGGATAAACATAATTTATCTCTGAACTACTAATTATCTGATTTCTTCATTTGTATTAAAGATTACACACTTGCTCCTCTACTCCATTTTCTATCCGGGGAGGCCATTGACCGTGAGTTCTTTGTTTTAAATCTTTCATGTGATCGTGAAGGATATCCACTCTAGCTTCTCCAAGTATATCTTCATGTTGTTTCGAGCTATCCTTCCATGAGTCCCAACATCCCGAACAAGTACTTCGTGCTCCCCAACCCAAGAACAAGTTGAGATAATTCAATATACGCTGTCGAGAGATATTTCTGCGTTCATCGTCGCAATTATAATATTTTGACATTAGACGTTCCATACAGACCAAGGTCCAAAGAGGCTTTCCTTCAATGGGATCAACTGGAGTTCTCTTTAAGAACCTAGAAATGAGTAATATAAACCCTTTAATAACATTTGCATGATATTGTACATTCCCATCAAATTCTGTATGAGATGCAATTGTTTCAACGAATGAACGATGTATGAGTACAAATTTGATATCAGCATATTCCGAGTATGACTGAACAAACTTGTACAAGTTTGTAGGATGATTTATTGCTTGCCTATCTTGTGCTATGTCTCTGATATCTCTCATCTTTGCCCATGACGGTTGACGTTTTACTCTGTAACTTCTTGTTTCGTCTACGTGTCCAGCAGGGAAGGATATATCTTCAATATATACTCTCTTTCTATCATCGTTGGGACATATCTTTCTAAAGAGGTGCCGTATCATGGTTGTATCATCTAAAGATCTAGTTTCCCCATGCAGTCCAAACAGGGCTTTTCGTAATCGTCCATTGGCGTATTCAACTATGTATGGCTCTCCTTTATTATCAACTTGTTGCTCAGCCAATGCTTGCAGTATCGGGGTAAAACCATGATGTATAGAACCTTCTACGCCTAGTGCATAAACGATTTGGCAGTTCTCTCTCTTTGCGAATGGTTGTTTTGATATTCTAAACTCTTCTACTACATCCACGATTTTAATTCTAAATGCCAATGTAAAGATGAGGAGAAGAATTGCAACTATTCGAAGGCCATTCAGGGAGAAGAGTCCCAATATCAAATTATTGCTATTATTACGACGACGAGATGGTATTTGTTTTTGCTGAGGAGTAGGAAATGTTCTGGTAGAGCTATGCATACCCAAAGTGGATATTGATTCTGCAGCAGTCCAATCATCATCATCATTAAGAGGAGGGTATCTCATCGTAGATTGATGATTGATGGACTGAGAGCTCCTCATATCATTACGAGGAGGGTATCTCGAAGTAGATTGATCACCACCGAAGTGATCGATGGAGTCGTCTGCTCTCATCATGGTAGGGAAATTGGATATCTCCGATAGTTGATTACAATACTATGACCTTAGTTCACTTGATGACCAACAAAAAATTTGAGGTAAGTTATGTATATCGAGGTACCGCAGTCAAAACATACTAACATACCCTATAGCTCTTTCATCATCGACTACCAAACAAGGTAAATGTTATTGTTAACTATGCGTGCCCCCGTCGAATCTCTAAGCACTCCCCCCCGCGCTATCTAGACATTTGTATTGCGTATTGCATACTGCTATTTTGCAAAAGAGTGTATCTTTTATTCCCACGGTATCCTAGCAGCCGATTCCGCAGTAGTGAGGGATTTACTGCTGTTATTACCACCCCACAACCTCTCAAAGGAAGCACAATATACTGATAATGAGTTCTGAACATATAAAGAAGCGTAAAGTACAAAATGGTGAACTCAAAGGGCCGCCTACGGATATGTCTATCAAGGAAAATAATGATAATGCACAAGATATGTTGCAAAGTATGAAAGTGAAAGCTGTATTAGAACAAAACCAGTTGCAAATGACAAAGATGCAATCTGAGATTGATGATATGAAAGAGCGTATATCTCATATAGATGGATTGGAGAACAAATGTACTCATCTTGAGGATAAGTGTACTTCATTGAAGAGATCAGTAGAAGTATTAATTAAACAAGTGTTTGATTCCACCTGTACCAGAAAGGAGTTATTGGATTAATAAAGGATACGATGATGAATATATTGATGATGCAGTCAATATCTTTTTTAGAAGTGTAGACGATAATATATCCAAACTCTTAAAAGGGGAAGATGCCAACATTTACATGGGTTGGGAAGATGACGGTCCAATCCTGATCCATGACGTTGCATTTGATGCACACTGGGAAAAGCTAATGGATGCTCTCAAACTTTACAGCCACCTTGAGAATATGTTATTTATAGGGAATATACAACTGACACCTCATCTTCTTGAGATTTTGAGTATAGGACTTGAAGTGACAAAGCTTACAAGTCTTCGGTTGAGGGATACTCATAATGAATTACCTCAAGATTTGAGGAGAGAGGCATTAGAGGGTGTCATTGAAATTGTAAACATACAATCAAACATGACAGATTTTCTATGGGAAAATAATATCATTGATATGGACGATACAAATCTTCTCATCGAAACTATCAAACAACATCCTTCTGTCAATAGTGTACGATTTGAGAGCTGTTTTGGAGAGAACGTAAATGGTTATGACCTCTTGTGCTCACTCATTAATGGAGATAAACACTTTGACAGTATTGAACTGTATGATAACAATATTTGTACTTTGGGCAATACTCATCTGCCAGACTATATTGCAACAGATCCAAGTCTCCAAACACTTCGTTTGACAAACGCCGGGCTTAATGACAATGATGCTACTTTGATTGCTAATGCATTACAGCAAAATACTAACTTACGTGAACTCTATTTAGTTGGAAACGTTGGTATCACAGATATTGGCACAAAAGTCCTCAGAAGGTCTATATTTAATTCGACCAGTCTCAACTCGGTTGTAGATTCCAACCATACATGTGAGGTTAATACGACCGGCGGTGGGTTTTATACTCTTCAAAATTATAGAAGCGCAGATGATTTATCAACAGATCGACGAAATAACATGAGAAAGAAGATTTACCGTATGTTTTCTTTGAGGCATAAGAGGGGGGACAATGTCAAGCGCTTGGATGCCGAATTAGGAGATGAGTCTTTCATTCTTGTACCTCATGTGCTGGATTGCTTGTATAGATGTTCTGAGAATAGGATTAAATTTCCTCCCCCTTCTGCTGACCCAAGGCCTCTCTCAATCTTCTTTGAAATATTGAAAGGGTGGCATATGCCCGAGCTACATGAGACCAGAAAGAGAAGGGAAGTAATATCGGAAGTAGAAACATCCAAGTATGTTGATTAATGAGTTGAGAGGTAAGCTAAACTGGATTATACTAACCTAAAGCCTGAATCTATATCATTCCATCCCTTGGATGCCAGAAAAGAATCAACAGAGGAATCTCTATCTCCCAGTTGTTCATTTTGATTCATGATATCTTCATAACTCCCCCATAATCGGAAGCCGCTATCTATTCTATTCCAACCCTTCTTTGTAAACAATACATCCTCGGGCTGTTGTTCACTGACAAGACCATAGGCAAACTCATCACGCTTCCATACTTCAGAAGAGCAGCCGACGAGGATACCACGTACAGCCTTCCTTCTCTTTTCATACTGACCAACGTCCCATTCAAGATGTGCACCATCTCGTAATACCTCTAATGAGAACTTGATATCTTCATCTTCAAACCCAATAGGACCACCACTGATCATGTTGGTAAGTATCGTATCAATGAGTATGGTATCTGGTGATATCCACCATTTTTGTTTCATCTTGTTGTATAATGAAACTGCACGCTTCGTTGCTGCTCTACTCTTGAGTTGCAGTAGTGCTGATATTAGTGTTGTGAATGTCACAACATCTGGCTTGATAATTGGTATTGGTAGCTTGTCATCTTCTACTCTTGATGTTCTTTGTGGGATATCATCCTCTGAATCAAGGGAGGCATGTTTCTTAAACAATACAAAAGCCAACTGTATCTCATCACATCGACAGCATGCATCTAATAATGCATTAAAGGCAACAACATCCGGTACCAATATACGTTTAAACGCTTCCATGGCTGCATCAATATCAAATTCTCTACCATATGCCGATATCAATGCAGTGGCGATCTTACTATTTGATAATGATATACCTTTTGCCTTGTCTATTTCACTACTAACCTGATTATTTGAGTACCCATTATTAGTACTCTGTCGTCTTCTTGCTTTAGTGGTAGTAAACTCCAAATGTTGGACTAATTCTCGTGCCTCCTTACACCGCGGTGGTGTACATTTACCTAATCCATCAACAACTAATGCAACTGTCACGACATTGGGTTGTATATTAAGCTCTTGCATTTCTTGTAACACTGCCAGAACTTCAACAATGTTGGATGCATGTGATGATTGCATTGCACCATTACTTTCCGCGTTCTTATCGGATAGTAAACCGGAGATGAAGGCATTATATGTTGGTGCCAGAGTATCATCTTTCTCGGAGCCTGGTAATGTCTCTGCAGCATAGACTAACATTTTTCTACCCTGTCTAACTTTATTATTCCTTGCCAATGCCCCTACCATACATGTATAGGTATATACATTTGGTTTGACATTTCGTTTTTCCATTGTTGACATTACTTGTAAGGCATTTTCTAATTGATTTGATTTTGCATATCCATCTAGTAGCTCAGTGTATGCTTCTACATTTGGATGATCTCTTTCTCCTTCTCTAACCTTGACTGTACTTGAGGTATGATTAGTCAATATACTCTCAGCCAAGTCAAATTCCTCAGCAGAAACAGCAGCCTTAACTAATGTATTGGTAGTTATATCATCCCATAATTTATTACCTTGTATTGTTTTAGATAATTTCATTGCCGATCGTATATCACATTCGTTTGCCATTCCCTTTAATATTGTATTGTATGTTCTTGAATTTGGTGTAAGTAGTAGCCAATATCCTCCCTTCTCATCTTCTTCTCTTCTTTCATCATCAGTAGTTATACTATCAAACACATCTAGTGCTTTATCCAACCTATCACAATTAACATATGCATCCAATATAGTATTAACTAATATAATATCCACAACTACATTATGAAATTTTGCACTTTGTATAGACATTTGTACATTCTTATAATCTTTTAATAACCCATATGCTTTAATTAGTATAGAGTAGGATGTTGGTGAGAGGGGTGGAGCATGCGGTGTACGTTCTTGTAATGCCATTACTCTGTGGGAGGAGTGTAGATCATTCTTTATACTTGTTGTTGTTGGTATTGCTGTATGGCTATTACTTGAAGTATAAGTTTGGGTAGAGGAGGTGGCATAGGAATGTAATACCATGTTAAAATCCCGTTCGTCTAATGGCTGAATCTTTGGCTCGACCCACTTGTGACTATGTTGACCGTCAGATGAAGAAGATAATTTCTTCTTCTTTCGAAAAGTACGCACACCCTTATTGGTCACTAAACGTTGCAATATTCTAAATGCTGCATTACTAGGATTGATCCATTCTCTTCTTTCCTCATTATTAGCCGATCCCTCAACAAAAGTTGTTGGTTTTGATATAGACAATATTGACCGAGTACTCTTAATAGAAGTAATTTCTACAGATGTTAATGCTCGTAATGCTTTTATATATGTACCCTTTGGTATTTGATCGTATGGTCTTTGCAATTTAACAAACTGTCTATCATTGTAGGAGTATTGATTCGAATGTAATTGTAATGATAAAGTCTCCATACCTAAATTAATCCAAGATAATGAATACGGTGCACTAAATGCCTCATTTGTTACCAATCTAAAAGCCGTATCTATTAATGCACTAACTTTAAATTTTATTTGGGAAGTGGGATATGGCTCTGTTGTACAAAATACAGTATAGGAATGTAGTATACTTTTTAGTATTACTATTGGTTGCTCCTCCTGTTGTGATGATGAGATTGAGGAGTTGTTGGTATTTTTTTGTACGTAGTTGTTTAGTTTTGATATTTGTTGGTTTATATCTTGTATTATTGGAAGCTGCTCTACTGTTTGTTTGTTGGTTTCGATTGTTATTGTTGTGGGTTGATTACTGCGCTGCTTTGAGGAGCATAGTTGCATTGCTTTTATCCTAGAAGTTGGCTGTTGGGAGCTGCTTGAAAATAATAATTTGTGCATATGATGTGTTTGTCTATTGGATACCGATGCTGGCGGAGTCCAACCGAATGCAACACCGAGTATCGATAAACATATTATCAATAATACTGTAGGCATTGCTTTTATACGCCCTCGTGGAGGTTTAGTTCTGTATAATGTTGGGTTTTTACTGCAATAACTAAGCAGTTTTTGAAGGACAATCAATCGACAAATAGTTTGTCGGTATCTTCTAGTATGCGGCTCATCCATTGTACTGCTATTTCCCGCACATAAACTGCAGCTTTGTCTATTATAACACCCTATTAGTCGATATCTAATGAGCTATTCATCCTCTCGCGTATGACTTGGTCTATTGCAGTTGTTTTGTTCCACTAAAAGTACCGTGAGTCAGTAAGCTTGTATCCTATTTTGTTGCAATGGAAGTACAAGAGATACTACTTACCCAAGAAGTTATTCCGCTTGCAATACGTGACGTGTGAGTTTGTTGTGATGAGTCATCACAACACAAAGAGCTCTTTGGATGATGTGAGGAGGAGAGGGCTCGTGAGGGCAATATTGTTTGCTTTGTGCCTACCTAGTTGTATGATCGTTTCTTTTTGTTTTGGTACTCTGGAAGGCACTCTAGAAGATTGATGCAAAGGAGAGGTGGAGAAGGTAGGGCAATCCAGCTGATCTAACTAGGGTAAAGATAAACAATAGGTAATATACATTTGGACATTAACTTAGTTGTAGTAGCCGTATTTCATTCATTTGGCTAGCCTGCTTGGTGCACATATACTCAATACAGGATTTCTATTGTCATCTCATTAACCTACGGGGACCGTCTTTTAAACAGATTCTTAAACAAATTTACCCCCAATGGCTCAACACTCTTCGCTGTGGTTTGATTTGTTCTTGTGACACAACTTTAACAATTGGATTGCTGGGCTTGCTTAGAATATCAGCATACGACGGACACTGTTTCAGGCCTGGTTTTGGCGTTTCAACAACTTGTGTTTGATACTCATTCTTGTACCATTCGGCAGTTCTACGAATACCCTCATCAAATGGAACAGTTGCAGCATATCCGAGCAAATCATACGCCTTGCTAACATCGGCACAAGTGTACGGCACATCACCGGGTTGGTCAGGCATTACCTTGATAATAGCCTTCTTACCCACATGCTTCTGAACGATGGAGAGGAATTCTGCCAAACTTGTACCGCTTCCCTTGCCCAAATTAAACACCTGATACGAATAAGGACGATCAATGGCACGAACGACGCCATCGACAATATCATCAATATAGGTATAATCACGGCTTGAACTACCATCACCAAACTGCTGTAATTCCTCGCCCCTAGAGACACGATCTATGAACTTGAATGGTGCCATATCTAGAAGATGCGCGTTATCAGATTTTATGATGATAAAAGAGAGGAGATTGAAAGGTATGTTAGTGCATACGATATACAAGGGCAATCAATGAAGGTAAGCTTAGGTCGAATAGGCGGCCAAATCACGGAGACTTTGTATTGAACACCTGCATGCACATATAAAATGATACTAACGCGGACTTTCCTGGCCTTCCACGAGGACCATACACGGTGAAGAAACGAAGTCCTGTAACATTCAGCTTGTACAAATGATGGTATGTATATGCCAATAGTTCACACGCTTTCTTCGATGCGGCATAGGGTGATACGGGATTGTCAACTGATTCATCTTCCGAGAAGAAGGTGGATTTAGATCCACCATACACACTTGAACTAGAGGCGAATACAAAGTTCTTGACACTGAAACGATGACTGAGTTCCATGAGATGTGTAGTTCCACGAATATTACTGTAGTATTAGAATGGAAGATGAAGAATAGGTTAGAGGATATCAATACATTTGAGAAACAGTACAACCCCAACACATGAATCAACTTACCTGTGAATGTAAACATAAGGGTCTTGAATACTAGGCCTAACACCAGCCCTAGCAGCCATATGACATACCCACTGTGGACGTTCCTTCTCAAACAATTGCAGCATGAATTCCTCATCACAAATATCACCCTTGTAAATCGTTAATCGCTGCTTATCAGGACATAATTCCCGTAATCGACGTAAATTATTCTCCTTAATACGAACGTCATAATAATCATTCATCTCATCAACAATAACGACGGCATCACCACGTTCGAGTAAGTGTGCGGCAGTGGAGGAACCAACAAATCCTGCACCTCCCGTTACCAATACCTTCTTGAAACCCAAGTGGGGTGCAATGGCTAATGCCTTACGTGCCGAACTTGTGGAATCATCATCCAAACTTTCCGAACACATGTCAGATAAACCCACACATGATTCAACATGGGGAGTTAAAGTCTGTGGTACGGGTGATCGGGATCCACTAGTGGAACTACGGAGAGAATCAGAATCCTCATCAAGTGCTGCCAACGATGGCATACTTTCAGCATGGGGGAACGACTTATTGTTATTCATATTGTATACTTATTTTGTATGTATAAATGCAAATGTGTCGCGGTGTGGTTGATTAATGTTCTAGGCCTGGTTCCACCTGTTTATGTATAAAATTATAATTGCAATTAATATATAAAGAAGATGATGTTAGAGACAATACAAAGAGAAGATTCATCCCTCAATCCCATTTAAGGTGCACGTTACACAAAACAATAAACAACTTACCCTTGACGTGAGATCGTACAAAACCTGTGTATGGAAACGTCTTGACTGTTTTTATGTTGGCGTCTACTCTCGTTATATTCGAGGGTAGGCGACCGTAAGTGGTTTATAGAGTTGTTTATTAAACTATGAGGTTCGTTGCTATTGACTGTGATGGTCAATTGCTTGCAGTAAAATTGTGAGGTTGATGATTCAGCATGCGTGGTCATGTTCTACCCGAATCGGACACGAATCTGACTAAGGTATCCTTCACGACAGGACTAAAAAGTATCAAAGTGGCGATTTACTCACTCCCCACCATCCCCCTACCATTGCACAGAGGTACATCATGGTGGCGACCTTACTACAGCGTTGCCACCGCTCTGCGGTGTCAAACATATCGATAAATGCTCTAATACAACTCTCCCGTAAACCTTCATTATCGTCGGTATTGAGCGCTGGATACGATTTGCAATTATCAAAGCATAACAAGAACAGATCGACTACCTCATATCTTATACATCAAACATACTCATCGACATCCTACAATCAGCATAAAGTATCAGATGGAGGATCTACTACTACAGATTTACATGCCCTATATCATGATCAAATGAAAGAAATACAATCCGAGAGAGAATCAATATTTGGTAAAGAATCAGAAGACGATCCATCTAATCAAAGCCCTGATTTGTCACAGACGGCAAAATCATACTTTACATCATCAAATGATAGTAGTAGTACATCTCAACAATCATTGCAACAGCCAACCAGTGACGATACAACAACACCACAATTTCGACCGCCTAATTGGAATGCAGAAGAATATGAAGCCGCAGCCGCTGAAAGAGATGCATTATATGACTTTTCCGATGAGGAAAAAAGTGCTTGGTCATCAAATAATGGTACCGAGACTTTATCCTCATTACATATGCTCAAGATTCGTGAAATGATACGACGAGCACCTGATGAGAAGGATACTGAATCATCATCATCAGATACAACTCAACAAACATCTCAATTCTCACACTTGACACCGCAGGGAGATGGAGTAAGTATGGTCGATGTTGGACATAAAGTATCATCAAGACGAGTAGCGACAGCACGATCAGTAGTTGTTTTCCCTCCCGAGGTCATGTCGGCCTTTCAAATGAATAACAATGAAATAGTTGGACATAAAGGACCGATATTCGAGACTGCCAAGATTGCTGGAATTATGGGGGCAAAGTGAGTATGGTTTTGTATAGTGGTGTGCATATCTTATGCATATCTTATGCATATCTCATGTTAATGCTAACTGATACATATGCAATATACTGACAACTATCACAACATGTATACAGGAAAACATCAGATCTTATACCATTGTGTCATCCTCTACCACTTGATCGAGTAAACATCAACATACAACTCATACACAATCAAGCAATTATAGAATGTGAATGTCGAGTTACACATAAAACTGGAGTAGAAATGGAGGCATTGACTGGTGCATCAATAGCAGCATTAACAATATATGATATGGTAAAAGCTGTGAGTCATAAAGTTGAGATTGGACAAACGATACTTGTGAACAAGAGTGGTGGCAAATCAGATTATAGCTTATAAGAGCTTCGTGTCTATAAGGTAATGTTGTAAAACCTACTCATTCATAGAAACCTACTCATTTATAGAAGATAGCCCAGTCCCCGTTATCTTTCTTGTGTAGACGAGGTTCACGCTTAATGAGTATTTTGATCTGTCTCTTAAATTGGTCACGAAATGCTTGTATGCTTGCTTCCTTCTTATCCTCCTCATAATTTCTCTCTAACGTACATTCGGGAAGAACGAAGCCATAATCTAGTTGGAACCATTTAATGGCTTGTTTTGCCAAATTTGAGCTCTCTATTTCACTTCCACTGATGTTATAGTAGTTGAATGAGTAGGTATCCGACATGCCTGAAGCTCTCTTAAGTGTTTTCTGCTTCTTGTCATCCTCCAGCAATGTCTTGACCTCTTCCATCTCGCTCTTTAAATCTGTCACATGTTGGTTCAATGTATTGATTTTGTCATCAAATGACTCGTTTAAAGAATCAAGTCTTATGATCAATTGCTTTTGATTCGTCTCTGAACTTGCAGCCTCAATCAATGCCTCTGCTGCTGCTGCTGATAGAGCCAGACTACTTGTGCTGGGCTTTTTGGATAACTGATCGAGATCGTCTGCTACCACCGCAGAGAATAGTCTATATTTAGGGAAAGCAAGGCTACGGGAAGCCTTAACTCGGATGGCTTGCATATTAAATACTATATTATGTAGGGTTCATTTGGCCCAAACTCTTCTGAAATTTTCACAAAGATACCTCTACTTTTGGCTCTACAAATACAATAAGAAGAGTGACACGAGAGATGAGCGTAATGTCTAAGGTCGAAGCAACACAGAAAGATTGTGAGGTGGTGCTGGACGGAAGACTTGGGTGTTGTTGAGGAATGTATTGCAGCCGGAGTTGACATTAACTTAAAAGGTTTGGGGGGCCGAACCATCATTGGTTGGGCCTGTCAAGCGAGTCGAGTAGAGATAGTTCGATGTCTATTGGATAATGGTGCAAATCCCTTCATTAGAGATGATAATAACGAAGAGGCATTCTCTCGATCCGCGACAGCAGCAAGGATAGAAATCCAGGCTGTGCTCCAGCCTCTGATTGATATAAGATATAGGGCTGGGGGGACTGATGAATTTTCTGGATGTTCGTATCCATTAATACTTCTTAGCCACCCCGAATATGACTGCCAATCTCTAATATACACCTTACTGTGCCATAATCCTACAACACACCTACCTTCAACTTTCTTCCACTTTACTCGGCCTTCTCCTCAGCAGCCTTCTTCTCTGCTCTTTCCTTAGCATCCGCCTCTAATCCCTCCACACTTAATTCAATACCTGCAACAATACGCTTTAATGTTGGTTTCTTACCCGTAACTACCACAGTTGCAACAGATACTGCCACACGTGATCCATCCTCAGCTGTCTCCTCTACTTCTTCAATTGCATATCCTGAAAACTCCTCAGTACCAGATAATACATAACAAGTAACAGCCTGACTCTTTGGATCGCGTTTCGGAGCTCTATCCAAATATGCAACTAAATCAGATGATATATTAGTACCCATATTTGATATTACACGAACTCCCACACGTGTTCCTGGAGCATGTCCCTCTGGACAGAATAATGAATCACTTAAACTTAATGCATCTTTCGTATTCTGTAATGCATCATCGAATGTATCAAAGTCTAATGTATCACTACCAGCCTCGGGTACCTTACTTCGTTCACTCTTTGCATTAACTTTTAATGGTGATGTTTTGGGTAATTCCAACCCAGCTACCTTCAACTCTAATGGTTTTGTTATACGGAATGCAGATTTTTTAAGTGGTGTTACACCATCTGCATTTAATGCCCAATTGAATATATAATTTTGACCAGGGTATTCGTTAGGGAATGCCTCTGGTCCTCCCACACGTGTGATGCTTTCTGGTAGACCTGGTGATGAGGTTTGTATTTGTTGTGCTGCCGCCGCAGAAAATAGACGGTATGTAGGATTAGTAATTGAGGTTGTAACGAGGCTTCGGGGGGCCTTATTAACCACTCCTCTAGCTAATAATTGAACAGCTTGCATATCAAATGGATGTTAATTATCTAGCACCTCTTCTTTCTCTTTATTGCAAATAAGATGTTTGTCAGTTTTCATGCAGAAACTCCTTATGGGAAGACCGCTAGGGTATCCTTAAAATTTTAACACCGTCTATCTAGAGTAGTAATGGAGAGTGAGGCAGTAGCGTAGGCGCAGTCTTTGAACTATTAGCAGTTGGTATGCAACTCTAATGGGAAAGGCACTGTGGATTTAGTATGCAGACAACAATAACTGTCTTCTGTACTGTAGGTTGGATCTTTTCTCCCGAATCTAGAGACATGTTAAGTGTTAAGAAGAGGTAAGAGGTATCCTTTAACAACTCGTATGTCATCGACCATTGCAATCTATTCGATGAGATACTACTTCATACTTAACCAACAATAGCAACAGTTCTATTATAATTCCTTTCTATTAGTGCATTTAGATGAACAGTAGTATATACTATATATTCTATATGTAACATAGGGGTTCTTGGGGGACAAGTCAACAATCATGCATGTCGACATCTTCTCCACCACCAGCAGCCATCGTCGAACCAAACATTCTCTGAAGTATCGAAGGAGCAGCAGCTTCAGTACTTCTCCTACTCTTGAGACCCTTCCTTGCCAAGTATCCCGACGCACACTTCTCAGCTTGCCCTTTAGATATTTCAAGGTCCAGATCATCAGCATGTTCACATACAAAGTTCATATGATGCGTAAGCATGGTAAGTTGTCCAATAATTTGAACAGGCGTGGGATTGTTTAGAAACTTAACACTCTTGGGAAGTGCATCGAGCTGATCAGATACAATCTTAACAGCTGTGCGTTCTTCAATGGAATCGCCGAAGGAGATTACCTCACGACGAAGTGATGGTCGTGAAGTAGAGGATGGTGGAGATGATGGTGGTACAGATGATGTGATGGCATGTGGTTTCATGGGTGTGTCCCAAGCAGCACTGCCGGGAGAGTCTACCTCTGCTGATGAAAGAGAGGTATCACCCAATGATGAATCGTCAGTCGATGCCAAGTCCATATCAGGTACAGAGTCATCAAACTTAGATGATGGTGATACAACATTGGCTGCATTGTCCAATAAGTTATGTGCCTCCTCTAATGAACAAAAGTGTTCATTCACCTCATGAGCAAATGCAGCGGCCTTCCAACAGAGTGGTTGATTGGGGTAGAATTGTTCATATCGTGTCCGAGCTGAAATGACACGATAGTTTTGTAGGAAGGGTATAAGATTGGGTAAGTATCGTTCAGCTGAGTAGTTTACCCATCCTTCATCTGAGTTGGTAATGATAACAACCTGCAGTATGTTTGTATAGACAGACGACGAATAGATTGATAGGTTAGAGATGACGGCATATCTTTAAATGACGACGATCATATCATGTGTTCATAATAATATTATCCTTGCTTACCTCGCCATGCTTCGACGCCGCCTCAAAACATTTTTCTGTACATAATTCAATTTCTCGGAATATACTCTTATATTGTTCTGGTAGATCATTAAGATTATCCCCCTGTGCTCGATCAACAAATGATGAAGGGAGGATGGTATCATCCCAATCAAATATAATCATACTACTGCCGTCGGCGTTTGATAAAGTAGGAGGAGACATGATAATAGTAGAGATGGAGATGGTGTATGTCGATTTATTTATTTATTTATGAACTATTGCAATGCTGCTACGAGTTGCCGTTTGTATTTCAAATAACTTGCAATAATTTAATTTTGAGGGGGAGGAGAGTAGAGTGGACTTTATTCGGATAGTGCGAGAAAGACTTTGAAAAGCCTTAACCCAAAGGGTCATTTCTTTACCCTAATCTTTCTAAATTTGTACCTCTATAAGGAACTATTTAATTCAATCATTCTCTTTAGGGTCTACACGTTCTAGTTTATACCCCAAGAATAAAGTCCCCAGGGTATTATCAAAATTTAACGAGAGAAAAATTTGATTTTCATTTGTCCGATTCGCATTTGATAGAACTTATCTGCCATCACTACCTACAAGACAGACGATACATGCCGCCATGTTGCCAATAAGACTTACTGCTACTTGGGGGGAGATAAACGGTTGGATTTGGCGCGCATACTACTGCCGCCAATCCAATACTTACCATAAGATTGGATCGAATAGCATCAGGGAGTAAAAGGGGGAGTTGTATATGCTTGTGATGAAATGCGACAATACATCGATGAGTTATCTTCTTCGGCTCTTGCTGCTACTTGCAACAACTCTTCTGATAATATGTTGTTCAACTATAACAATTGCAACTAATGCTAATAATATCAATGATGACGATAGTATCGATATGTCTCCCCCCTTCTACGGTGCCAAGCCGCCCAAGAAGCAATATAAAATGCATCGTCGAGGTTGGGAAACATGCAATCGATGTGGCGGTGCTGATAGATTAGGTGCTATTGTGGATGATATTGATGATGTTCGTACAATTGATGATAGCGGCGTAACTGAGATACTTGATGCAGTTCGTGCTCGGTAAGTTTTAAATGATATGATACGATGAGTTTTGCAGTCACATCATCTCATCAATACATAATCTCATATCATTTGCAATCATCTATACAATATCATCTTATAACTGTATATATCAGTGGAATCATAGTCATCAAAGGACAGAATCTAACACGTTCCGAACAAGTTGAGTTTACATCTAAACTTGGATCAGTTATAGTCCTCCCGCCGAGTTTTGAGGGTAAAGATCCCGAGCCACACCATCCTGCAATCCAACGTGTTACGAACTTTTGGGCGAACGGGAAGTGGAAGGGTGCAACTGCAAAGTTTGGTGCATATTGGCATCAGGATGGGCAATTTTGGGTAGCTCCCAAACACAACGTACTTTCTATACTTCATGCACAGGCTACTCCGCCAATAGGAGGAGAGGTGAGAGACATGTTTTGTGTATGGAGTATCATTGTGAAGAGTTTTTATCTGTATGTGCTAATATCACGTCCCTGCTTCATAAATGCATATACAGACCGGTTTTGCAGATCTAAGAGGTGAGTTTAGACATATCTTGGGCACATAAATGAGTCGTCATGTCATATGCTCATCTTATGATATCACATCATACATAAATGACACATGTCATATGCTCATATATCTCTACTTATACTATCATATCTCTACTTCTACTAAACTACATGTAATAGCTGCAAGAGCAACATTAAGTAAACCATTATTGGAACGAGCCAAGGGTACGAAGATACTTGCCAGTGTTAGAGATATCGCAGATTTTGCTAAAGGGACAGAAGAAGATCTATCTAAATTTCCAAACGCAGAACATGACATTCTACAGAACCACGCCCTTGATAATGGGCCAATATTATACTTAGGATCACCACATATGAAAGTTAATGGATTGGAAACACCAGAAGCTGGGAAGGTATTACTCAATTTGTTATTCGATCATTGTCAGTCCCCAGCTTTTACTTACTATCATGCATGGGATGTCGGCGATGTTGTGATATGGGATAATTCACAAACATTACATCATTCAATGCCATACAATAACGACGGTAGTGTAAAGAGGGAGCTGTATAGAACTCAAGCACGGATGGATTTGCCAGAGAAGAAGAAGAAGAATGATAATGAAGAAAGTAGAAATGATGAGTTGTAGATATAGAAATGTAAACAGTTGTAAAGTTTGTAAATAGACATGCTTGTATCTATTGTATATCAAGGCATATCTATTAGTTCATGCAAAGGGATAGGTAAGGCTAGGAGTGTGCGGCAATACATTCTATCAAATGGTGGTGGTTTGATGACAGAGCTCAAAAACTGGCATTTTTTGCATTGCCTAAATAAACTAAAGACACCCCCCCCCCCCCAGTTATTCTTCTGTACTGTAGATATCGTAATGCTTACCTCTACTGCCAGAATACCCTCTACCTTTATTATCCGGTGTGTCGTTGAATAAAGAAGAATTTATTCAATTATATCTTTGAGTATTAATATTGAAAGACTCGTGATATTATAAACGACCAAGATACCTCATCAATTAGATATTATTTACAACACGTAGTATCATCATACAAAATATTGTATATCTCTCTGAGAGAGCAATGCCTTCGACAGCGACATCATATTTAGCCACCAGTATTGCCGCCGGTGGTATTATTGCATCATTGGCTCTATGGAGTATTCGAAGAAAACAAAAGACTAATGGCAGGTAAGTGAGATGATGAAATTCTTGTGTGCATTTTGTACCTCTGCTTGCAATTCTTTCATACCCTCTAACTGTATATTATCCTCTTCCTCTCATATATTGTACTACTATTGTCATTGCTACAAACTATATCTTATACTCTACAATTGATTTATAAAACATAAGTGTCACTGCAACATTGCCCTCATGGGCGCTTGCATCACTATCAACGTATACATCAAAAACATACAATACTGATGAAGAAATGATGAGTTTAGCTATAGAATTATCAAATCGTAACATATTGGAAGGTACGGGTGGACCATTCGGTTGTGCCATATTTGAACGTTTCTCTGATCATGATAATACATCCTCAACAAATAAAGGCAGTTATTGCAAACTAGTTTCAATCGGGATGAATCGAGTAGTACCACTTAATAACTCAACACTGCATGGTGAAATGGTCGCTATTCAATTAGCGCAGCAAAAGATTGGTAGTTTTACTTTAATGGTTGATAAAGAAGAGAATGATATTTGTACAACAGTTGATGATGACAATGGAGATACCAAAGAGGAGAAACTAAGTAAGAAGAAGAGACAATTCGAATTATTTACATCATGTGAACCCTGTGCAATGTGTCTCGGTGCAACATTATGGAGTGGTGTGTCTCGTATCGTATGCGGTGCTACTAAAGACGATGCACAATCTATTGGCTTTGATGAAGGTCCAGTTTATACATCAAGTTATACACATTTGGAAGGTTGCGGTGTTGCTGTGACGAAGAATGTATTGAGAGAGAACGCTGCTGATGTTTTGAGAAGATATGGAAGTTCTGGATTGATATATAATCGTGATTGATTGAGATAACCTAACTAGGAAAATCTATCATTGCCTCAAACTCTAGTCTTTATTAGATTCCTATAATGTATCTCATAATTCATAGATAAAATATTCAATTGAAGATATCTCTGAAACGCAGCTCATACGGAGTACCAGCAAAGATTTCCTCAACAAGCGACTTCACATCTTTTACCTCTTCCACCAAATACGAATCACCTGAGAATCTTGACAAGTAATTGCCTAGGCTCTCAGCAAAGACAAGAACTTCAGCAAATCTACCTTCCAATCTGTATGATCCCTTCACGAAAAAGTTTGCCTTTACATATTGTATTAGATCACGCTTCATCTCAAGTGCCTTCAGATGACGTTTACACTGTCTTAGAAGGGGCTTATCATTCCCAGTGCTTGGTTTGAATCGATCCTGGGCCTCAAGGAGCTTCTTTCTTACAATATCAAATGGTTCCCTTGCATCAATCATGCTCAAAGCTTGAGTTACCAACAGGACACCATTTTCTTTGTGCTTAGCAGCAGTCGTTTCAACTTGTCCTTCGTCAATAGACGAGACAGCTTTAGCAAGCTCAAGATCAGACAGCTTCTTGAATGCAAAGTCAGCTAGGCTTACTCCTTGTGTAGACTTCTTTGAACCACTGGTAACATTCGCTTCAATCAAGAATAGCTGACTCCGAGAACGAGTAAGAGCAGTGTACACCATCATGGCCTCGTCTGCTATCTGTGGATGAGAGATTGTATAATCACAATCATCGAGCATTACCCCAGAAATCTTTTCTCCCGTTGGACTTGTTTGAGTAATGTTTGATGTACTAGATAGCCACCTGAATACATTGCGCCATTGTTCTGCACTACCCCTCTTCTCTATATAAGCAAAGAACCCAATAAGAGCAACCGAGTCAAATTCCAATCCCTTCGCTTCTCGTACACCAAACACATCATTCTTGACATTCAGTTCACGGAAGAGACTACGGATTTTTTGAACCTCTTCATCCGGTGCCAAGAAGACCACATTTCCGCCTTTAAACACAGTCTTGTCAGACAAGTCAGACAGTTGTTCAATACGAAGTAGCTTGGGAATCTTGCCATTGATGAGTGCTCTCTCATCAGTCATAGGTATCTTGAAAGACCTTGCGAGGATTCGGCGGACGGCTTGGGCGATGGCCAAATTCTCAGCATGAGTTCGATGGTTCGTCTTCAAAGAAATAGCCTGCAGGATATCTTTGACGCGACCACTCTTCTCACTAATTTGAGAATAAAAGGTATCATTGACTGTCCCCGGCCGCATCTTGATTCCTACCTCTACACTCTGTGCAGGGTCTGTATTCAAGAAAACGCTGCGTATATTACTCATTCTGATGAATAGAGCAATATCAAGTTCCGTAAAGTCTTGAGCCTAATTGTAGAAACATTGATTAGCTTGATGACCAGAAGATAGAAGTAGAGACGGTCTTAATACACAATGAGGTCACTCACCTCATCAGCACAAACAAAATCAAAGAAGAAGGGATGAAGAGGACTTCCATCGTCACCAAGAAGGCCATATTCACCCATATTATTGACACGATGAGCCCACGGCACTAAAGTTGGATCTCTGAAGACACTTGGACCGCAACTCATGATGTAAATCACTCTATCGGCCTCGTCCCAGTATGAGCCATTCACCCTCCAACTTTCATAGTGTTGAAACACATCATAGCAGACTTCTCGTTGCTTATTCGAAAGACCAAATGTAGCTGGTAACGCTAGATATTCATCTCTTGTTAAGGGCATTTTTGTGGCTGCACAAGTCGCATGAGATTTGATTGTAATGATTGCAAACCATACAGTGAGGGGGTCTAATGATTCATTAGACATTTTCTCGAGGGCGATCTTGCTGAGGTAGTACTTCTTTTCCTTCTTTTCGTTCTTTTCTTTTCCCTCATTATGCACACCATTGATAAACTCTTTATAAAAGGATGTACCAGATTCACTATCGCAATCATACCGTACTTTGTCAAAACGGACAAACGATTTGTATTCCGAATCATCGTCTGGGACTACTCGTCTCGCGAGCAATTGCATTAGATCTTCATAGGTGGTGAACGAGACCGAGTCAGCACCATCATCTCTCTTCTCTTTAACAGCCGTTTTCACAATATTAACAAGACGAGAGAGTCGTGATATCATAACTACTTTACGCGAAGGATCCTCTTGAGCTACCCTCTTGATCATGAGCAGTGTTTTACCAGCTGCCATAAGAAAGAAGAATTGTGATTAGACTTTGAGGTTCATATACAAATACACTGATGTGATTTTGCTTGAAACTCACTTCCAGCTCCTCCGGAGATTACAGTGCTCATATTCCTTCTATCAGTAGCCAAAGTGGATTCATTTTCCCTAGCTTGCTCTTCACTTGCACGAAAGATTGCCCTGTTAACAAGCTCTTCACTGTATACAATCCCTGTACAATAAGATACAATGATGCCACATATATGTATCAGAGTATTCAAAAACAAAGAGAATGGAAAGACAAGTCATAGGGTACACTCACTTCTTTTCGGCGAGAAAGTGCGATCAAGTCGCAAGATCCTATCAAGATCCCCCTCGTCAATATTGACAATATACAAGTCCAATGTACTAGTTGTCCATATTGACGTCGAGTGTAGATCCAACAAGTGCATATCCCGACCCAGTTTGAGAACGCCAGATCTGGTTGGTAAGAATCTATCTTCCACTGCCACTTTATGCCTCATAAATTCCGTGTTGGCAATCAATGTCTTGTACATTGAGGCCTGATGATCACTACATACAGCCCACGTCAAAACTCCTACTTGTGTGACTCCATCAACTTCTCCCGATACAAAGGGACTGAACAGAATCACCTTTCCACAGTCTAATGACGATGCAAGCACCTCAAATGTAACGGCAGTACCCACAACAGCCCGTCGATGTACCTTCGTTTGCTGAACACCTGGCCCACGAGCGGCGACAGGCTTCAGCCCTTCTATCAGACTAACAAAGTTGGATGATATAGCGGTATCACTGTTGAACAACCACTTCTGGACTTCACTAGACAAAAAGACTACCCTTTGCACTTGATCCATGTTGATGTGTGTACCTGTCAAGGAATCTTCAAAGCACGTATAGCTACGATCACCTACAACTTCAGGCATCCTTAAATCCTCATCGCTCTCGCATGCTTCAGGGCATTCAATAAGTGTTTCTGCAGGCAATGTCGCGGCCTCGGCAACCTTTAAAGTATCATGCCAGTCTGTGGAAGTCTCCGAGTGAACTTGACTGGCGGTTTTCAGCCTATTCAATGCTTCAACCTGTGAGCTTGGCAAACTGCCACCGTGTGATGTAATAAGAGTAGTGATGTTCTCAAACTTCCAGAAAAATGAATAATCAACCGCAAGTAGTCGTTCGTCATTAATGACATTTGGATCAGCTCCGAGCTCAAGACAGAGTTTGGCAGTGTCAAGGTCGTTGTTTTGTGCCGAAACTTGTAAGAACGTATGTCCACGAGCATCTTTAGTGTGATCAATGTGAAAGTGCTTATCCTCGAAAGAATTTGATCCTTTAATCTGCTCTATGTCATGTCGTAGCTGTTTCACTGTTGCTGTAGCCTTTTCAATCTGTGGGTTGATTGAATTCACGACTTTCTGCTCTTTCATAATCTTTTTCTTCATACAGATTGGAAGGTAGATTTGCTGAAGTTCTTGTCTTTGCTGAGAGCCTAGGCAATTACTTGTCAAGATT
>Ga0214480_100342_pt1 | contig 23808 bp, 14 predicted proteins | sample M1_20Mar14CPVII9_3_FD_165042 | JGI IMG/M metagenome (GOLD analysis project Ga0214480, IMG submission 165042) | Marine eukaryotic communities from Monterey Bay, California, United States - M1_20Mar14CPVII9sort6BwellE17 | ecosystem: Environmental > Aquatic > Marine > Unclassified | place: USA... | reverse complement strand
GTTGTAGCTTGTTGTTGTAGTAGATTGCATCTTTGATATAATCTATGCTTGGCTATGCAGCTCGCATTGCAAATTTTGTTATTGTTTATGCCGAGCAGCAGCAGCACAAACTCAGCTATATATTGATCATATTGACTGCTATTGTTGTACCTATCCACAACACTTTATTGACCAGCAGAATCTTGCTAGTAAAGTCGGCGAAAACTCGCTTCTACTAGGATACCTCTAAGCTTGCTCCTTCACTCAATGATTGAGAATACGCTCTACACAATAACCATCGGTTGCCTATATATGATAATGATACAGACAGCTCCATATTCTTCTCTTCTATTGAGGCGACACTGTAACTCTTCGGTGTATGTCACAGGCTGAGCGGTATCTTCAAAGTCTGTCCGCCGCCGGCAAATATTTTTATAATTTTGAAGAGGAGTTTGCTAGGAGAGGTACGATAAGTAAGGACGGCACTGTTGTGCAATTAAATCATATTAGAAGGTGTGAAATGAACAGTTAATTTGGTTTGTATGGGGTGGTATTTTTAGTTAGAGTGGATGGTATCATAAGGCCGATTTACACACTTTTTGCAATTATTTCCACTCGATGATAATAAGAATAAGAGAGTTGGAGTTGAGAAGAGAAGAGGGGCTCCTATACTTTATACATTGTAGACGACGTATTTATGCACTAAGATATATGGAGGTCATCGGACGGTTTTAAATGATGGCCGCGGTACCATTTCAGGATGGAATGCTGATTAAAATTTTGGACTTATTCCTCTCAAAAATTATTGGACATTTGGGGCTGGGAATTCATTCTTCTCCGACTGTTTGTGGATTATATAAAAGGATTATTTCATATTAGTTAGGGTCTGTGGTGGTGGTGTGTTTTTGGGGGTATGTGGGGGGTGTTGGGGTTTATTTGCGGTGTATTGGTCACTTTATTTATTTGAGTGTTTGCCTTATGCCTCAATATACGTACTGGCCTTGTGTTTGTTGTGGGGAATTACAAATCACGCGGCGGTTATTTGTTGTTGCACTTATATTCATATATATTTACTCACCCACCCCTTTTCTTCATTTTTTCCACCCCACCACTAAACAGAGCAATTAACAATAACAAACACACAATAAAAATGTTATCCAAAATTACCCTCCTCCGAACGGCAACAACCTCGATTGTGCGTCGTACAATGGCCACCGAGGCAGCCCACCGACCACCCCTAGACCTATACGGTCTTAATGCACGATATGCCAACGCCACCTACACAGCCGCCTCCAAATCCAAATCATTAGACAAGGTCGAATCTGAACTCCTTGCCATTAAAAACTCTGCAGAAAACTCCAAAGAGTTTGCATTATTCTTAGAAAATCCATTAATCAGTCGGGATTTAAAGACCAAGCAAGTGGAAGAAATGTTAAAGGGTAAAACTACACCAGTTACCATGAATTTAATGACCACACTTGCCGGTAACGCGCGATTAAATTCCATTAGTGGTATTACAGATAATTATATCCAACTTATGAAAGCCAAGCGAGGTGAAGTCGAGGCTACCATTATTAGTGCCGAGCCATTAAATAAAACACAAACTGCCGCGGTTAGTGATGCCATGAAGAGTCAATTCCCAGCCGGGGCAAAGGTTGTTTTGAAAACGGAGGTTAATCCAAGTATTTTGGGTGGATTACAAATTCAAATAGGTGATAAGTTTTTGGATTTAAGTGTTGGCAGTCGTATTGAGGAGGTTGGACGGACCACGGTATAAAGAAGAGGGTGTGTAGGATATATTATGAAGGGGTGATTAGATATTAAGGGTGCCGAGGAAGGAGCCTGAGGAATTGTATTTTAGTAAGAGATAAGACCGAGGCCGGCAAGAGTGCGGCTTAGTATAGGGCAACGACCTACTTATCAACAATAGATAAAAGTGTTTTTGCCAGTGGTATGCATTTAGTTATTCTGAGAAGAATTCAGCCGAGGCTGGCCGAGGTGCAAGATTGGTAGTGGGGGGGTTGATCTTCTTTCTATATACATTATAGCCACCGCCGTGTATGGACCAGACAGTCCTGTACTATGTAATGGATGCCAACTCGATCTTTATATCATCTTGACCGCCAAGTCCTTCCTCTTCGGCGGCGGCATCTATCTCAGCCAACTCATTCTCATTATTGATATCAATATCTTCTCGTCTTTTCCACTTTCTCTTCCTCTTCTCACCATATATAAGTGCAATCAATGCCAATGTTAGTACACTACCTGCCAAGACACCTAATCCAATAGCCAAACTTTCATTCCGATTAGCAGACTTTGTACTTTCATCACTTAATGTTGCAGAGTTTATAACCTCATTCACAACCTCTCCACCATCATAAACATTATCATAAGCATATGTCACTTCCATTGCATATCGTTGATTCAATACAGATTCCACGACACCATTTTGATTAACATCATATAATATATCTATACCGGCACAATATGCATGATCAAATGTACCCTGTAACTTTTCTTCGGTAGTAAACGTGGGTAGATAAATTGGACTTGCTTTACCTTCAGTGTAATATTCAGATGTGGCTTGTTCATTGAATGTATCACAATTACCATCTTTAATTTCAGCTGTTATGTTTAGACCTGTTGGTAAGATTATATCACACCAAACTACTGGCATTCGATTGTCGGCTGTATTCTCTGTTGTTCAAAAGAGAGAGTATGTTCATGAGTTGGAATTTGCAAAGAAGTATTTATTATGTTGGATTGCGAGAAGACATCGGGAGAGATTGTTAATGATTTGGAGTTGCAAAGAAGTATTGATAATAAGTTAGATTTGCGATGGAGAACTATGTCATCGGCCGAAAGATCAACCCTCACACTCGAGCTTACCTGAGAAGAGACTACCATCTATAACAGCAACAAAGCATTCATGGGGTAGTGTTATATTCTGAAAAGCCATTATCCTTTGATATGTTTCATCGATCGACTCTGTTGTTGCGAATAGTTCTTCTCCTTCATTGGTATCCTCTTCATCATCGGAAGGAGCAGCTCGTAACGACCACGGAAGTGCATCTGGATCTCTTTTATTGAATAATGATTGCTTTTCATCGGTGGTGGTGGTGGTAGTTCTAAGGTCTAGAGTTTCATGAAAGACATCGTCAGATTCTGAATCTTCTCGATTATTTTGTGTTGATGATCGTAACAGATATTGTGATTTGTGATGAGTTGACGAGGGAAGATTGACCTCTGGTTTATTCCAAAGTCCCATGGTAAAAGAAGGATATAGAAGCAGTAGGATGGAGAGACGTATCAGTATTATGCTATATCCAATCGAGTATTCTTAGCGGCGGCAAAGTTGCTATGAGTTCGGTAAATCATGAAAGTATCCTCAAGGATACCTCTTCCATGGACGAGCGAGAGTCGGAGTATCATCTTGGCCTAATACATGCTTTGATACCGTCGTTTGTCATGACATATGATCATAATATCAATATGAATTATGTATGAAATGATGTAGAAGGTCATCCAACAGGAGTGTATACTACTAACTTTAGTTGAGAACTTGAGGAGCGAGGTATCTTGAAACCTTGAAACAATGAATATAAGCAGACAAGGTCCATACACGGTATGATCAAGATAGAGTAGATAGACGAGTAGTTCATGAACAAATTGAATTTAATTTCTCGTTATATCTACTGGCTACATAGGACTCTTCTTTACATCTCTGACAGCTGGTCAGAGTATACTACGCCCGCTTCTTCTTCTCTTCTTCTTACACAAACTCACTTTCTACTAGGTCGGTCTCCACAATCACTTGAAACTTTACTAATATATATTAACTTCATCCTAAACCTAATCCTCAATAATTCCTGGGAGGACCTTGAGTGTATACTGGAATGCTTCATTATCAGCATTACATAAGGGCAAAAGGTTGTTAGTGGCTAGAGTATCAATACCAAACGGGCTGCCCACAGCAATTTGATAGAGACCGGGGATGAAGGCGTATGTTTCTGCAAGTATGACATTGCCTTCAACATTTGTGCGAGTTCCCGTTTCGAATCCTTGCGCAGGACCGTAGGCAGCTCCCACGGTAGGACAAGTAAAATTAGGAAGGTATCCACCCGACTTTCCACTCTTGCCACTGTAGCCGGTGGTTGAACAATCTTCTTCAGGGACCTTGGTGATAAAAATTTCTGCTACGCCTCTTTCATTACCCGTTCCTGGGGGATCAGGTGCCTTAAAAACCTGTTGCTCTGACGAAAGGAAGAAGGAGTAATCTCCTGCACATTCCACCCTCAACAGATAGCTGTCATAAGAATGACAGGCTGCCCCACCATATGCTGTCGTCAAGTCACCGCCAAACCTATTAATAGGGCAGTCACCTGCTACAACATTGTAACGTGCCAATTGACCACAGACTTGCTGGCCGAAGGAAAGAATACCAGCGTTAGCTTGTCTTGGGTCATCTGCAAAGCAACCTGCACCTGTTTTTTGGAAGATCTCGGGGGTGTTTGGTTTAGGCATGGAGTTCGATTTACCAGACTTGCCACTACTATGCCATCCGTCACAGATAAAGTTTCTGTATCCTGATTTGCCAGACTTGCCACTTGAACCGAAGGAACAAGTATTGTAACCCGACTTGCCTGACTTTCCACTACCATACCAATGATCATCAGGAAGGTCTGTAGGATCGATGACCCTCTCGAAATCGAACCTAGAGCAACTGTCGTGATAACGACCACTCTTTCCGCTTTTACCACTGTAGTAGGAACGGAGACACTTATCAATAGTTTCATCAGCACTGCCACCTCCAATACCAGAGTTGGGTGCAACGAAGGCAAAGTTGGATTTGGCAGGAGCGACGGGTGTAACCTTGGGAGCTACGGGTGCAACCTTGGGAGGAGCAGCCGAACCAACTTCGGCCGTACCAACGGCAGCGTTGGAGTTACCACCACCAACAGTAGCAACCTTGGACATATGATTCGCTGACGATGACGATGATCCACCATCAGACCTAGTTGCAATAGCAACGGCCATAATAACAACAACGGCAACGAATGCAAAGGCACTACCGCCGAACAAACGCTTCTTGTTGAATACACACGTGATGGTTGATCCATCGGAGACGCACATCTTAGGGCGGTCATCATCGATAGAGGAATCGTCGTCACCACGGCTAATTGCAATATTGCTCTTGGCCGATGGAGATCGAACGCGTAGACTTGGGGACTTGAGATTGCTATTGAGCTTGGAGGGTGATAGAGGCACTTCTTCCATGTTTGTAGTAGTCATGATTTATATCTTTCATCGGAGAGTATATGGGTGTCGATGGAGTATAGTCAACGGCATCGTGATGTATTGATTGCAACGGCATGTCGATGATGGCGGCGGTGAAAAGATAGGATGAGATATCAAATCATTTCAGATAAACGAACATATCATATGCACAAAATATAAACTTACAATTTCCGTCGACGGTATGTGGATTAAAGGACAGAGTATACGATGATAGACTGAAATAGCTTGTGTATGGACCACTACTTTGGATTTATGTGCACAACAAGCAGCACATGGCAGGCATGTTGTGGAGCTTCTCATCGATCAAGCGATTTTTCAGTTTGTCTCAAAAATTTATAGGCAACGTGGTATTTTAGAGAGTGTCCATATCACTGTCGATAAAAGACCGCGCAGCCTTGTAAAAGATACCATTTTCGTGTCTCACACTCTGATTTTTTTCAGAGATTTTAGCAGTTGCAATCACCTTCGATTCAATCCGAAAGTTGGTAGTGTCAACAAGATGGATGAAGGACGGAGATGCCACTAGCGATAAAACATGATGCTGTAAACCGTAAACACTCCATAAACATGATGGATCAAGTGTCGCCCCTATCTCCGGGCCTACGTGTTAGATCTCCAACATCAATGATAAAAAACAGTGATGATGATAATGATGATGAGCATGTCATCGTTGACATTGCAGAAGATATCGCTGATGATGATGGAATAACGGTTACATACAAGAAGTTATTTGGCGTCCTATCGTTCGTTGCCATCGTAGCTGTCATACTTATTTCAGTGGCTGGATTATTTTACAGAAATAACATTGATATTATCTCTTCTGGTACGACATCTTCTTCACCTACACAACATACCAACGAACTACGTTTACGTGGTAGTAACGGTGTTGGCAATAGAAACCTTGACAGTAGTAAAATCACTAAAGATCATCTTCTTGTTAAAGAAGGTAAACGAATCACCGATAAAATGATAGAACAAAACTTGCCTAAATGTGCACAAGAGTTCATTAAACTTCATAGAGCAGAAAAGGGTGTGCCAGGCAGAAACAATACGGCATGTCGGGGTATACTCATCCGTGACGATATAATCATTACAAGTAAAGAATGCTCGCAAAATAACTATACATTTGATTTCCCTGATATGGGCAGCGGTTCGATTCATACTGCAATACCTCATCCATTACTCAATACCAAGAAAGATATGATCAATTCACCTCTTGGATTCTTAAAGGCGAATGCACCATATCACTATCACTTTATCGGTCGACCTGTGAGACGTAATCGAGTATTCCTTAGTAAAGAAAGTATACCACCAACGAGTAATCGTATAGCTCATGGAAAGGCCTCGTTTGTTATAGAATGCGATGATGAGAATCGGCCAATCCTATACAACTATCCCATTTATAATCAAAAGAATAAGAAGTATGAAATGGTACCACTTAGACAACTCGAGGGAGTACTACCAGATGATATACTATGGGAACATGAGAAGGCGAATACTACAATATCGATTGGATCGAATTCAACAACTTGGTGGACTAGAAAGATATCACTAGAGGAAGAAGAAAATACTATTAAGCAATTGTTCGAGGAATATCGAGGTCCAGTGGGCAGTCTATCCGTCCCCTTTGCACATAGTGAATATAATGATCAATTGACTGCTCTATTCGAATCTGTGGATCCACGTCGAGCACATAAGTATGATATCAATAAATGCTATCAGGCATATTATAAACTTTGGAAAGAAGAGACGCCGTTCAGTGGTACACATTTCTTTGAATGGCTACATTATGGTCAAGGCAGAGATGCATTGGATACATCCTCCTCTTGTAATAAGGCTATATTTATAGACAATAAGAGAGGAAATCATTTCTTTACAAATGAGGAACGGAGGCAGTATGAAGTAAACATCACATCATCAGAAGATAAGAAGAAATTAGTTGCAAGGTACAAGCATAACAATGCCTATGTATCAGACAGTGGACAAGAGTATCCCCACACTTATGTATGGGATCTAAATGGAGTCCTATACATCGTACCAGAAGTCAAACATATGACGATCCTCGGCGGTCGTCCTGCTTTAAGTGCCGGCGAGCTATACATCGGAAAGGCAGGTGAACTACAAGGAATTGATTATTCTAGTGGACATTACAAACCAGATATAAAGGCAGTGACGATGATGTATCAATCATTCAAGGATCAAGGTTTGAATGTGTCTGCTACGAACTGGATTAGCCGTAGCTCATGGTCATCGAAAGATTGTGAAGAGATACAATGGCAAGATATTCGGATAACAAGCTTAAAGAATACAACCGCATTGAGGCATTCATGTCTAGAGGTTACAACTAGATGTCCAACATTTGTATATTATGATGATGATTGTCCTTCGGGCAGGTGGGCGACAAAATGTGTATCTAATAAAGGCGACTCGTCTTCCTCTGATACTGCTAATGAATAAAGTAAGGAATAGCCAATACTTACTTTTATCTACCTCCTGTGTTGGCTTCATTCTTCTAAACTAAAGCCAACTTAACATTGGTTTATTTGGTATGTATCCTATTCATCGTGGTAGTAGAGGAAGGACTTGTCGGTCATGGAATATGATGAATCGACCACCAAAAAGTTACCATTTACATAGTTTTGGGAAGACTTGATGAGTGGTGTTTGTTAGTAGGAGATCGAGTAGGTCATGGTGTGTATCTAGATGAAGTTAAACTAAATGAATAGAATAAAGGCGGTTAACATTTAACTCTCATATCCAGAGTAGACTACTCTAGAGACTCTCATAAGCATATCAATGCTATCAAAACATATAAAACCTCCTCTAGTGTACAATTCCTCCATTCTCCTACTTCCACTCTATATTCTCTACTCTACACTACTGGTACAATTACTCATGTCAAGCTGCCGATGCCCGTCGTACAGACCTTGAATACTCTCCACTTGGGGCATGTATAGTTGAACTCTGACTAGTCTCACCACCCGTTAATGTTTCCCCACCACCACTACTACTTTGTTGTTGATGTTGACGTCTCTGTTGTTGCCTCGCCGAAATCTCACGATAAAGATTAGCAACTTCACTTTGTGTCATTTGATTAATCAATGATGATATCTTAATCTCCCTACTACCATTACCTGCAGCACCGCTCATCATAGACATATCAGAAGGTCGAGTCTGCTGGCTCAATCTCTCAATTTGTTTCATTTGGTTTAATAATGTGGCATAATCCTTCCCCTGACTGTTGTCTCCACCACGATGATAGTTGATTGCCGATGATGGCAAGGACATGTTTCTATCATCTTGATTGTTTTTATACTCTTGAAATTGCCGATGCATCGGCGGCTGAGTTTGCAAGGCAGCATTATGTCCCTGAGGTACCATCATATCCTTATCATTAGCAGCCTTGGTATGCTCATTGGTGGTCATTAAAGAAGCAAGCAAGGCTTGGTTATCACGAGACTTCAACGCATTCATGGCATGTGCAATCACTTCGGGATGATGACGTGATGATGAGTTGGCAGCACTCAAGTTCAAAAGCTTGGCTGACATGGACTCATTATTTGATCGACCTTGATTTGCCTGACGTAGTTGATGCTGCATCATTTCAAGCTCTCTCAATCGATTTTGCATAGAAGAAGAAGATGATTGAGACATACCGGTCGACTGCTGCATCATCGGTGGTGATCGTCGATTATGAAGATTGGATACAGAAAATTGTGGATTGGTGGATTGATGCTGATGATTCATGGCAGCTTGATGCCGGCTGAAGGCACGATCAAATCCAGAAGAGGAAGTACTTCTTTGATTCATATACCTTTGAAGCCTGTCAAGCTCTTGCTGACGAGAAATATAATCATTTCTTGAGGCAGTAGACAAATCACCACCACGACCGTTCATACTCTGATGATGACTACCAGCAAACGGAAGTGATGAGGTCATACGATGAGATGACATGCGTGAATCATCAGAATCAACTCCTGATGATGACCTGTGTCCATTCATATTACCACTCCTCATATCTTCATCATCTAACAATTCAATCATTGGTGGTGGCGCTTTTGGTGGTGGTTGTGACATTGGAGCATAAACCCTAGATTGAGCTGTTGGGCCAGACTTCCTCTTCTTCTTCTTGGCAGTAGTACCATCAGCAGCCTCCTCCCCTTCCTTCTTGGCGGCAGCGGACTTGTTGGACGAGTTACAAGTCATTTGTGTACACATGTAGTAGTTGCCACGTTGAAAGAGCTAGTTATATGGTAGAGGGGTATTGGAGTTGAGGAGAGAGAAAATGAAGAGGGTCAGAAATAAATCCTATTCATCGTGGTAGTAGAGGAAGGACTTGTCGGTCATGGAATATGATGAATCGACCACCAAAAAGTTACCATTTACATAGTTTTGGGAAGACTTGATGAGTGGTGTTTGTTAGTAGGAGATCGAGTAGGTCATGGTGTGTATCTAGATGAAGTTAAACTAAATGAATAGAATAAAGGCGGTTAACATTTAACTCTCATATCCAGAGTAGACTACTCTAGAGACTCTCATAAGCATATCAATGCTATCAAAACATATAAAACCTCCTCTAGTGTACAATTCCTCCATTCTCCTACTTCCACTCTATATTCTCTACTCTACACTACTGGTACAATTACTCATGTCAAGCTGCCGATGCCCGTCGTACAGACCTTGAATACTCTCCACTTGGGGCATGTATAGTTGAACTCTGACTAGTCTCACCACCCGTTAATGTTTCCCCACCACCACTACTACTTTGTTGTTGATGTTGACGTCTCTGTTGTTGCCTCGCCGAAATCTCACGATAAAGATTAGCAACTTCACTTTGTGTCATTTGATTAATCAATGATGATATCTTAATCTCCCTACTACCATTACCTGCAGCACCGCTCATCATAGACATATCAGAAGGTCGAGTCTGCTGGCTCAATCTCTCAATTTGTTTCATTTGGTTTAATAATGTGGCATAATCCTTCCCCTGACTGTTGTCTCCACCACGATGATAGTTGATTGCCGATGATGGCAAGGACATGTTTCTATCATCTTGATTGTTTTTATACTCTTGAAATTGCCGATGCATCGGCGGCTGAGTTTGCAAGGCAGCATTATGTCCCTGAGGTACCATCATATCCTTATCATTAGCAGCCTTGGTATGCTCATTGGTGGTCATTAAAGAAGCAAGCAAGGCTTGGTTATCACGAGACTTCAACGCATTCATGGCATGTGCAATCACTTCGGGATGATGACGTGATGATGAGTTGGCAGCACTCAAGTTCAAAAGCTTGGCTGACATGGACTCATTATTTGATCGACCTTGATTTGCCTGACGTAGTTGATGCTGCATCATTTCAAGCTCTCTCAATCGATTTTGCATAGAAGAAGAAGATGATTGAGACATACCGGTCGACTGCTGCATCATCGGTGGTGATCGTCGATTATGAAGATTGGATACAGAAAATTGTGGATTGGTGGATTGATGCTGATGATTCATGGCAGCTTGATGCCGGCTGAAGGCACGATCAAATCCAGAAGAGGAAGTACTTCTTTGATTCATATACCTTTGAAGCCTGTCAAGCTCTTGTTGACGAGTAATAAAATCATTTCTTGAGGCAGTAGACAAATCACCACCACGACCGTTCATACTCTGATGATGACTACCAGCAAATGGAAGTGATGAGGTCATACGATGAGATGACATGTGTGAATCATCAGATTCAACTCCTGATGATCTTTGTCCATTCCTATTCATATCTTCATCATCTAACAATTCAATCATTGGCGGTGGCGCTTTGGGTGGTGGTTGTGACATTGGAGCATAAACCCTAGATTGAGCTGTTGGGCCAGACTTCTTCTTCTTGGCAGTAGTACCATCAGCAGCCTCCTCCCCTTCCTTCTTGGCGGCAGCGGATTTGTTGGACGAGTTACAAGTCATTTGTGTACACATGTAGTAGTTACCACGTTGGAAGAGCTAGTTATAGCGTTAAGGAATTGGGAAAAGACGGTGATGAGAAGAGATTAGCGGATATACTCGGACATATCATCACAGACAAATCAAATCAACAACCACTTCCCCACCATCAAAATCAAATAAATACTCACCTTATGATAATAAGCACCCATCTCAGGACCTCTACTAACCCTCGTAAATCCCCATCGATTTAACTTCCGTGTAAAGCTCGTAAACTTACTATGTTTGAAGTAATTTGGCATTACCTCTAATGAAAATTTACGTTTTTGTAATATAATAAATCCCCGTCCGTGTGGTAACCATGCTATCGTGTCGTTCACTTGTGGATGGGATAATACCTCCATTAGCTGTATAGGATGAGTTAGATGGTGGTGAGATGGATTAGTTAATTGAATTTAATCCCCTCTCCTCAACAAATCATACCCTCTCAACTCTCATATAAAAAAACACACTTACCTTCTGTGGAAAAGTTAACGGCACATCATTCCCCGGTGGTGCATTAATAATATTACCCTCATCATCCATTACCTCCTCTTCGTTCTTATTATCATCCCTTTCCACATATCCCATTCCACCTCCACCCCGTGCGGCACCAACTAAAGATGGATGCTGACCCTGCTGATTACCATTCAAACTAGGCGGGGGACGTATCCCCGTTAATACATCCCTTCCACCCCGTACCCTTGCCATCCCTTCCAACCCCAATAAACTATTCTCACTCATTAACAATAAATTATTACTACTCCCAACCTGATGACGAGTAGGAGGACTTCCACTTCCACCATAATTATTCATCAATTCACCACGATGATTATAATTATTGGCATATTCACCTAATTGTTTATTTAAATTTCCTAAATGTTTATTCAATTCTTCATAACTACCACCTCTTGCTGCAGCACCACCCCTACTTGCTACTAAATTATTGAGTAATGAATTACGATTACCATAAACTCCCGTAACTGTGTGGGGAGCGTCTAATACCCTAATTTTTGTATTACCAATTTGTTCATAGTCTTCACTACCCCACCCTCTTTCTTCTACTACTCTACCCTGTTGTTGTTGAGCACCAAGGAGGGAGTTATTATTATTGGTATAATTGTGTGTTAAAGTTGGTGCTGCTAGAGCTGATGGACGGTAAGTTGGTATTGCTGAGCTTGGTGCCTTTAGGTTTACCTTGTCAATTGATTTGTTAGTTTGCTCATTATTATTAAATGAGGCTGAAGGAGGACGGGAGGATGGCAACGCGCCGGTAGTTGAAAATAGACTAGCTAATGTTGATGCAGCCTCTAATACCGAAGTTCTACGGCGAACTGTATTTGTTGGATTTGATACCCTGTTCTTATTATTACCACCCTCATCCATTTTATTATTGCTGCCACCCTCACGTTGCAAACTTACGGGATTGTTATTGTCGGTGGTATTATTATTGTTAGAGGTGTTAAAAGTGGGTGCATTATCATTACCTTCACGTTTGGATTGTATTACATGATCTTTTAAGGTCGGTTGTTGCTGTGTTGAAGATGGTGGCGGCGGTGTGCTATTGTTGCTTGATGATAACATGGCAGTAGGTTGTTGTTGTGGTGTAGGGCTGGATGATTTATTGATATTGTTGTTCATACTGTTCGGTTGATGGTTTTTATTGCAATTAACTGTCGTATGTACTCAGAAAGTATATAAATTGTTGGATGTAGGTGATTATACTCTCTGTTTGCAACTGGATGCTACTCTTCTTTATTGTAAGCAGCAATCGTGCAGTCGTCTTGGTGTTGTCAGTTGAGCTTCACGTTCTGTTATATTGCATGCGTTGTTGTCTCTTGTTGTCTTGTACCGAAAAGCTAAAAACGATTGTGGGTCACGGTCGGATAAAAATTGATGCGAACCGGAAATAAATGAAAACTGCATGAAGGATACCGAGAAAGTACATGTCCGTCTACCATCTCACTTTTTTATGGAATAAACCATCTGCTTTTATCTCTGCTCTTGTCTTCTCTTTGCAATGCTACTTATGTTAAGCACTGCCGCTGCACTCAACCAAACACAGATCTATTACAGTTCTCTATAATTTGATGCACGATAAAGGATGTGGTGGGATCAGGACTTCATTAACCAAGATCGAGTGATTGCAATAGTCAATCGATCTACTCATAATATTTGCTTTGGTTCAAAACACAAAACAATCATCTCCACAAACCAACCAACAATCCACTTTGTCACATAACATAGCAATAGCATCGTATACTATCGTATAGTCAAAGATGAATCCTTCTACTTCTATCAACGAAACATTCAAAGATAACATCCCTACTTCTTCAGCATCGTCATCTTCATTCAAGAAGCCCAATGGAGATCGTACGAAGAATACACTATTCTGTCTCGTTGGAGGCCTTACTGTTACTACTCTCGGTCTACTCGTTGCTACCATTGTACTAATTGGTATGAACAACAATACATCTAATGATCAATCTGCAGTTGCTCCTTCATCAACTACCAAGGATACCATCACCTCCGACGAATCATCATCTTCATCTACTACTACTATCGACTTGTTTGATAGCAAAGCAACATCGAACTTCTTCTTCTCTAATCCATCCGATAATGTATGTTCCGGTGCCAAGCTTGCATTAGAAAACAAGTTATGTGCCGATCTTGAAGTTTTACCACAGGCAGGTGCTAATGTTACCAAAGGATATGTTGGAAATATGGATGTTGGTGATATCAAACCAAACACTAAACCATTCTTCCAAAGTAACATGTGTCCTGTGAATGTTCATTGGCATTTAGGTACTGAACATTACTCGTATGGACAGTTCGATGAGAATGGTAATGGACCACATGGAAATCAAGATCGTCCAGACTGGGCTAACCGCAATCTAGGTGATAAGGAGGTACGAGATGGTTTCAGATGTCATCATTATGATGAAGAGGATACCAAGTTTACTACTCCGTTCGATTGGAAGCATTGTGAGGGTATGGAAGTAGGCGAAACATATGAGGTGCATTGGCCACACTCTGCCGCTGGTGCATGTGGTACTGTCAATCAGTATCAAACTCCCTTCTATGATGGTGTCTTCTGCAACTTGCCGATGGAGACATTCTCAACTTTACAAGCACAAGATATTTCCAATGCCGTCGGTGTACACAGTCAAGTCTTTACAATTGTTAATGACGAAGAGTACTTTTACCCTGACATGATGAGAGGTATGATTGTTGACAAGGATATGGGCAAAGATATACACATCTACACAGGATCAACTACAGGTACATCTCGTGATAATCAAATGTGTTCTCAATACGCTCCTGTCACTTGGCAAGTGGATCGTAAATGTCACATGATCAGTGCCTCAAGCTTTGATAAGCTATGTTATGATATGAAGATGCAACGTAGTGATATGAGTGATGATTTACATGCACATGGATCACGTGAGTTGGTCCATGACGATCTTGCTGCTAATAATCAGTACTATCCAGATGGTGATCGTAAGAAGAGGAATCTTCGTCGTGCTTAGGTATAACGATGAATGGATATGATATTGCTAGGAATATGAAATGATATTAGGGGGGAAGCCTAGAGCTAGAGAAGTATAAATTAGAATGTATCATAACGATATGATAGTATTGTCTCTCTCTCTCTACTATGATAACTCTAACTGTATATCTATCACATACTAACTACTCAACTATAATATCATACATATTCTCCTCTCCCCTCGTTAATGTCTTTCAAGATTTGCGCATATTCATCATACATCTCAATCATTAATGATTCCTAACTTCTGTAATATATGATATGTAGTATTGTCTGATTCCCATCTATAGTTCTATTCATCTTTTGGATACCTCTTTACTCTTCATCTCTGATAAAACCTTTCCTACTTCTCCGATCTCCATCTCTGATTTGACCTTGCTATAATATGAATTGAATTCCTCATCACTCATCCTTCGTAGATAGTATTGCAACTGATACTCTTTTGCAATCTTCCAATTGATTTTACCAACTAAACATCGTAGACGTTTTGCAAACATTGGATTGTGTATGGATATGTTAGTTTGATAGCACTTCTTAATGAGAGCCTCCGCTTGGATGTGTGTTATCCTATCACTTCTTTTGAGATGCCTAATGTATGTATGGTTGTATTTGAGAGTATAGCCGAGAGTGAGATGCCATTAGATGAGTATCGGTTTGGCAAATGCATCGCACATAATATAAGATATGATACTTACTTCATTAACAGTCTAAGGAATATCAAGAACATACTCCTATGATCTTCTTTCCTCGACTCCGCTGCCGGAAGAGCGGCGTCGCCAACAATAGATGGTGACAGTGGCGGTGTTATCATGGCTTGTTGAGCACTTGTCGGGTGTTGTTGTTCATCAGATTGTTGTTGTTCTGTCATGATGATAGATAGAATACACAGTTTACTACTGCTCTTTTGCAATTGCAATTGAATGAGCAACCTCAAACAAATTATGGCAAGTTGTTCTATTGCCACTAAATAAAAATAATTATAATGCGTGGTTGGAAAAAAGCCTACGATTGGAGGCAATTGACTTGTGTTCTATTATTCGACTCAATAATTTCTCAGCAGAGGGGTCATTTAGTAAAACTTCATGTAAACGCGTGCTGTCTAGAAAAAGATACCGGCCAAATATTGCTATCTATCCTCTTGACGACCCATCAAGGGTGCGTGGTAGAGACTAATTAGCTCACTAGCTGGCATAGTAGTATTATTTCATTCACAAGACTACATGTTTTTAATTCTTATCCATGCTTTTAGACACACATCATAACTATTTAGTTCAACAGAGAGTCAAGGTTGTCACTAGCATCATCACCACTGGCATCCTTACTTTCCATACCAACACTCAAATCATCCAATGCATCACCCAAGCCTAAAACAATATCCTTAGCACTAGCCTCTCTCTTCTTACGCTCGGCCTCTTGCTTCTCAAGGTATACACGTGCCGTCTCATCAGCCATTTCATAAACTCGTTCTGGATCCTTAATCATGTCACCTGGCTCTGGCTCTAATGTCTTTGTACTGAGTGCTATACGTCCATTGACCTTATCATGATCGATAATCATACATTTAATCTTCTGTCCAGGCTGTAATACCTTCTCAAGATCATTAATACGGTCCATGGAAATTTGGGAAATGTGAAGAAGTCCTGACATACCACCAACCTCAACAAAGGCACCATATGGCTTGAGTGCCTTAACCAAACCATCAATAACATCTCCTCGTGATAAGTCTTCCATCTGTGCCTCAACAACGGCACGACGGTTGGAAACTACAAGCTTATTCTCCTCTTGATTCACTTCCAAAAACTTAAGTGGTAATGTCTGTCCAATAAGATCCTCATCGGGCAAACGTCCCGTGAGGTGTGATCCAGGCAAGAAGGCACGTAATCCCTCAACGAGGAAGATGGCACCACCCCTATTAACACTAACACACTGTGCATCGAATGCCTCATCAGTATCCTGCTTGGCAATTACCTTCTCCCATGCCTCACGGTATTGGATCCTTCGAACGGAGACCAATAATTGACCATTCTCATCTTCATCGGATATGATTTCAAAGGATCGTTCCTCATCGATATCAATTAAGGATTCAATGGCAGTACCCTGTTCTTGGATTAAAGCGGCCTCCTGAAGGGGGAGGAAGGCTGATGCCTTGGCACCAATATCAACAATGCAGCCACCCTTGTCGTACTGAACGACGGATCCGGTAACGACATCGTTACGGTTGAAGGAATAATCAGTGGCGGCTACGGCCTCATCGAAGGAGGCGTAGGTGAAACCAACATCATCTTCTACGTCTGGACTAATTTGGATTTGTGGTCCCTTATATTTAGCCTTGATACGGTCAAATCTTGTCATTTGTTGGACTGCTGGCTTTTCAATAGTAGAAAAGAGTGCGGTGTTGGTGGAGGTAGTCCGGCTGTGGTTTTATAATGGAGATGTGATGTAAGGATACCAAACAAGAGAAAGATAAGGTTAGAATGATTCGTTGATATGCAGTTGGCAAGAAAAACCAAAACATTAGCCCCAGTATTGACGTCAACAAAAACAGCCCATCCTCCCTACTTGTTACAACAAAACAAAACATAAGCTCCCCCGGCTGGCAGAATAAACTAATCTCCCCCCTCTCCCTTTTAATTCATTTAACTCGGGATTGTGTAGTTGTATTCACCACCGTCATTACTTCTAAGCAACAAACCCTCCTTTGTACCCATTCCTCTAATATATCATGGGGGTGTAGGGCCTAAATGTAATTCTCCTTATCCCTTCATCCCCACGGAAGAGATAAATAATATGTCAATTTTTTGGGGGGAGGGAGGTCTGATAGTTGTGTGTTTATTTTGTATTCGTTTGCATGTCGAAGTTACTCCTCACCCGCCCACACAAGGATTGTAATAATCAATAATTCCAAAGGAGTAAGAGTAGTTCTTAGATAGCTCTACAAGTATAACGGTAGAGTCCCCCCCACGTGCCTTAATTAGATAATACTAACTCAGTGGTGACTATTTTTTGTGCACACTTATTGCAGCAAACTTCCCCTCGAATATGAGAAATCGACCGGAAGAGAGCCGTCTTAATAGAATTCATCTCCCACTATTTATTGTATATATACCAAAGGTGGGGGTATTATTATTATTGTGGCGTGGTAGAGGGTGGTAATTCTTTGCTTTTTGATTTTGTGGGGCTGGGGAGACTTGTAATTTTGATACCCTCATATCTCTACGGCAGCCGACCGTAGCGCCGACATAACTCATCTGTAATACTATTAATCCTCTCCCATCCGATATATCCCGTGTATACCTCACCAATATCAATATCAACATACAAAAACACAAAAGAACCAACCAATCAAATTAAATACATATAATTATTTTCTTCCATCAATACTTACGTCTGTGTGGTAAATGCCTCGGCACTACCCAATACTAATAATGCTAATCCAAATTTCATCTTTTCTAATCTCTCTCTATATATTATTATAACTAATATACTAACCGTCCTTTATTGCAACTTCACTAAGTAGTAGGGTGATGTTTTCACCGCCAGTAAAATTTACTTAGCGATGACGCATGGAGGATACCATTTAATTATTGAGGTTGATACGTAGACTCAATCAATAAAAAGAACCCACCCCTATGAAGCTGGAAATTAACTGGAAATTGGAATGTACGATATGCTGTATTGTGGCAATATAGATAGTAAACACCGCCTATTTGGATATTTAATCAGAGAGAGTATATCTCTATAACAGCAGCTTACCTACTCCGCGATTGCTTTATCAAAACAGTATAAAAAAATAAACATTGCAATAATAAACTGTTAAAAAATAAGAAATGGATGCATCAGCCTACTTTAGTAGTGGACCACCTACACAACAACAACAGAGTGGATATCCACCGCGTGCTCCTAATCAACAACAGCAACAATATGGTAATAATGTACATAATGTACAACATGGTAATGGGCAACAGGTAGCTAATAATAATAGCTATAGTCAGGTATGTACCGAAAAAAGTATGAATTGTTAGACCGTTAGTTTGTTTGGTGTATAATATAATAGTGCAAGTACTTATAATATGGCCCAACAATAGACCGCGGGAGTTTTAGTAGATTATATCTCTTGGCTGATACATGAATGAGTGTCCAATGTTCAGTATAAACTTATATCCCTACAATTTTCTCACACACCAAACTTTCTCTCTTCTTTCACAACCTAATATTTATCTCTACAACTTCTACAATATTAACAGCAAACTACCATACAAAGATCATACTCAAACGATTCAACCGATCAAAATCAACAATTTGAAACATTGGATTTAAATGATACCAATCATCAACAAAAGCAGCAATCAGCTAATATGTATAATAACAACTATGGTACAAACACACCACTAACTGCTAATTCATCTGGTAATTCAAGCTTTGGTAGACCAAATGTTGATAATAATTATTCCAATATGTCTAGCAGTGGTTCATATGCGGTGGCTAGTTCCGGTCCTGAGAATTTTAGTATGCCTCAACCTCAGCAACAGCAACAACAACAGCAGACGACTCAGTATAGTCAACAGCAATCCAATAATCAATATAGCCAACCTCAACAAACAATGAATCAATACAACAATAATAGTACACAAGATGAAACATTCTTTGCCAATGTCGCATCAAATGTTGTAGGTGATGTACGTAATGTTGTTGGATCTGTTGGGAATGTAACCTCAAGCGTAGCCTCCGGTGTTATGGGTGGCGTACGGAATGTAACATCGTCTTATGTTACCCCCAGTAAATTGGGCGGCAACGTAGCCGGAGGTGTTGGTAATGTAGCATCCGCTGTGGCTGATGGGTTAGGAAGGACGGTAGTGGCACCTAGTAATATTGCTACTAATATGGCAAATTGGCGTGGTAGAATTGCCGAAGTTGTTGCACCTGTTGATGTTAATAATACTCAACAAGGACAACAGTTTGGAGAAAAAGGGAGGGCTCAACCACCTGTCAATATATTACGGGGTATGAGTACTGGTAGTGCTGGTAGTCAACAAGGATTGGTACAAGAGAGGGAAGAGACGAGGACGACGGCTGCAGATGTATTATTTAGTGCACCTTCTCCTGCTCCGTCACCAAAGGTTAGTCCAATGTTAACTTCGGTTGCAACTCCTAGCAGCATATTTACTACACAGGGTCAGCCAGTTCAACAGCAAGGTGCACCTCAACAACAATCAGTTCAACAACAGCAGGAGGAGGTTAACTCTGCACAAGAATTGTTTGGTCGTCCACCAACTCCAACAATTGCAAATATTAATCAAAATCCAGCTTCTGGTAATTCTTGGGAAATGGTTCAGCAGCAACAGATGAATGATGGTGGTGTCGATAGTAGTAATGCAAGTGACTTTTTCGGCGGTTCTCAGTCTACTGCTCATCAACCAGTGGCTACAGCCAATAGCAACGTTGCCGGTGGAGGAAGTAGTGGAGGTGGGGAAGGAGATAGTGGAGAAGTAAAGTCGGCAAATGATTATTTCAATGCACCATCACCCATGGTACAGCAACAACCTCATCTTCCTGTGGAACAGCCTTCTCCCATGATGTTAAATAATGAATCAAGTGCTGGAGACTTTTTCAATGCCCCGTCAATGGCACCGCAGCAGCAGCCTCAACAACAAGTAGTTCAACAGGTAGTTCAAGTAGCAGTAGTAGAACCTCCACCACCAAAAGAAGAAGAGCAGCCAAAACGTCAATTTTCACATCGACTATCATCAATGGAAAAATCTATACATGATCCGACATCATTCCAATACGATGATCCATTAGAAGGCAGCGCTACGATTGTACCTGGACGGAGTAATGATATTAATGATACAGTTGAGAATAATAATGAGGTTATGTTATCTTCTGATTCTCGGGCTAGGAATTCAATTGCAGAATCTACTCCACGTGAGGCTGTGATGGATAGTGTAGAAGAGAATGATGAGAAGAAGGCAACAACAACAACAACAACAACAGGTAGTAGTGGTATCAATGTGGCGGCAGGGTCAAGTTCAACGGCATTAAATGTAATGACAAGTGGTCCTCCTGCCACGGGTGGATTAACAGCAATGGAGGTTGGAAAGTATATTACTCCATCTGTTTCACAGGTTGCAGCTTTGACTGGTCAAGATAATGAAGTAGTGGTTGCTCAAACTACTACAGTGGTAGAACAAACAGTGACAACAAAAGCAGCACCCATGACGGCAATGGAAATGTTCCAAGGCAGCAGCAGCTCAAACACTGCTCAACAACCTCAAATGTCAACAATTACTCAACCAATCGTTGTATCACAACCATCCACACCATCAGCAATTTTGGCAGCATCAACATCAATGAATATTAGCAGTACAACGAAAGCAACACCTATGTCAATTCCAACTCCACGTAGATTACATTTACCAATACCGAAGAAGGCAAACTTACCTTTGCCACCGCCATTACCAACACGTAAGAAACCATCTGGTGGTGGTTCCACTGGAGGAGGAGAGGGTGGCAAATTAGCGACGCCATTTCGTAAACCACCCCCAATGGAAATTAATGCTGCATCGCCAAGGTTTAATGTCCCCGGTCCAATCAAGGTAACTTCTTCACCGCGTGTATCACCCATGCCATCACCACGAGTTATTGATCCCAAGGAGGTACGAATGCCTCGATTTCCATCTCCTAGTCCACGGATTGTTGTTGATGATGATGAACTTTCCCAACAGCAGCCTGATGCTAATGCTACATGTAAAGAAGAGTCGGTTGTTGAGGCATCACAGCCTTCTGTGGAGGAAGTATCACCACCTATGGTTGACGATGAGCCTTGTATTATTCCATCACCAGATGTTCACTCTGAGCCATCTGCACAACAAACGACTGTGTTGCCACCACAGCAACAGGGTTCGGGTGATAATGATTGGAGTATGATTGCCAATTCTGTAGTGAACGATGCCATAAATGATGCCGTTAATAACGTAGCATCATCCATGACCCATCCTGATATGCCACCTCCTGCACCTCGTCCACCATTGCAACAACAGCAACGAGAACAGCCACAATCTGACAATAGCAACAACAATATTCGACCAGAAGGAACATACAGTGCCACTGCACCACCAATCTATCCTAATAATCAAATTCCAGAAACACCCTCATCAAGAGTTACTGAATGTGACGTGATGAGTGATTATCAGAGTAATGTTCGTGAGGAGGATGTACCTAATGATGTCCCATTTACATATACTGCTTCGTTTCAGGACAATAATAATGGCAATGAGGATCAACCTCTGACAACCGAGACAACAATAGAGACACATGTGCCCACTTCTAGTATTAATAATAATCAAGACGATGAGATTACTCAAGGTTCAGTTGACCCGTCACAAGTAGAATCTAGTAGTGCCGTCGACGACAGTCCAGAGTCAGGTGTTTTAGTAGAAGGAGAACAAGCCGCTGAATCTATTTCTCCTAATAAGAATGATGACGATGTACCTTCCACTTCTGATAAGGTTGACGAATCTGTTGCCGGTGATAACCCAGCTGCTGATACAATACCAGTTCCTGTTCAGCCTGAGTTGGAAAAGGATGCAGATGCTTTGCCAGAAGGTTGGATCGAGGCTACCGATCCGACTACGGGTAAAGTGTACTATTATAATGAGGTTTCGTCAGAGAGCTCCTGGGAGAGACCTTGTGCTGTTGCCCAAGAAGACAAAGATGCCAATGGTCCTTCTTCTCTGAATGTGAGTGACCAGCTTGATGCTGACGATAAACCCGTTAACGTGGAGGAGGACGTCAATGCTGACGATCAACCTATAAGTGTGGAGGAGGAGATCAATAATGAACAACCAAACACGATAATTGAGGATGAGGCCATTGTAGCAAATGAAGAGCCGGATGTGGTTGAAGAGTTGAGTAATGATGCATTACCAGAAGCTTGGATAGAGACGAAAGATCAATCTTCTGGGAAAGTATATTATTACAATCAAACAACAGGCGAGTCAGCTTGGGAAAGACCCTGCAACGTGAAAGAGGCGGATCAGCAGGAAGTTGAATCAATAGTAGAAAAGGAGGCAACCTCTAGTGCAGCTGAAGAAGACAGTAACGTCTTGGATGAAGTGCAGCCTGCCGTGGATCCTCAGATTGATGAGGGTAAAGAAAATGAGCAAGAAAATACAGTTGATATGCTGCCAGAAGGATGGATTGAGTTGACCGATGAAGGCTCCGGTAAAGTGTATTACTTTAACGAGTTATCAGGTGTTACCCAATGGGATCGTCCTGAACCTATAGACGTTGTTATTACTGAAGAAGAGGAAGAACCTGCACCAATGAAGGCCGACACGGTGGACAATGAAGGCTCTCCCTTTCCAAAAGATGAGGAAGAAGAAGAAGAAGATGATGAAAAGTCTACCGATACTGAGCAGTCAGCAAGTGTTCACTCATCTGCTAATCTTTCATTCGAATCGCTCCCTTCTGGATGGATTGAGGCAAGTGATCCAACAACGGGTAAGGTGTACTATTATAATGAAGAATCGGGCGCAAGCTCCTGGGATAAGCCTCTGCTGAAAGAAGAAAAGGAAGAAGAGGATGTTGTTGTAGAAAGTCATGCCACCAATGAGGATCATTTAGAGCCTTCTGAAAAGACTGATAAACAGCCACCAAAACGACAGCTCTCTCATCGATTATCATCGATGGAAAAGTCTATGCATGATCCAACATCATTCCAATACGATGATCCATTAGAAGGCAGCGCTACGATTGTACCTGGAAGGACCACCACCGACAATGTTGTGGAGGATGTTACGCTCACATCTGATTCTCGTGCAAGAAATTCCATTGCCGAGGTATCGGAGAACATTGTTGAGAGTAGTGTTACCACTGCTATTGAAGAAATGATGGATATTGTTGGTACCGAAGAGTCCCAAGTAGAAGAAGACACCACCACACCGTCTGATGACCTACAGTCCGTTATCCAATCACTTCATTCTGGTTGGATCGAGGCTACTGATTCATCATCAGGCAACACTTATTA
>Ga0214480_100341_pt1 | contig 23811 bp, 26 predicted proteins | sample M1_20Mar14CPVII9_3_FD_165042 | JGI IMG/M metagenome (GOLD analysis project Ga0214480, IMG submission 165042) | Marine eukaryotic communities from Monterey Bay, California, United States - M1_20Mar14CPVII9sort6BwellE17 | ecosystem: Environmental > Aquatic > Marine > Unclassified | place: USA... | reverse complement strand
TAGAGGTATCAGAGAATCCTACAGTGCCGCGTAACAATTGGAGAACGGAGAAGAAAAAGAAGCACGATATCTTTCCATCAACTATCATAACCATCAATACCTCGATGCCATCAACCTTATAAATTATATCATATCATGCCCACCCAGCTCCAACATAATACCACTAATATAATAAAGCGTCGGCGGCGGCAGTGTTCTACATATCATTTTGCAACTTTGTTGCTATCAATATATATGGCCATTGCAAATCATGATCAATCTAAAGTATGTGCATTTACACTATACACATCACAAAGAATACCAACACCACCTTACTCAACAACTAGTACATCAATAATACTAAATATGGCAAAAGGAGGAGTACATGGAAAGAAGACTCGTATGATGAACTCTACCAAGAAGAAGAAGAAAAAGAATCCAAGTAAACCTCCTGGCAAGCACAGGAAGACAAGCAACAAACGAGATAGAAATGGTATATTATCAGATGGAAGCAAGGCAAATAAGAAGCCATTAACATCACCATCCTCTCCAGCTACTACCACAAAACCAAAGCTATCAATATTAAGTGAAACAACAAATTCAGGTAGTGGTAGTAATAGTCCACCATGGCAGGTAATGGGCGAGAATGATATGAAAAAGAACGTCGAATCTGAAAAGATACGAAGAGAGCGTATTAGATTAGGTATCGATTTACCATCTACAGCTGATAATAATGACAATAAAATGGAAAAGAAGGCGGATATATCTGGTTCGAATCGATTAATGTCAACAACAGATAGGACAATGTTAAGTTGGAAACGTTTCAATCCACTCTCTGCTCCATCGGATCTACAAATGGTTGGTGCCTATCTTGATAAGAAGTTACCTCCTTCATTGGGAGTGCCGGAAGTTGCATTCTTGGGAAGGTCAAATGTTGGAAAGAGTAGTCTATTAAACAAGTTAGTGTCAAGGGCTGGAGGTGATACCGCAAGAGTTGGTAAGACGCCAGGTGCTACGGCATCGGTCAATTTATATGCATTACTAGGTGCAAAACGCAAGAGCTCAATCCCAGGTGTAGGCGGAGATGCCAAGCCAATTCTCGGATTTGCAGATTTGCCAGGATTCGGATATGCAAAGCTTAGTAAGGAGACTAAAGAAAGTGTCGAAGAAGCAGCAGAACGGTATCTTGGAAGGCGACGTGAACTTGCTCTAGGTGTACTCTTGGTAGATTCTCGTAGAGTACCCAACGCCGATGATAGAGCAGTCCTGGCCGCCTTGTTTGATATGGGCGCACCACTTATTGTAGTGGCCACGAAGAGTGACAAACTGAAAGGAAATGAAGTAGAATCAGCAATGAGGACAATAAGAGAAGGACTTGGATTGCCAGACGGACAACCGCTTAGAGTTAGTGGTGTTACAGGAGAGGGTGTAAAGGAGTTATGGAGAATTTTACTTGATGCATGCGAAACAAGAGTAGATGAACTCAAATCTGCCTTAGAAGAGGGTAGAGATGATGGCGGAAGTATGAGAATGTTAAATGACGAAGACGAGGAGGAAGATGATTGGTATAAGGATGACCTTCTTGATGACGAAGAAGGAGGTGATTTTGAAGACGATGATGATATATCTTATGATATGGGGTATGATTGGGTCCAGAGTGAGACTGCTGAGGTGGAAGAAGGAGATTATCTTGATGACTTCTATAGCGGAAGCGGTTATGTTGAAGAAGAAGACGACGAAGCAGTGATCGAGCAGGCAAATTATAATGAAGAAAGACAGAGATTAGAACAAGAGGGTTTCAAGCTTAAGAATCTAAAAAAGAGGGTGGCAGAGATGGAACGACGTGGTGAAATATGAGGATACATTTATTTTAATTAATCCCCCTTATACCCACATTATAATATATCAACCAACTCCTCAATCCTTCATAACCACTAACAAACAATACTTAAAAGATGTGATGCTTTCTAAAAAAGTTAATCATATGATTAGCCTGTGTAAATCCCGTAACTAACAACACACATAATTGTACAATTGGCCACCACTGTGATGCCTTATTCATTGCAATACTCTGTTCATGAAACTCCACCTCAAGTTCTTTAGCATAATCTGCCTGTCGTAATATCATATCAGTTTTGGATATTAATCCACTTAATGTCTTTTCCATTTGTGAGAAATGTTCTTTTGCATTACGTTGTGATTGTGTATCAACGTTTGGTAGTGTTGTTTTGTCAGGTGGTGTATCACTAACTGCTTCCGATCCACTCGATTCAGTAACACGTAATGAGATGGGTGTTGGACTGACCGCCGAGGCTACTAAACTTTGTACACAAATTGATACCAATCCATCCTGTTGTGTTATATATTCAATATTACCAGTCTTGGTTTCTAAATCCTTCACAACCTTACTATCTTGCTGATCCTTATTCTTATATTTATCAACACGGGGATTATTGTGTGCTGATCGGGCGCCATGCTTATTCTCCCGTCCTTCATTCTGGGATATAGTAATGGTCGTTCGGAAACGACGATAATTACGTGGATCGACGGGCTTGCCATTCTCTTTCATATCAGCTGGCATTATTAGGTCTGGTGCTTCATATTGAATGTTTAATGTTGCCTCGGCTGGTGCTTCAATTGACATACACTTTGCTTGTGCGTTTGTTAATAATATTATAGGGTCGGCATCTACTATGGTGGATAGGATGGCGGTCACTGCCAATATAATAGGGAATATACACACAGCCATCTTGCCAGGGGTATGAGGGATGGAGAGTATTAGATGTTTAAGTTGGATTGATTGAGTTTTGTGTTTTGTGATTGATGAGATTTGGGATTGAGTTTGGGATTTGACTTATTGTTTATAATGGCCGGTATTATGTACCGATTTAATTAACATCTCATGTTGTTGATTGCAAATATCTAATGCATCGGTCTCTCTCTAGAGATCGAGATATATTATTTTATTACTTGGTATTATTATGACCCGTGACGGCTAATCCAGGCTGATACTTAGTTTACTAAGAGCCTACCTTCATAGTGAGAGTTGCGATTGGGATGAATTATGTGTTGGAAAAACTGAGAGGGTAGCTCTTTGTAGTGATGTCGTCTTCATAAGTCTCTTCTTCGTCTATCTTTATTGGTAGAAAGGATTATCGTCGTTGATACAACACAATTTCATATATTCAAGTTGTCAATCAAACATACCATCCAAAGCCATCCAATATTGCAAGGATACGTACATACTATCATACCTTATTATCATACCTTCAGCTCGCACCATGAACGATAAACCAGATATACTATCGTTAAATGAACTTAAAATTCATCTTCCACAAGATGTGCACAATCAATTAGAAACACAGTATGCCATCCTCAACGATACATCATCTAAACACATTGATAAGATATTAAAGTCCATGAAAACATCACCCGCGGATACATGTTGTAGAGTGAACTTACTTACATCATCAGTTGATGAGGTGATAAAGGAACTAAAAGTACATTTGTCAACAATAGATGGTGATTTCAATGCTCATCGTCATGAGACTATATCAGATCTTGTCATTATTAGAGCTAACAACAAATTATCAAAAACAGATATAGATGGTAGTGATATAAACGAACTATACAATTGCAGTATCCCACCCAATAAAGAATGCATAGACCTGTTTCCGAATTGGTCAAAGAGGAAAGAATTAGGTTGGCCAATGTCTCATCGGTCAATAGTAGTCGACCGATACTGTGGCGAGGCCGTACTAAGAGGATCACACATCTTCGTAAAAGGCATACTTGCAGCTGATTCAGGCATAGTAGAACAAGAAGAGGTTGCAATTTATGCTCATTTAAGTTCCAAATCAATACCCCGAGGATTAGTTCTTGAAAAGTATAGTGGCAAGTGTGTATTCCTTGGATTGGGTACATCAAATTGTAAAAGATCTGATTGCTTTGCACAATCATCTGGGATTGGAGTTACAGTAACCAAGATTGCAGGACTACCTCAACCTTCCTTGAATTCAATTCTAACTACAAAAATGATGATGCAAAACTTACCATCAGTTTGTGTAGCACATGCATTAGATCCACAGCCAGGAGATGTAATTCTCGACATGTGTGCGGCACCCGGTGGAAAGACTACACATTTGGCAAGTTTAATGGGTAATGAAGGTCTGATCATAGCATGTGATAAAAGCAAAAAGAAGATGGTGACAACTCGAGACTTCTTTCAATCTCAAGGTGCCTCTTGTATAGTTCCTTTGGCATTGGACTCAACGAAAGCACTGCTTGAATTACCGGAGGGACAATGTTGGATGAGCCCAAAAGATATTATCGAGACTGCGTCTACTACTGGATTATTGGAGGTAGGATTCTATGCAAATTCATTTGATAGAATATTACTTGATCCACCGTGCTCTGCGTTGGGGCTGCGACCCAAGCTCCATGTTGAGCTTACTTCGAAAGAGTTATCTAAAATGGCAGACTATCAGAAACGGTTTGTGAATAATGCAGTGCATCTTCTAAAACCCGGTGGAACCATGACATACAGTACTTGCACAATTAATGCGTGTGAGAATGAAGACATGGTAAAGTATATACTGGAAACATTTCCATGCATGAAACTAGTACCAATACAATCAGAAATACCAGGCTTAAATGGTTTGTCTAACCGAGGATTGTCAAGAGAAGAATGTCAACTGGTACGGAGATTTGATCCATCAGGAGAGCTTGATACTATGGGATTCTTTTTAGCTAAATTTATAAAATCATCTTAACATCGACCTGATATTTTAGTTTAGTATAACACTCTTCATACTCGATGGCAAATACCTACACATAGCCTATCCATGAGAGCATCTTTGATTTTTTATGTATTCCCCATTTTTTATAAACATTCAGATATATAAACCACTACTACACGGCATCCCATTGTCGTTGTTGTTATCTGATTATTAGAGTGTCTCAACGAACAGTTTCCCTAATATCAAGAGTGTGTATATAAAAGTTAGAGGACACGAATATATATCATAATCAATAGCACAAGACATAAAACAAAAAGAGAGACTTACTCATCCCAACAGCAAACGAATTAAATCCACTCTTCCCATCCTTATTTAGTTCATCAAGGATTGGATTTGTCTTATTCACATCAAGTGATGGATTAACACCAGATAAAATATATTCTTCACTATCTTCATTCATACTGAGTGTAAATGTAAATGGTCGTGATGGATCATCTTTATCAAGTTTTGTAAATTTAAAGCTGTTGATTTGTGGATAAATGAGTATATTAACGACAAACAGGAATGGTCCATGTGACACATTAAAAATAATAAATAAAAAAACATACCTAAGATCACCAGCCTTATCACCCTTCTCAAACGTTAATCCGGTATACTTATAATTTAATAATCCCTTTGTTAAATCTTCCATAGTTATACCACGTGCCATTTCAATTTCTTCCTTCTTGGCGCGTACTTCATTTGCCTTTTGACGTATTGCCTTTTCTTCTGCTTTTACCTCTGTTTTGTGTATTGGTGTGTGTGGCGGGGTTGTTAGCTTTAGCTGGGGATATAAACAAATCATGCCACAAAATTAATAGCAAAATAAACAATATCATATATACGCACCATCAAGCTGTTCCTGATCAACAAGATTCTTACTAGTTAACAAATGAATGTCCTCTTCAAATTTTAACTGTTTATTTTCCAATTTCTTCCTCTGTTCAACTAATCCACCATCACTACCATTGGCCTTATTACTATTATTATTCGCAGCTGATACTACACCACGTTCATGCTGTAATGATTTTAATTGACGTAATAGTATATCAATATTCTCCTGTTCGGTATGTTGTTCTTGATGTAACTTGGTACAAATGTCGTTTGATTTATTTTTTGTTGTTGTTATGTAGGTATTTAGATTATGACGCGATTCTTCGATACGGTTGATAAAGTTAGATGTGAAGGTGATGGCAGTAGTAGCTGCTGTCATGATAGATGGATTGATTTGTAGAAGAGGAGTGGTACGGCGGTGATTTGGGGTTATTGGCAGACGGCAGAGCTCAACGTTTTCATTGAGCAAATTTGGCGCGTCCTTTGAAAATGTCCCTGGACGAAGATGCCCTTGTGAAATACGAACTTGCTACCGAAATTTGCTGCTGCCGACGGACTACTAAGTATACCCTTATAATTGTATTGTACTACACCAACTATCATAGTTTCAATCAGGGTTTCAATATTATATACATCACCAACATCACCCCATCGTCAATACTCCATCGTATCAAATACAGAATGAAACTCTTTCCCACCTTAATTGCTCTCCTTGTCAGCGGATTTGCAAATGCACAACATCATCTGCCCGCTGCAGCCACATCAAACATCAATGGCATCAACTCTCCTACGAGTAATGTTGACATTGATAGCATAGCCACCATCAGTGACGAGGCTGATGATACTGCTGCAAGGAAGTTACATGATGGAAGTGGCAGGCGTCTTAGTAAGAGCCACAAGAGTGATAAGGGTATTGATCATGGTCATGATGGTTCATCATCAAAGACTGCCAAGAGTGAAGGTACTGATGGTAGTGCCAAGACAGCTAAAGAGTCCAAGTCGGTAAGTATTGTCTTCCGTTTTCGTTTCCTCCTCTTGACATGATATCTTATTATTATATTCTCCTCCCAACCTTCCTCATACTCACCACAAACTGCTATATACTCTCAAAGTCAAAGTCAGCAGAAACCCCGGATGATGATGTTAGTGACAGGCGTCTTAAAGAAAATATCAAACAAGTTGGCAGGTCCCCCTCAGGCATTTCAATCTATACTTTCAAATATCGTGACGACATGGCGGGTTTCCTCAAAGATAATGTGGATACAAACAGTGTTTATTTAGGAGTCATGGCTCAAGAACTGTTGGATATTGCCCCCGAGGCAGTGGTTACCAACCCTGCAACTGGATACTATGCTGTGGATTATTCCAAGATTGACGTTGACTTTCGTAAGGTTGATTAAGTTATCGGAGAATGTATATATTTGATGGAGAGTTTGACTTCGTGTGGGGAAATGAGATTAGGATGTATGTGAGTAAGTGTACCCTGCCTAGTGATATCGGATGTCGAGTAGAGATTAAAATTGTATAAGGCAAATGTAATGACACCGATATGCAAACCTAAGCATAAGTAGTCAATTTGAAGTTGTGAATGTGACTATATTATGAGCTTATGTCATACTATACCAATTATCAGAGTAATAACATATACAGATTATACATGTGCAAGCAAAGCTGCCAAGGCATTTGTACCCGCAGCCACGGAAATATCATTGTCACTATCAGAAGCATCCTCTCCTAGAGAACCTTTCTCGTCCTCATTCTTGTCTTCTTTTGGCGGAGCTTTCTGACTACTCTTTGTCCTCTTCTTTTTAGGTTGCTTCTTGCTCTGCTTCTTTGAAGATTGATGTGATAATAGGAATTGAAGTGCTCTAGTTCCCATGCCACTTGCTACAGAGGCATCATCATCATCGTTTGAAGCCATTGGCAGATGTGATTTGCTATTGCTCGCCGGCATAATGGTCTTGTCTTCTGCTGTTGCAATAGAATCATCTTCGCCATAATTTGATCCATCACTTCCACCACCGCCATTACCTCCCACCATTGATAGTAATGAATACAAAGCATTTCTTCCTCCTCCTGTTGCTACTGAAAGGTCATCATCTCTTTCTAGTACATCTACTTCTTCAAGCTCCAATTTCTCATTGTTATTATCTCCTTGGCGTTGGCGTTTCCTATCAAGTCTTGAATCCTCGCCATCAATAGATGTATCACCCAGTTGTCTCTTCACTGGATCAGATTCACCAATCGAAGTAAAGCCATCACCATAGTCAATAACAACCTGTTGATTCATACGAACTTCATCCTTTCTCTTATTCTTAATCACATCTTTTCGAATCGCATCAATCTCAGTTCGAAAATCAACTTCTAATGACCCTCTAATCTCATTGCATAATATGGTTGAGAATGTTTCTGGAAATTGTAAGAATGATACATGTTTTGTTGTAGATTCTTGCTTTGTCTCGGGAAGAGTGGGAGATTCTGGCGGAGCCTTGGCTTTATCATTCGTAGCTCTCGTATCAGTAGCAAGCAATTGCAACGGATCATTCGGTATGTTGATTTCCTTCAATGTATTCTCAACAAGCTCCCTTTGTTTTGGTTGCAATTCATCATCTTTGGTAAGTCGAGACTTGTGAAGTTGTGACATGACTGTAGCAAGGTTTGTTTGATGTTCTTTTACCAATTGAGATAAACTCTGTATATCTAGTGTATCATCATTATTGTTAATCATATCATTCATTTCGGATCCATTACACAAATGAGCAGGAGCAGCAGTAGTAGTAGAATCAACAAGATTGCTTCTCTTTTGGTTGTTGGAAAAGTATGCTCTATAAAAGTTTGATGAGCCGCTCAATCCTTCTAATGAATGTGGTCCATGATATTCACAATACTCAAAGAAATCATTATCATCATCATTTGATGATAGCATACTGTCGAGTATGTATACTGCATCCCGTGCTAATGAACAGTTGCATTCCCAACTTGCAGTAGTAGTAGTAGTAGTAGTAGTATCACTCTCTGCTGATGTACTACTACTAAACTCCATCTTCTTGCTACTAATATCACACTGTTCCATCCGTACTAAACATATCTCACGTAATCGTAATAATAACATGTAATTATATCGATCAATACGTACATTACCATGAAATGAACGACGATATAACTTATCTTCATCGTTGTTATTGATACCAATTGGTAACATTGACCAAGAATTTTGAAGTGATTCACTATACTTGTTAGATGCTAATGATAATGTAGTTGGTGGTGGCTTGGGTAAGATGTTTGTTTTATGTAATGTATATAATATAAATATTGCATATATTGCATTAAAGGCACTGTTATGTTGTTGATCATCATCATTCCAATTCAAAGTGTAATTTGTTGAAGCATTTCCATCTTCTTCTTCTTGAGATTGACGAGTAGTATCAAATGCCTGTTCCAACAAGTAGAAGCAACAAGAATATAATAACTGTACATATTCTCCTCTATCCACACGTGCGGGTATTGTTCGGGTGTGTATTGCACCGAATCTTGCTTCTCTGAAACATTTCTTGAATTGTCCAAATGATATACCAGTTGTTGCATGATGATTTGTGTTGTTGTTGGCTGTAGTAGCGACCTGAGAGACTGCAGTATAATACCGATGACGTAATTCTATCAAATCTAACAATATAGCACGTTGTAAATTACCACCAATGGTATGTGGATCGTTGATATTATCTCCAAGGTGTAGTGTTGGATCAAAATTATTATTGGTTGTTGTATTTGTTGTGATATCGCTCTTGTTATTAGGCTTGCATGAACCCCATGCTACCTTGCGTATTTTATAAGGAAATGACATTATTATATAGTCTTTGTATTATTACCATCTTTATGTATTGATATAACATAAAACCATCAAAAGCCATCCTTTCGGGCTCTCTCAACTCTCATAAAAAAAAAATGGGTATCCTAGCGGGTATCCTCTCGGAGATGCATGATAAAACTATACTATTGCTGCATGACGTGACGGCATAATCTATCAATAAGATTGCAAATGATGAGGAGAATATTACATATATCATACCTAATAGGCAGTATTTGCAATGCTGTCTACTCATTTACTTTCAGTAGTAGATATATAATACGAGCTGCTGATAGCAGTATCACACAACAACATAAAAATAGTTATCAAAGAACATCAGTCAGCCATCAACCATTATATATGAGTGATAATCAACAGCAACAACAAGAGGTACCAACTATTAGACAAGATTATGCATCGACATTACCACAGTTACTACATTCATTATGGGGGTTGATATCATATGCATCAAAATCTATGATAAGAGGGGTAAGTTATTTGTACGTCATCTTGCTTATTTATAATAGACTTCTAACCTTGTTCTATCAACTTTCCCTTTAATGATATCACTCTATAGGAATCATCAACAATACTGTTCCCACAAATGGCTCAATCACACTTTACCGATCCAACCTTCGTGGCAAAACTAATGGCCCACCTAGATGCCTGTAAAGATGTATGTGATAACTTTGGAGTTGATACATTACTCATACCAGAATTCGGTATCGACCCTACAGGTAAAAATGATAAAATTGTCAATGGGTTTACTGTTAAATCATATCGTAACCCATACACAGTTGGTGGAACATTCAGTCAAGATGGTACTAATATGAAATTCGCGCCTGATCCATTCTGGAAAGTCCGCGTTAGTATTGTTTTGTTGTGTGTTTTGGTGTGTTCAATATGAAGACTCTGCCATTCGAATACTTCATTTGGACTTAGTTTGTCTTTATGTGATTGCCTTTGCAAGCCGGATGTACTAACATAGGCTGCAATCGCTTCTCTTTCATCTTCATAAACTACCAAACGCGCATCTTCCAGGGATGACGATGAGGAATGGGATTTTAGTGGTATAGATCAAGAAGAAGATGGATTACGGAAAGATGATTTACCACAGATTGAAACATTAGTACCAACCGACGATCAAACGATCATAGACTTATCAAGAACATGGGTAGATAAGATGATGGCAGATCTAGCATTATGTCCATTTACACAATCATCAGGTCGGAGTGGTATACCATTAGGACCGGTGCATTATCATGTTGATAGAGTAACAAGTATGGAAGATGCATATCAGGTATATTGGAGTGAGGTATGTCGAATTGAGAATGTCGAACAGAATGAAATATCAACGACACTACATATCTTGCCTGAATTTTGTATGAACAGTGTGGAATTATTTGAACAATGGGCTGACACGTTAACTGGTACACTTGAGGCATTATCAGTAGAGGAGTTGTTGCAACTGATATTCTTCCATCCGAACTGGACTTTCCGTGATGGCGGTGATCGAAGTGGTGACAATCCAGCCAATTATGCACGTCGATCACCTTGGCCAATGGTAAATATATTACGAACGAAACAAGTTCGTGTAGCACAGAAGGGTATACCTACCGGATTAGTTTATCAACAGAATGAAAAGACATTAAGTAAGATCGGTACTGATAAACTCGAACGGATGCTCCGTTTGAGAGATTGGTCAGCAGTCGATGGTATGAAGGTTGGTAAGTGATTATTGTAGTTGTGTTGTGTCTTTTAATCCCAAGATTAGTCGTCTCAACATTGTTTCTAAGATCGTAAGGATATGGAGGCATTACGTGTCGCGAATGATTTGCAAGTCGAGGGAGCTGTGAAGGATGAGGATAAATCCTTTGCATTCGATTCAACACCTGCTGCTAATAAAGTTGACAAGACGGAGATTGAGGGTGGTGATATGGTGAATGTTATTCAACAGGCGTTGGAGATACGGTTAGACAAGTCTATACTGAACGGTGGCCAAACGAGTGCAGCTCTTATGGCTTCTGACTTCTTATTGGAAGAGTTGGAATCCATTGTGAAAGAATACCCAGGAAATGAGAGACCTCCGAGTAAGAAGGAAGCAAGTGGAGGCTATGCTAAAGCATACGGTTTCGATGCGGTTGATTATGATGACGATAGTCAAGAATCGGAAGAGGCTGAAACAGCTGAAATGTCGGCCATGTGGGGAGGAGGCGGAGTACCGATGACTTCGGATGAAGAGGATTAAATGATAGATATACCGAGTGTGACTTAGTGATCTTAATTTACAAACTGTTATCTATATCAAACTTCCCCCATACCCCTAATAGCTCTCAATCCTCAACTATACCTTTATTTCTCATCATCATCTTTCTTCTCATCTTTATTTCTCTCTTCTGGGACAAATCTTCCACTATCATCGAACATATCAATAGTTGGCATTCGTTCCCTGACTGCATTTGATAACAAAGGAATATCAGCCGGTTCTCTACCCAACAAACTACTAATTGCACAATATGTCAAAGTAAGTAACAATGTACCAAACATAACATCCGAGAATAACTCTCCGGCAGCAGCAGGTAACTGAACATTAGCACCCTTGGCAATAAGACCACCCAAACTAACCAACAACGATGGAAAGAACAGAGCAATATCCAAAAAGATTGCCTGTTGCATATTAAACCTAACAAGTCGATTAATACCCGGATTTCCACTCAGAAAGTTTAATGCAAAGAATGCTGCAAATCCCGAGAATGGTATACTCCGATATAATGAATATAATACTGCCAAAATCACAATGAATGGATTACCAGTACCCTCATCTTGACCTGCCAATAAGAATCTTCCATACTGTAATCCATCCATCAAGGGAAACAAATATGGTAATACTGATATAATCTTATCTCTACCGGTTGGTTCCTTCTCATTTAGAAATTCTAATTTGGCCTCGGCTAATAATGCCTCCTGTTCTTGACGTTTCTTCTCTTGTTCTGCCTCATATGCTAATCGTTTCTCTTCACGGGCTAATGATTCGAGTTGATTACGAAATCTGTCGACTGTTACGAATTCATCTAGTTGTAGGGCTCCATCACCTGATTTGTCGAATACGTCCATTAATTCCTTTACTCTTTGTTCAGAGATTTCAGTCTATAAAGATCCAATATTATAAATGAGAAAGATATGAGTCAGAAGTCTTACATAAGATATGCACACAAAAAAAGTACATAAGATGTGCACAAAAATGTATAGACATACCTTAAGCTCCTTCTCCAAACCAGTCTTCAATTCACTTAAACTAACCTCACCATCATCATTACTATCAAACTTTTGAAATGCCTTTTCGGCTGCCTCGGCTAATTGATTTGCTTTGTCAGCTTCCAATGACGCGGCTTCGGCGCGGAGCTTGGCTGCCATGTTTTTCAAACGTTCGATTTCAGAATCTTGTGCATTGTCTTCTGATTCTGTTGCGTATAGACTTGTTGTTTGTATTGTAGGTTGTACATTATTAGATTGCAATGGATTGTTGATATAATTGGTACGAGTTGTTGTTGGAAGTTGTGTACGAGTAGTTGGGACAAAAGCATTTGTTGTCGAGATGACAAGAGCGGTTGTAACAGCGGTGGCTTTGCAAATCTGATACATGATGAAGTAGATGATTATTGTATATGGTGATCTATATAACAATTCTATTTATGAGCTGTACGAGATATTATGAGTCTATCTTTGGATGTCAAGAGAGCATGCATTGGCAAGGCTGAGGTGTTGAAGGAAAAAGATATTGAATATATCTTACTAACTCACTTGACTTTCAAAGGTTACATCTATTCAACCAGTTTACAATTACCTTTAAAATATGTCTGCAGTCATTTGTCGACACTCATTTGCTACTCAGTATCAATGTTTAGGCCTCAATTGATTGATATTACTGATTCATATCTCATCCGTGTACCTCTTTGCTGCCGTGTCAACTAATAGTATGGTCAAGCTAGTCAGAATAGTTGCATGCTCACTCAGCAGCATTACTTATGTATCATCATTTACAATACCACATCACAATAGAAGAATAATAACATCACTCAATGCTGCTGACAAAGACAATGAACTACACCTACTCACATTTGATTTAGATGATACAATATTCCCAATATCACCGGTAGTTAATGATGCAAATGTAGCTCAATTGAACACATTGCAAAAGCAATTTGGATATGTAAATGCATGTAATCAACAAATTATTGCAGCATCCAAACAGATACGTACTGAATTACGAGAGGCTAATACATCTATTACATATACTGACTTACGTAAGTTATCTATAAAGCGTGAAATTGAACGAATATCGGACATACAGTCATCAAGTATTGATACATCGATAATTGATTATACATTCAATGCATGGCTAACTGAACGACATGCATCTGCCGATAGAAATCTATATCCATATACAACACAGGGATTGCAAACAATAAAAGAGCAATATCCAAATTGCATAATTGGTGCAATAACGAATGGACGAGGGAATCCATTAGACATGCCATCTATAGCGAAATTCTTTGACTTCTCTACTAGTGGTGAGGATGATGATGTCTTTCCACAGAGAAAGCCAGAGAAAGGTATATATGAAGCAGCTTTGAGAACTTATAATAACTTACAAGGGACAATACAAGAAGAAGATTCTACTACTACTTTTAATTGGATACATGTGGGTGACGACTTAGCTAATGATGTCGGTGCATCGGCTGCATGTGGCGCCAAAGCAGTTTGGTTTAGAATGGATGAGGAAGAGGATAATGAGATACCAATGTGGTCTACTGCTACCAAAGAAGAAAGAGAAAAGAGAGAGGCATTGGACCAACTTGCAAAGGAGCATGTTAGTGCATCTATATGCTCATTGAAAGAGCTACCCGACGCCATCGTACAAGTGCTAAAGATATAACAAATGCAAGTACGCAATAATGATATCCTAATAAACAAAACTACTTAAACATACTCAATCTGATACTTGCTCACGTGTCTGAATTGTACAAAGCCATACCTCAATGTAACCAATGAGTAGACTAGGAAGATTGCCGCCAGTGTAGCACTCTGCTTCATTATAGTTTGTAATACACTCTTCACATCGTCTTCCGTCCACTCTGGACAGATTGGTTCAGGACATATGCCCTCGGGAGAGCAATCATCCTGGTCACAGCCAGTGCAACTACCACCTGAATCGAGAAAACAGGCAATCTCTCTCCATGATACTAGTTGAAAGTCTATAATGTTCAGAGAGTATATCAAGCTGGTAGTGAAGATTGTTGCTACAGCGAATACTGTAACAAAGATTGTCAGTATGAAGAATACTACAACTCCTTGCTTGATTCTCCTCTGTCTTCCATTTAGAACTGTGTAGCACTTGAGAAAGATACCCACCATTGCTGCCAATGTAAAGGCGCCTCCACTGAGAAAGTAGGCTAAACCTATCCAATACACATCTTGAAACTCACTTGTCACTGATGATTCAGAGTACAAAAGTAGGTAGCCGATACTATAACATCCAATGATTGGGAATGTAAGCCATAAAGGGATATTACTCTCCTTCGAACGTTGAACTATCGGAAGAGTAATGATTGCCTGCAATACACACAGTGTAACCCAAATCAATACTACTAACAATAATGCCCAGATACCATTAGCAGTGTAAAAGACATAACTGGCTACATTGTATTCTGTTTGTGATCCCTCTCGAATGTCTCTGCAATATGTTGCATTAGCTCTTGTCACATTATACTCATATATACACCACTCTTCTTCATTGTCATAGTTATCACCGCCTAAGATTGGTACTGCACACTCGTCATGAGCAGTCCCTTCTGGACATGAGATTTCTCTCGCCGTTGACATACTTGGATCATCCCACCACTTTTCCGTGTGAACATTATTAACGTTGTAGTAGTCAAACAATCCAATCATGAAGAAGATTTGTAATGGTGCAATCCAAAGTAGAGTCCACATGTACCGGACACTGCCAACAAGGTTGACTTCTCGAATAGCTCGTTGAGCTAACAACGAAGCAACCAACAGTACAATATTCACCAATGATAAACAGTATACAAACAATTCCAAACTCCAAAGCTCAGCACTCACTAATGCCTTATCCTCATCTTCCAAATTATCATCTACACCACTATATCCCGTATACTTTACTACAAATAGGAATACTCCAATCAAAATCTGTATAACACAAAAGAATGCACATAATAGATTCAATCTTAATAATATCTCACGATCTGTTGATATACCCAGTTTTTTGGAACACCAAAAACATGGTGCGGTGCGTACGATGCATGATCCAATAATACTCCATGATAAATGTCTACATGGATTGAGTTTTGAGAATAGTCCAGTGTTATTGGCTTGTTGGGAATGACGAAAGTGTGAGAATGCTTTACTACTGTGCATGGGTGAGGCTGATGAGGCCATATTTCTGTTCATATCTTCTTCTTCGTCTTCTTCGGTATCCCAAGTTGTTAGTGCAGTTAATTTGGCAGTTCTACTCGGTCTATGATGTTGTTTATCTTCATCTATTTCCCTTGCACTATGTTCTGTAATTTGTTCGGAGAATGTAACCTTTGATGTTATTGCAGTTGAATCATCATCGTCATTATCATCTTTGTTCTTATCTATTCTTGGACTTATGTGTAATGTATCTTCCAATTCTTGTTTCTCCTCCTCTTTTGTTTCCTCTATGTCACTACTTGAATCAATAGATGATGAAGACGAAGAAGAATACACATCTCCAATCTTATCATTCTCAAATATAAATTGTTCGCTTAAACGATTTGGTAAACTAGATGAAGGTGCAGCAGCCGTAGAAGGCATAGGCGGTGGCAGCAGTACATCACTTCCAGCACCAAAGCTATTACTCTTACTTAATATATTAGCAGGACTTAACCTTGATGCGCTATCCCATGTCTTGGATCGTAATCTATTACGAAAGCTACTTGAATTTGGTGAGGGTGTTTTAGATTGTATTGGCGGTGGCGGTGGCGGAGATAAAGTAGAACTAGTAGAACTTCTTCTATTCTTTATTATTGATTCACGATCTCGAATATTGTATGAATTTGATACATTATACCGATGTTGTGGTCTGTATGTGAATGATTGACTACTGGGTGAGGTACCATCACTTCTAACTCGTTTATGTGGACTATTGTTATGATTTGATATATCATCTGAGGATGAGTTTAATGAATGTGAAAATCTTGATATTATTGATGATGATAAGTGTCCATCGGCTGTGTGCGTTCTTCTTCTGCTACTTCTACCTACTCCTATATCACTGTGTCATTAGAACATGAGTTTATGTTAAGCAATTGCAACATGGTAAGAAAGGAATACATCGTACACACAATCAAATCATAAACTTACGGAGACCCAAAAGAGGGGGCACCAGATAGATTTCTAATTGACATGGCTGGTATGTTGCAATGATATATTGGACAGCGGCAATGGCAACACGGATAGAATGGCAATACTTAGAGTAGATGGTATGTACGTGAGAAAAATGAGAAACCTGACGCCATGACAAAATCACCGAACACCACCAATTGAACTATTTGAACACACCTACATATTTTGTTAGTAAGAAACAGCTTTATTCTTATATGTATGATATACTACCTACATATCATTGCAATTATTCTACCTATCCACAATGAGTTCATGGTATTCATTCTCTAATAGGATACCGTTGATGAGGAAAACAAGGATACCGCATCTATTGCAGCTAGCAAGATGAAAAGATTCAATGTGCATGACGGTATAGGCCGCCTAATGGCCCGTTTTCTCTCAGATAACATGCCTCATCTCAACTCTCTTTGTAGATTCACTGAAAGAATTCAGTTGCAATCCACTTGGCTAGATATCATCAGTAACATTCATGAATATAGATAGATTGCAATAATCACATTAGATTTCTCTACATAATTTTTATATTTTGTACTACTACAAGTTACTCATACAATACTAATCAACAACATAATAAAGGCACAATGGTCAAGTTTGGAAGACATTTACAGTTTTATCTTGAAGATGATAATCAACAAACTGAAAACGGTGAGCCATTCATCGTACCATACACTGACATTAGAGAGACGATTGGTCAATCACAAGAGAAATTTACAGAGGAATGGCAAAACAGTCTATCGGTTGCATCTCTTGATTATAATAAACGGGTACGATTGTTATGGGATACAATCTTTGACGGATTGTTTAGGTATGTGTATATTGACGAAGTCTTATATGTATTTGCAATGTCTGACGACGACATATGATATGCTTATCTCTCAATTGCAATTGCAAATAGGCTATCGGGAAGAGATACCGAGCAGGCAAATCGTGGTCTTCCTCCCAAACAAGCAATATGGCTATATGTATCAACGTTAGATGAAACACTCTCAAGAGATTTGTTCTCAAGTATGAAGAAAATACATTCATCGGCATCGATTAATGTTGAGGCATTGAGAAAACTAGTCAAGGTGGGTACATTATCTTAACATGTACTCATACTCGGACTCGGATATGCATTTCATATTTGTTCACATATTGCTTATTCATACATATTCTTTCCTTATATTGCAATACTCACAGAAATTTGATAAGAGAGCAATCAATAGAGGAGATGATATGCTCACATCTACACTACTACCAGATTTATATGGCTCTCCTATCATGGGGTATCCTTCTCTAGAAGAGCACATTGAGACACTACGAGATGCTCTTATTGTGAGTGATGGAACTGATACTGAAATTGACGATGATAGTATCATCCGTTCAATCCGAAGAGAGTCAAGGTTAGTCAGAATCGTCAAACGAGAGATAATGCTGATGTGAAACGTCGTGCAGATGAACTCTCTTTGCTACGAGATATGATGGCAAACATTCCAAGTAGTATGATCCCCAGACTTGTGGCCCATCGTGGGTTTCATTGTCCCCGAGACAATAGTGGAAAGAGGCCACTCGAGAACTCTTTATCAGCTTGTGAAACAGCTTGGTCTAATGGCATTCACTTGGTCGAAGTTGACATTGCTTTGACCGCCGACGGCCAGTTAGTCTTAGCCCACGATGAAGACTTTCAAAGACTTGCTCTTCATCCATCCCATACTACCTCGAAGACGAAAGTTTCCGATCTTACATACCGTGAGATCATTGGCTTGACTACAAAATCTGGCTCGAGACCTCCACTTCTACTTGATGTACTCCGTTCGGCTGCGGCAATCGGTGGTGATGCTAGACTAGTCATTGAAGTGAAGGCTGGGAATGAAGAATCTTCTTCTGCTTTGGTTCATTTATTCAGTCGGCATCCATCTCTTATCGACAAATGTGCTGTTATCATGTCTTTCGATGCCTATACAATGCACAAGCTAAAGGCTGGCTTGAATCAACTAGAAGTGTCGCTCAAGACGGAACAGGATATTCTGCATAGAACTGGTTCTCCCGATATTGTTATGAACTATGATGATTTGGGAGTACAACTTCCCTCAGTCCCAAGTGTTCGATCTGTTTCTATTTGGTTACAGATCAAGATGCCAGATATCATGCTACTAACAGTAGCTCAAGATCCACAAGATCATTATGAGTTGTATGTTAGCGTATCTGACTTCTCTCCTGTGCACTCCTGGTTACGGCACGAGGATAAACCTTCATTAGATGGAGTTTACCTTCAATATCAACCCGAGATGCTTCATTCAGGAATCAACGCTCTCCGATCCTTGTCGAAACAGTACCAGGTTGGGGTCTGGGGTTATTATGGAGATCCAGATGATATCATAACTGCCACAAGACTAGTGAGAGATTGTGGGATCTCGTTTGTGAATAGTGACCTACCACGAAGTTTTGTAAAGGACGACCACAAGTACAAATTCCCTTTGCTTTAATAAATGTTTACGAAGATAGCTTGCTTAGCATATATGTATTGGATACCGCCGTGCTTGCCTAGAATAATAACTGTAATAAATGATAGTTTAATGACGTGTATAGAACTCGAGTAGCCGTGTCATCTTATATGCACCTTAAACGATCCTATTTAACTGACTCTTTTATAAACATGTAAAATATGACTGCAGTGGCCATCTTCTTCTCACATTATGTATCCTAAAACTCATCTTTCAAATTCCTTTGCAGTGAATCTTGATGTTCATTATCCTTGGGACTCTGTGGTAAATCTTTATGTAAACTCGCTGGGCTATCAATACCACTAACAATGGTTGACGTATCCCCTGTCGAAATCCTTTCCATCTCACCAAGCAACTCTTCACTAACAGTTCGTTGCTTGTCAACACATACATGTACCGACTCATAATAATCACATACTTGTTCTTCTGATAATGACTTTGCAATATGCTCAGATAGTTCAGCGGCATTCATTTCATTAGTGATCGATACACCCAACTTGGTGCTCAAGTCAGATAGCAATTCACATTCTTTTGTAACTAATGATTCCATTTGATCAATATGTGAAAGATGAGCAGATATAACTTCCAATGCAACAGTGGTAATTTCAGCTGCTGCTTGTGTAGTATCTTCTTCTACCACTGGTGACCTAGTAGGAGGTGCGGACGGCGCTAGCGATAGTTCATTGATACTCTGTAGACCACTAGGAGACTGAACGTGATCGGGAAGTTCCTTCTCAAACGCTGCTACACTTCCATTGATACCAGATATACGACAGCTTAGTCTCTTCCTCAATACTTTACAAGTCTTTTGCTGTGATTCGGGTGTCATATTATGATTACGAGCGGGACGAGTGGGTGTGTGCATCAGCGAAGCGAATGGCTGTTCGGTGGCTTCTCCATCTCCGTCATCTCTTCCATCGTCTCCTCTGTAATATAAACTGCTTGGTTTTGAATACCTCTTTGGACTCGGAGTTGACAATTTATGTCCACTAGATGTAACATACTCGTTCGTTGCATACCGATAGGAAGATTCCTTAGCTTGTATCTTGCCAACTTGTTCAGAAACACGCGAGGCAGATGAGCCTGTGTTGCGCATATAGCTTGGTGAAGTACCCCCATTGGAAGGTGAACGTCTTGATCTCACTTTACCAGGAGTACCAATCACACTCGGTATCCTCCTCTCCCCTCGATTCGAGGCATACGATCGATGACTCATATTGCTCCTGTGACTTGCATAGCTCAATCCACTAACTGCAGAATTTAATGACATTTCACCAAGTGATGCCATATCATCAAACAAATGTGTACTACTGCCTCCTTCTCCTTTCCCCTCTCCTTTCCCCTCTCCTTTCCCTTCTCCTGTAGTAGAAGTAGCAACATCACGAGAAGCAACCTCCAACAACTTCTTACGTAATCGAACATCCCGTACGACACCTGAACTCATTACCTCATCCCATATAGGACGAAATCGTTTATATAACACCTCAAATCCTTTCTTCACCTCATCCCTAACAGGCTTGCTCGGATCACTTAGTGTTCGTCCCAATGCTAATCCAATCTGTCGTGTGGAATCTAAACTCAATCGTTCATCTTTCCTTGAATTCTTCACAATAACTATACCCTCTGGTGGTATATAATTATTTGATATATTATCATAACTACCCGTACTATCCCATGGCCAACATGATAGTATACAGGATAAATACTTGGCACAATCTTCACGAACTGTACGACTTGGATTGATTTTCATTTTTTCAATTAATAAATTAATTGTTGATTTGATACGGATATATGGTAATATTGATAATGTCATACTAACTCCATAATTACGTATTACCTTGACGGTCTGTTTCGATAAATCTAGTATTGAAGGTAGTATGTCTTTGAAGAGTAATCGACCAATAAATGGTGGTGGAGTTGGAGGTGTAGATACAGTTGAATTGCCATTTATAGTTTGCAATGACGTGATATTATTATTTACTCCATTACTGCCATTCTTACTACTTGTTTCAGCCATGGTTATTGACGGATGAGACTGTAACTTAACTCTTAATAAAATGCCAATTAATTCAGTAACTTCCTTAACAACAGCAGATCTAGCATCTAACAGTAATGACTTGAGAGGAGTTGCTAATCGACGTACCATTTTGGGTGATCTATACCACATTACCTCTCCTCCATTGTCAGTAGTAAGACCATTATTAGTCAATAGTAATTCACCGTGTTCATTTAATACTGTAGTGGAATAGTCTGGTATAGAATTAACTAATGTACGCAATGCAGTAACACGTTTCTGCCAATCTTCTGCTCGGAGAACAGAGAGCTGTTCAATGAAAGTTTGTAGTTGAATATCATTTATTGGCGTTTTTGAAGAGTATGCCATTGTTTTGTTGTTGGTATTGATTATGTTATGTATGTATTGTAGTGTTGAGAAATAATAATGTGTATTGCAATGACAAAAGTTGTTAAATTTATAATCCCATAGGATCCGTATCCACTTCAAACTTCCGTGATGAGGAGATGACACGGTGTGTAAAATATATATGGAGAGCTGTCTCTTGAATAATATCAATAAATATGCAAGGTATCAACCTCCTTAGTCCACTTCAATTAATGTTAGGTGGGGCGTATTTTTTATGTATGTTCACACTCAAATATCGTACTTTAGGCTTAAGTGTACGATAAACTTATTGCACCTATTGAGAAACGAACAACAACTTCCGCTTCCATAAAGAATCAATATGCCACCCAAGCCTAGAATAAAAATACCCGTGCATGTGTTTGTATACACAATTGCCTTTATACCAGGCGCTGGATATGGTAAGATTATCATATGTGTGAAAGTTGTTACACATCTAAAATTATGTTTGGTGTGGGAGTGCTGCACATCTTATGCAGCTCTTGTTACTGAGTTTGCTGCTCTATCTCTTGCTGTTTGTTCATATCGAATTGATCGATATCTAACAATCTTTTATACTAACTACCCTGTCACATCGTATCATATCATATTATGATCAGCCTATTACTGGTATAAGAATGCACCAACCGATGAAGAGTTCGAGGAGACGCTTCAGAAAAACTATGGACAAAACATACAAAATAGTCGGGTAAGTCATCTCTTTGTTGCTGATATATCATCATTACAATATAGACGTATGATCTTATTATCAATATCTAACATTTGTTTGTATGTCTCGATTTCACTGTATGATGATTATGGTATCTCAATATATAACCAACAACTGCACAAACTAAAACACAACATAACAATATCATTATGTACAACATCAAATACAGGAGAAACACACTCAAATGTCAAATTTCTTACAAAACATAAAAGATCCAAATAGTGATCATCAAAAAAAGATGGATGCAGTATTACTAGGCGGAAAAGGTCAACAGAAACGATTATATGCTGTAGATGAAACAATCTATGGTACCGAAGAAGGAGCTAAGCTGCAATTAGAAGCACAACAAAAGGCTGATATGAAGAAGAAGAAAAAGAAGAGACGAAAGAAGAAGAAGAGTGAAGTAGATGATAATGTTGATACGGATACCAGTAGCAGTAGTGTTATTAATGTGAAACAATCAGTTATAGGAGTGGCGGCTGTGGGGGCTTTGGCAGCTACCGCTAGTTTACTTCTTGGTGGGAAACGGTCTCAATGATAACATGTTAGTATAGTTGTTGATGACGGGAGGCTACTATGAGCTATGGGTATCCAATAACACTTGAATCAATATCAGTGCATACTCATACGGCTGCCAATGTTCATGATATCAATATGTATGTGAAAGTATATATAACGGATAGTCTCGAAGTGATGCATGAGGCAATTGATAGATCATTAGTTTAGGTAACCATCAACACGACACTGTGAGAAGGCATTAAGAGAAATTGATAACGGAAGTCGTTTCATGGTCATTATTCCCCTCCTCCTTCTTCTTCTCCCTCGCCCTCGGCAGTTTCAATTCCTACTTCCTCATAGTCCTTCTCAAGGGCAGCAAGATCCTCACGAGCCTCAGAGAACTCACCCTCTTCCATTCCCTCATCATTGTAGAAGTCGTAGAAGGAGTTACCTTCTCCAAATAAACTACCAACAACTCCATTAGAATTAGCGGCATTGCCATTCTCGTTTAAAGCTGCTTCGAACAGACCTTCTGGAATGCGGCCTACTCCTACTATTTTAGAACTTGTTTCAATAACTTGTGCCTCAGATGCAGCAGTCTTTGTAGATAAGAGCTGCCCTGGTGATGCAACTACGGGTGGTTGACCTTTGCCTTTATTCAATTGACGAGTTTGCTTTTGTTAGGGGCTCCAGCCCTAGGCCGATGTGACATAAATAAATTCTGAATACCGCTTGTCATATCTAGTGTCTCAGTAGATCACGCCGAAAAAGACACCTGTCCTTCACCAGAGGGGTTGCAAATTTTCATTTTATTG
>Ga0214480_100340_pt1 | contig 23861 bp, 18 predicted proteins | sample M1_20Mar14CPVII9_3_FD_165042 | JGI IMG/M metagenome (GOLD analysis project Ga0214480, IMG submission 165042) | Marine eukaryotic communities from Monterey Bay, California, United States - M1_20Mar14CPVII9sort6BwellE17 | ecosystem: Environmental > Aquatic > Marine > Unclassified | place: USA... | reverse complement strand
CTGCTATTGCCATTGTGGATAGATGCAGTTGTAGATTGCGTATCGCTGTTGTTGATAGGAGGGTTGGCATTGTTAGTCTTGCCTTCCCATTTATTCCTTATCCTTTCAAAGATAGATGGCATCATATATTATCATTGTCTGAACAACAGCCCGATATATTACCCCTCAACTACTTCATTGCAATAGATATGATGAGATTGCCTAGTATGAGAGCCTCGAGTAGAGGGTTGTTACGTCTTTGGCGCCGTAAGCGAGAAGATACCTTGGCTTTTAGCGCGTGTTTTCTGTGGGCCTATCCAAACTGCGAAATCTGGGTCTATTCAGTCTCCCGGCGCCAGAGCGAGCGGTGTGCTCAATAGAAAGCAAGGCATGAGGAAACTGTCAAAAAAACGGTCACTTATGACTTTCTTCATATGTGAGGTATCCTCTCACACTCACAACGTAACACTATGTGGCTAGTATGTATTCATGTCATGCATACATACCTGCCTCCTGCTCTTCACAGCTATAAACATAACGATCAAGATGGCCACGATACATGCGTTATTAGAGGAGGTTAGAGGATAAGTTGACTCAAGAGAGAAGAGCAGAAGTAAGAGCTAGAGGGGCGAGAATAGAATACCCTACTAAGAATCGTCTCCTACTCCTGACCTTGATAAAGAAGAAGTTTCCTATCTTAATTCTAAGTTTGACTTAACGGATACTTAATCCATACTAATCTAAAGTTCATCTGTTAATTGACGACCCTCTACCTCTTCTACCTCATATCTCTTTTTGTCATTCGGCTTCTTTGGACTGATCTTTGACCATATAGTTTTTGTAATGTCACCGAATTGATATTCATCCTTGCCAGTAAAGTCCTTGACTCCCTCGCCGATGTTGTTTACCACGGTCTTTGTGATATCGCCAAACTCATAGTCTTCTTTCCCTGTGAATTCTAGAACTGCATCTCCGGCTTTGGCCACTGCCGCCTTGGTAATATCTCCGAATTCATAATCTTTCTTGCCAGTATAATCGGTAATACTCGTTTTAATTGCATGACCACTACTATCCAAAAGTAGTTTGGGGTAAAGATTGAGACGGAGATGCGTCCTTAGTTCATTGCTTGAACCGATGAAACTACTCCGCCAAGCATTCTCGGTATCTAAATGGAGGTGGGTACGATCGTTGATGTATATATCCACTTGTTGAATTATCATACGTCCGATGCGTATTTCAAGTGAATCCTCGAACCGTTTTGTTTTGACATGAGAACGTTGACCATCAAGGGCGTTTCTTATCCCGAGTAGGAATGAACCACCCTTGTCACTGTCCGTGGTACCACTGTCATCCTCAATGCTAGTGTTTAATTCATTTTCATCAACTTCCTCTTTCTCTACTTCATCATCCTCATCACCGCTATCGATATCCATATTGCTTTGCCACTTTTGTAACCACTTCTCCCTTTGTATCTTCTCCCTCTGCTGCCATCTCACCTTCCTAGCATTTGACTCAGCTATTAATACCTCAAACCAGGGTGCATTACCGTTTCCTCCACCACCATTATGGTTATACCGGAGATCGATGATGGCATCATTCAGTGCATTAGTCCATTCATCCCTCTCTTCTATAGAATTAGCATGAAGGATGAGACATTGAGTATCTGATATAAGCTCTATACTGAGCCGTTGATCATAATTATCTAAGACTTCCACAGAAGAAGAGGGAAACAACTTTATCCTTCCCCGAAACTTTCTATTCTGATTTTGTTTCGATAGTATCATATCAATATTGATTTGTTCATCTTGTTCCTCAATTGCTGATATAACTTGCTTGTTTGTAGGAGATTCATACCAGCTGAGAGATGTTGGTTGTAATGTAAAATCAAATTGCTTCTGGCGTTTACCCCGTTCCAACCAAAGCATACCACTCTTAATCTCGTCCAACTGCTGTTCTTTACCACTATTAACTGCGTCTACTCCATCCTCGACATAAAATACAGACAAACCACTAATCTCCAATGTATCAATGGATCGTACTCTAAAACCAATAAAGAAATCTAATCCATTACAATATAATCTTGGTAATGATGATGACATACCAAAGAAGTGAGTAGTTGCTATTGGTAATTGTAATAATGATAATACCGCAAATGGTCCCGAGAGTGAGATTCGTAATGTTTTAAGATGAAGTGCATAGTTAGCTTTATAGTCATCATTATCTTCCTGCTTGTTCTTATTTGCAGTAGCAGCAGTATACGAAGCTGAATTAGTAATATGTATATGATTCAATTCTAAATTCCAACAACTCCTTTCTTCTTTTCTACTATATCTAGTAGTAGTATACCCTCCTCCTTCCTCACTAGTAGTACTACTGCCACTTATTACCTTTTTATTTCTACTACAACCAAATGTAAGTGATACACTATCAATAGATACTTTCGATCCACTACTTGTAAATGCATATTTCTTTTGTATTGCTTTAATAATTAGTAGACGTATGATTGTATTTATGTTTAGATATATAATTAGTGGTAAGAGTAGAAGTATAGAAATTGATATGATGTATCGTTTGTGCATTGTTATTGTAGCCGATTGGCAGCCCCAATAGATGGAGAATATTCCCACTACTATTGAGAAGAATAGAATGATATGATGATTATTAGCTCCTTTATTATACTGCATCCGTTCCACAACTAATTGCAATCAAAGTATTATCAACTACCACTCTTGTTCAAACACAAAAACTAAAAACCTCTCGGCCTTTGTGAATAAAAGAAGAGACTTTGGCGATCTACGGACTCATAGAGACTTCGTACACAGGTCAGAATTGATACGATAATCACCGTGTACAGTACAATGAGTCACTCCTGCTTTTGGTTTAGTGGCTGAGATTCATCGGCGGCAATTCATTTTCACCATACTAAGCGGCTACTAAACATTAACAACATGTCTATCAATATCGGAATCAACGGCTTTGGGCGTATCGGACGGTAAGTTATTTGTTGCTTCAATAATAGTGACGGCGGCAGTCGATTGAGTAAAGGTTACTTCATTGCAATAAAAAAAATGACGTATTTAGTTTGAGTTGATGGTGCACCAGCCCATCCTGTGGCGTATGGTATACATAATGCTATTTGATACCTATGCAGATTGGTTTGAATTAATTCATATGAGAAGAGAGGTTGCCGGAGCACTTTATCTCGTCAGATTGACATTGCAAAACAAAGTTGTGCACATCTTAGTTGTACTTTTATTGCAACTAACAACTAACATCACTTATACCTCTCTACTTGCCACCAACTATAGCCTTGTTATGCGTGCGGCTGCCAATAAGCCAAATGTTAACATTGTTGCAGTAAATGATCCCTTCATCTCGGTTGATTACAGTAAGTACATATGATTCATATATGGTTACATATATCATATCAATTTCTAATCCTTCTCAAACTCCAAAACAAACCAAACAAATAAAAACAGTGGAATACATGTACAAATATGATACCGTACACGGACGATGTGGACAAACCGTATCACACGATAAGGATGCTAAAACAATGACCATCGACGGTAAGCCCATCCAAATCTTTAGTGAAATGGACCCATCAAAAATATCTTGGGGTAGTGCCGGTGCCGATTACGTCATCGAATCAACCGGTGTATTCACCTCGACCGAAAAGGCATCAGCACATATGAAAGGTGGTGCTAAAAAAGTTGTTATTAGTGCACCTAGTGGTGATGCACCCATGTTTGTTATGGGTGTGAATCATGGTGAATATAAGAATGATATGGATGTTGTTTCGAATGCTAGTTGTACTACTAATTGTTTGGCGCCCATGGCAAAGGTTGTTAATGATGAATTTGGTATTAAGGTGAGTTTAGTAGATATTGATTTGATTTTGGGTATTGGGATTCTTTATTTTGAAAGTTATGAAATGCGGAGCTGCAAAGTTGTGGATTGAATTGTGGTGCATATGATATGTACTTTTACTTTACATGATAAAACTAACCCCCTACCCCTCTCTTGAAATGCTTGCCATACCACTTGTTGGAATTAAAAGGAAGCATTAATGACCACTGTTCATGCAGTCACAGCCACACAACAAACTGTTGACGGACCATCCCAAAAGGATTGGCGTGGTGGACGTGCCGCTTGTTACAACATCATCCCTAGTGGTACTGGAGCTGCCAAGGCTGTTGGTAAGGTCATTCCCGACTTGAATGGCAAGTTAACTGGTATGGCATTCCGTGTACCCACAGCCAACGTATCAGTAGTTGATCTTACTGCTCGCCTTAAGAATGGCGCATCATATGAAGCCATCTGTGACAAACTTAAGGATGCATCCGAGAATGAAATGAAGGGAGTTCTTGGTTTCCATGATGACGACATTGTATCAAGTGACTTCATTGGTGATACACATTCTAGTATCTTTGATAAGAAGGCTGGTATTGCTTTGACGGATGACTTTGTTAAGTTAGTTAGTTGGTATGATAACGAGGCCGGTTACTCTAACCGTGTATTGGATCTTATTAGTCATATGGAAAGTCAAAAGTAAGTTGAAAAAGGAGGAACAAAAGAAGTGCTGTCGAAGAGAAGGTATATGGAGGATACAAAGATACACTTCCAACCAAATAGTTAAAACTTGATCAGCTCTTCTGGTTGGACATTCGACTATTAGTACTGATTAAGTATTGACATAAGCTTAAGCAGCTTGTGGTCTCTTAATTACCTACACAAGTATCAATGCTTTACATATACTCTCATTTTCATCGTCCCCTGCAGCATTCAGCCTGAGCAACACCCCCCACTACTGGAATCGCCCAATACCGCAGCGCATTGTTCATGGAGTTAAGGAAGCTATTATATCCATCAGTACCCATGTCTCCAATTACGCTACCAACATTTCCCCTAATGCTACCACCGCCTGGAAGAGGGTCATCGTTAGGTTCAAGTGCGACAATATCAGTAGTGCCTTTCTGGCCATCTTCAGCCTCAACTACTTCATCCTCGTCATCCTTCTTAGTCACTTGCTGTTGTTGATATGAAACCGAGCAGTCATGTACATTGGCAAATAATTGTATATCCTCATTGTTGTAGACGAGGTCAGCCCCCAAGCTATTAAAAAGCCGGAGATGCAGTTCTAGAATTCACGGGGAAAGAAGACTATGAGTTTGGTGATATAACAAAGACCGTGGTAAATAACATCGGCGAGGGAGTCAAGGACTTTACTGGCAAGGACGAATATCAATTTGGGGACATTACAAAAACTCTATGGTCAAAGATCAGTCCAAAGAAGCCTAATGATAAAAAGAGATACGAGGTAGAAGATGATAGTCGACAAATAGATGAGCTTTAGATTGTCGATCACATATCAATTACATTCTTCATCTATAATACAACAACAACAAATAACCTCATCTACATTGTAGACCCCACCATCACTCCTCAATCAAGGTGTATTATCATAAGCGATCCCATGCTGATGGAGGTTCTGTTGGCAGTGATCCAGTCCTTTGTTGAATCAGTACAAGTTTGAGTTGTTAGTCATCATTACAGGTTGATATTGATATGATACGGTATTAGTATAGGTATATGATTAAAGACACTTACAGAGAAAAAGTCGGGGTTTCCGAAGGCGGTTCAGTTGGCAGCGATCCAGTCCTTCAAATTAGTACAAGTTGTGTTGTTAGTCATACATTACAGGTTGATATACATACACACTGTACATGATATGTACTTACGGAGAGAAGGTTGGATTTTCCGATGGAGGTTCAGTTGGCAGCGATCCGGTCCTATTTTGAATCAAGTTTGAGTTGTTAGTCATCTATTATTACAGGTTGATGATATGACACTGTTTGTATAAATGTACATGATTAGCAGACACTTACGGAGAAAAGGTTGGAGTTTTCGAAGGTGGTTCAGTTGGCAGTGATCCAGTCCTTTGAATCAGTACAATAAGCTTGAGTTGTTAGTCATACATTGCAGTTGATATTGATATGATACGATTAATATATGTATATGATTAAAGACACTTACGGAGAAAAGGACGGGCTTCCCGAAGGCGGTTCAGAGTCAGGACAAAGTTGAATCTCATCAACGATACTGTTTAATCCATCAAAACTGGTATAGTACACTACACCAGTACTGCTCCAGTTCTCCCATTCGGGTGAACTCCCCGCCGAGCCGATAAAGACCGGTATAATAAGAGTCCCTTCATTCTTTACATCGGTCACAATGGTATCAGTCAAAGTGGGATTCCCAGTGTCTCCATCAGTAATTACTAAGATAACGTCTTTTTCATTTGGATTGTTTGTAGGGAGAGTAGAATTACATGCTGTAATGCCAAGACTAGCATCCGTACCTCCAAGACTACCTGATGGCAATGAATTAAACGATGCAATCGTCACAGGGGAGATGTTCAGAGGACTCCCAGGATTGATCACATTAACATCAGGATTCCCCCATTCAACGATACTTGAAAGGAAGGTTACTGAGTTTGCATCTGCATCCGCTTGTAACTTCTCTGTCATGTTAATTCCAAAATCCTTAATTTCTTCATATTCATTCGGAGATATTGATTGAGATTTGTCAAGAGCATAGCAAACATTAAAGTCGCTTGTAATACATGGCACCTCTTCCAAACAGCTTGAGGGGCTATGGGCCTTGCTTGCCTTTGGGCCAATAGGTGCGGGGCTAAGATTATTGGCCTTACTCGCTTTTGCTGAGTTAGGACAAAGGGCCTTGCTTGCCTTTGATGGTGGCTGCTTGTCACTTTTGCTTGGTTGTTTCTTACTTTTGCTATGAGGAGGAGAGCTGGCTTTAGGGGGTGACTGCTTCTCGCTTTTGCTTGGCTGTTTTGGCGAGGGTGAAATAGGTGGGCTAAGGGCCTTATTTGCCTTAGCTGACGACGGTTTTGGAAGTGGCGGAGTATGGGTAGGAGGTGCTTGTTTCTCGTTTTTGCTTGGTTGAGGTTGAGGCTGCAGCTGTTTCTTACTTATCATGCTTTGAGAAGAGATGGTACCATTAGCCACATTAGCCACTTTAGACGCATATTCTCGACAAGCGTCTACTTATCATAGTCACAGCTTAATCGGAACTTACCTAGAACTTGACCCTTCATCGTTGCATCTACCACAATAGTCTTTACGATGGCTTTTGAGATGGTCATGGACCTTGTTCACTTTCATGCATATCGACTTGTTGTCTCCATCTTTATGCTGACATACGAGCAATTTCTTGCCCCTATCATCACATATGATGCGTGTCTTGTTAGAGCATACTTGATCTTGATCTGTTTTGGACTTTGACTTTGATTTTCTACTTCTTCTTCTGTTCCTCTTATTTGAGTTCGACTTATCTTTCTGCCATGGTTTACGATTCTTTTTCCGTTTATTCCTCCGTTTATTCCTCTTGATCTTTCTTCCATATTGACTGGCTTGAGATTTGGAAAGTAAGCGCTGCTTTGACCCAATATTGATATTAACTGGTGTGTAATGTCAGTGAGAAAAGGATATTCTATGCATTTCATACTTTACTAACATGAAGACAAGCTGCACACTTACAGTTCTCCCTCCTCTGTTCATTATCCAAGTCCAAGTCCAAGGTGTCAAATGACTGTAGTCCACGAAAAACACCATCAACTGCAGTACTACATATGCTCACCAAAGAACTTCCTTTCTATCTAAGTAACACAGCCATGTTATGGACGCTGCCAACATGTTACCACAGTGATCTGAGACATACTCGTCTAGAATGACTTTACTGTGGAGGTGTGGCTTGTATACCGATTTCATTTCTTCAGTCAAGGCAACAGCTTGTTCGTATCGTCCATGCCTTCGCATTATGTCAGCTTTCATGGCAAGGGCACGGCAGTGATGATACTGTTGAAACTCAGTTTCGGCAATGAAGTTACACGCTAGCTCGGTTTCGAATTGCTCCGGCGATTCACCAAGCTCTGATTCAAACTCGTCTCTGTCATGATACAAACCTCCTTTTAATACAGCCATCATCAAACTATAGCCAGGAAATACAGCACTCCTATCTTTCAGTAACTTCTTGGCGGGTGCCTCTTTGAACACCCGAATCCCTCCCATACACGTCTTGGCAGCCAGTGAACCTGCCCTCCTTCCTTCTTCTCCTTTTCCGACTGTTAATTGGAATATCCGCCACCATCGTTTAGCGCTATTGATCATAACAGAGACTAATACTTGCAAGTCCTTTGGTCCCAAAGAGTTAATTTCAGCCGTATTGAAACCTGTCTCCCAATCATAGTCGTCCTCAGCTTTGAATAGATTTAGAATACATTTATCAATCTCTAATGCCTTATCTCGTTGTCCCATCTTTTCGAACCTGCTGCCTTCAGTCTGCCCGAGTCATATCCTACCCGCTACCCGCGTCAATGGATGAATATGATCTCGAAAGAGCTTTCCAGCCCAGGAAATATCTCCAAGGCAGGGTAAAGCCCAATACTGCCGCACTCATGAGATATGCATAAGCTTCTGGTACTTGATCCCTAACCATTGTAGCGGGAGGTAGAGTGATTACTATGATACAGCTTGATACAAATAGAGATGACAAAATCTCGCCAAATTCCTTGAATTGATCAGGTATTGCCCCCTCACCGTTAGTATTCAGAACTAATGCGAATAAGATTGGTAATAAAATCAATATTATCCCAATAATGAGAAAAGAAGGTCTTGTATCTGATTGGCATACGTACACACCTTCATATACTTCTTCACTTTCCGTTCTAACACTTGGTATTGAAAGGTTGATGATTTGAAGTATGATTTGGGGTATCATTAATATAAGTGTAACCAACATTGTGTCCGTAAATGATGGACTACCAATCGATTTGTCCTTTCCACAGCTACTTATGAGTCTCCCAAGCTTTGATATTCTACTCAATGCTTTGATAATTCTCATTCTTATTCTATCTATTGTCGTTGTAGTTTTGTTATTGTCATCTAAGTTGATATCTTCAATTGATGTGGGGTTTGTGCACATACCGATCGTCCATGATCTGGCCATTAAGACATTTCCCATGAATATAAAACATGTAAAGATTACTGGCTGACGAAGTGCACAGCTAATATCATACTCTGGTAATGCAAACATGAATGAAGCAAAGGTTGCCACTGCCCCAGCAATTGAGAATAGTGCCAATAATACTGGCTGATATAACTCCAAAAGTACATTGTTCCGATTCTGATAAAGAGTTGCAGCAACAAACAACTGACTACATCCAAATATGGCAAGAATAATACCAAATGATACCCGAAATAGCACAATATTGTCAATTGTTTGATCTACACCTCCAATAATGGCCCCGAGAATAAGAATAAGTAGCATGGCCGTCGTTCCTACTACTCGTTGCAATCGTTTCGTTTTGATAAGTCCTTCCTTTGCTTTACTATGATTATGAGTTGAATTTGGTTCCCATATTAATGTTGCATCATAGATTGGATTATTAGTATCATCAACAAGTGTAGCTTCTAGAATAGGTATATCAGTAGAAAGTTGCTGCACATTCCCATCATCAATTCCTGTCGAGCGGCTTTCATCTTCTGAGTCTACAGAATTTACATTCGTATATGATCTGTGTTATTATCTCTCGGCATAGATACCGGAGGTGTTCTTCTAACTGCAGGTGGCAGTGGTCTACCCTCACTTTCAATATCTTCTCTACTTGGTTCATATATTGAATCTCTACCTGATCTGGTGGTTGCAGCTGGCTTTTGATTCATCTTATTCTTTACATCATCATCATCATCTTTCTCAAATTCAGTATAATTGAATGGAGTTGGCGGAGTCTGGGTATTAGTTATTGAATCAATACGCTTTTGACTTTTATCAATTTCATTATTTATATCCTCAATTACTGCGGGAGGTAAGTTTGGACCATTATTGTCGTCATCATTATCATGAGATGCAAGGATAGAATTATTTTCATTGTTGAGGGTACCATCATCTCTTGTAGTAGTACCGCCGTCGTCTTCATTCGAGTTATTATCATCATCATTTGCAACATTATCAAGGCCTTCTTCCGAGCTTATATTACTGTCAGTAGGAGCGTCCATGATGGCTATGCAATATGGCGTAGTCTATGCAGTTTCAACTACTGATAAAATATCCTCTCGTCAAAATTAAAGGATTCAACTCTCATAAAAAAATGGTACATATCTTCCCCTTTGGCATTTTACATTGCGAATTGGCTTATTATATTATCTGACGCATCACTAAACGGCGGCGGCTCTCCCCCCTGCTTATCACAATAAGAGTAATATGAGATCATTGCCTGTAGTATTAGTTGGCATGTTATATTGCTGTCAAAAGTTTGCACTAAGTTTTATCACTCCTCAACAAAGAACTTTGGTGCCCCGTGCTTCTACTTCTTCCATCCTCCTCATGTCAAGCAATACCAATAGCAGTGGAGAGAAGGATAAGCTATCCATTGCAATACTAGGCGGGGGTATATCCGGTTTATCATGTGCTTCAGAATTATTATCACAACACAAGTCAACCTACAATGATTCTTCTTCTTCAAAGTCATATGAACTCGAAGTAACAATGTTTGATACAGGGAGACTCCGTCCAGGAGGACGTTGTTCTAGTAGATTACCAAATGATAGACCAGCTGTAATACAAAACAGAAGTAGTGGTACATATGATGAATTACAAATACCAGTGAATATACAAAATGCAATTTATAATTACGGAGATGATATTGCAAAGTTTGGCCCAGTAGATCATGCAGCACAGATATTATCATCGAATAATATACCAAACTTTGAACTGCAGTTAGAAAAGTGGTTAGAAGAGGGAGTTGTTGAATCGTTTCCAGAAGGTAGTGTATGTGAGTTACTAAGCAATGAGAATGAAGAGAAGCAATCAGTAGAGTTGCAGCCACTCAACGGGGAGAAGATGTATTATGGCAAAGGAGGTATGGGTAATATACCAATTACCATGCGTGACTATTGTTTATCATTTAATGGATATGGTGACGAATACACAGGCCAATCATTTCGACTCAATCAAGATGTTTGGGTTTCACCATCGAATGGAGTAAAGTATATTGGTAAAGAAAAGGAAACAAACGGTGGCTACCTATGGGAATTACGAGCTGGTAAGAAGTCATTAGGAAAATATCATCGATTAGTCATATCACATAATGGAAAGTGTGCAGATCGTATTATGAGTAGAACACCCGCCAAGGCATTTCATTCATTGTTACGGACAAAATTTGCTCCGTATGTACCACAGAATGGAGGGAATCAAATGACATTGAATAGTATCTATAGTTTAGTATTTGCTGTAAAGAGCGAGAAAACTGAGGGTGGTAACGGGGGATTGAGTAGTCCAATTGCAAAGGCTTTATCCAACCTATCTTCTTCTTCGGAAGGTAGTAGTGAGGGAGGTGTCTACACTGTCAATATTAAGAATGAGCCAAGTCTAAGGTTACTATCAAGTAATACACTGAAACATCATCATACACGAGCTCAAAACTCGGAATCAGATACAGAAGTATACACATTACTTTCATCTCCAACGTTTGGTAAGAAGTTCAAAGGCCCACAAGAAAACCTTCCGATCGATTTACAACAGAAGGTTACCATCAAGCTATTAGAGAGTTTAGAAAAGTCATTGAATTTAAAAGAAGGATCGGTTATTAACTCGGTAATTGACATTAAGGTACAATTGTGGGGAGCAGCAGTACCAATGAATACATGGACAAGTCATAGTATAAGTAAAGATGAGGTCGATGGCTTCGTCTATGATGGGAGAGGAGGAGTAGGAGCCTGTGGCGATTGGATACTAGATCCAAGTGTTGCTGGTGCTTGGGAAAGTGGGAGAAGATTAGCAAATCACTTACTTACTGCTCAAGAGTTAGATAGTAAGCTGTCGGTCGGCCTGCCAGATAAGGTACCGAAAGAAGATAGTGGAAAGTTCATACCCAGTCGTAGTGCATTAGGTTCGGGCATTGGTACAATTCCAACCTCTCCCAACTCAGCAGAGTTTGTGTTCCCCAAATCAAATGATCAACAACAATCTAACCGTTCAAGAGGAGGTCGGGGTAGAGGTGGAAGAGGTAATGGAAGGGGAAGAGGTAGAGGAAGAGAGAGTAACAATGATAGAGGAGACAAAGGTCAGGACAAGAAAGATAGTAAGTCGAATAGAACAGTTTACTCTGTAACATTATAAAGCTATACTGAAGTTTACCATTTCAACCACCGGGCAAAAAGCTTTGAAAATATCTTATACACCACACCACACGCATTTAACAGCCGCCAAACCTCAAAATCAATTGAACAGTAGATTCATGTTGAATGTTGTAATAGTTTAAGGTACGGCCATTTTCCAATTGTTTTCCAGCAAAGATTAGACGCTGCTGTTTAGGGGGAATACCCTCCTCATCCTGGATCTTTGTTTTGACATTATCAATAGTATATGAAGGCTCGAAATCCAAATAGATAGTCTTGCCCGATAGTGTTTTGATATAGAGTAGCCGATCAGAATTCAAAATCAGGTGAAGATAAAATGCCGGACCTTTCTCAATGTTATAATCGGAGAGGGTGCGTCCATCTTCCAAACGTCTACCCCCAAAGATTAGACGTTGGTGGCTAGGGGGAACGCCCTCCTCAACCTGAATCTTATTTTTGAGATTCAAAACAGTTTCCGAAAGATCTACATCCAACTTGATAGTCTTACCTGTCAGTGTTTTGACATGGAGTAGCTCATCAGCATCCTCTTTCTTTTCCTCCTTATCTTCAATTAACCAAATGCACTTCTTCCCGAATAATCCTTTGTAAACCTAAACCGATATAATAATAAAGTTAGTGTATATATTATATAAAACAAAATATACTGTATGAAAACTTACGCTACGCGTCTTCTCTTGACGCTCCTCAATCAACTCATCAGAATCTAAACTTTTTAGTGCATCGTGATGTACCATCTCACCCGAGGGCGGATTAACATCCTTGAAGAACTTGGCATATCCTACAGTATCAAGAATATGATCATGCCAAAATTCATCAACGATGCCACCCGGTGAAAGTTGAGCCTCCTCAGGATCATAGTCTCCATTCATAATCTTCAATGTCATAAATTCACAATACCATTCAGCACATTGATCAGTGCCAACGCCTCCATCTGCTTCATATACCTGTTTTGCTTTTGCAATAGATTCATGATTGAGCATCGACTGCTTCATCAAGATTGCAGTTGTGTTAATAATAGCCTTATCGACATGGACCTTTTGCCGTTTGTTGGCAGCGTTTCCACTTTCTTCACTGCCAAAGTCTAACATGCTAGTACTATTACCACTCTTTGCACTCATATTCAGTTTGTTGCCTATCAAAATACACTTACTGAGGTTCACCTCAAATGCACACCTCTGAAATATTCACAGATTGTATCTAAGAAACATGTATGTACCAACGATCAACTGCCTACCTTCTATTTGGATTGTTAACTGAAGATTCATATTTTATGGACTTGATTATAGCCCCAATGGCTTTGAGTTTGATACAGTGAATAATCCTGATGGGATAGATCGTACGACTATATTTGAGCCAGTGCCATTTGACAATGGAAACCCTGCCCTTGCTTCTAGTTGGATGTCCTTTTGCAATCTTGATTCTATCACCTCAGCTGATATAGATTTTGTAGGTCTCTTTGTGGACAATTCGGGGAGCATGATTGTTCCAGATGTCCAGGCTTCTTTGGACAAGTTCAAAGCTGATATGGCAAGTAAGGGTATCCAAATCCGCCGTGTATATGATCGTAATGAACGATGGATCGACCCATTCCTAGGTCCTTTGGCTCCCTGATAAAGTTGCGTTCCCTATTGAATAATTAGTTTATCTGTTGTTGATACTATGCTAGTTTTGATGGATTGAAAAGTATCGTTGATAAATATTATCTAAGTCGCGGTCAACTGAACTGTTTGGTATTCTAAAGCTCGTTTGTTTGTCGACTATCTCTAAAGCTCATCTGTTTGTCGACCATCATCATCTTCTACCTCATATCTCTTTTCATCATTAGGCTTCTTTGGACTGATCTTTGACCATATAGTTTTTGTAATGTCACCGAATTGATATTCGTCCTTGCCAGTAAAGTCCTTGACTCCCGATGTTGTTTACCACAGTCTTTGTTATATCCCCGAATTCATAGTCTTCTTTCCCTGTGAATTCTAGTACTGCATCTCCGGGCTGCCTTGGTGATTATCTCCGAATTCATAATCTTTCTTTCCAGTATAATCGGTAATACTTGTTTTAATTGCATGTCCACTACTATCCAAAAGTAGTTTAGGGTAAAGATTGAGACGTAAATGTGTTGTGAGTTCATTACTTGAGCCGATGAAACTACTCCGCCAAGCATTCTCGGTATCTAGATGGAGGTGTGTCCGATCATATTGATGTATATATCCACTTGTTGAATAATCATACGTCCGACGAATTCGATCTTATCAAAGATGATTATGAGAGATGAGAAGAAAGATATTCTAGGCTAAAATAGGCAAGGGTTCTTTAATGTTTTGTAATCATCTCTAGAGATAGAGAAGAATGAATGAGTCTACTTCTACAGCTTTATAATGTTACTGAGTATACTGATCTATCAGAAGACTTGCTTCCTTCCTTGTCTCCTCTACTATTACTACCCCTCCCTCTACCTCTTCCTCTACCCCTTCCATCACCTCTGCCGCCTCTACCTCCACCTCCTCTAGGACGGTTAGATTGTTGTTGATCATTTGATTTTGGAAAGACGAACTCTGCTGAGTTGGGAGAGGTCGGTATTGTACCAATTCCTGAACCTAATGCACCACTACTAGGTTCAAACTTTCCACTATCATCTTTCGGTACCTTGTCAGGCAGGCCGACAGACAGCTTACTATCCAACTCTTGAGCAGTAAGTAAGTGATTTGCCAGTCTTCTTCCACTTTCCCAAGCACCGGCAACACTTGGATCTAATATCCAATCACCACAGGCACCTACTCCACCTCTCCCATCATAGACGAAGCCATCGACCTCATTTTTACTTATGCTATGACTTGTCCAAGTATTCATTGGTACCGCGGCTCCCCATAGCTGCACCTTAACGTCAACTACAGAGTTGATAACCGATCCTTCTTCTAAACTCAATGACTTTTCTAAACTTTCTAACAGCTTGATAGTTACCTTTTGCTGTAAATCGATCGGGAGGTTTTCTTGAGGTCCTTTGAACTTCTTACCAAACGTCGGAGATGAAAGTAATGTGTATACTTCAGTATCTGATTCCGAGTTTGGATTCTTTTTTGTGTGATGATGCTTCAACGTATTGCATGATAGTAACCGTAGATTTGGTTCATTCTTAATATTGACCGTGTAGATATCTCCCTCACTACCTTCCGAAGAAGAGGATAGCTTTGACAATGCCTTGGCAATTGGACTACTCAAACCACCATTACCACCCCCACCACTCTTCTCACTCTTGACAGCAAATACTAAACTATATATACTATTCAGTGTCATTTGATTCCCTCCATTTTGTGGGACATACGGAGCAAACTTTGTTCTTAGTAAAGAATGAAATGCCTTGGCAGGTGTTCTACTCATTATACGATCTGCACACTTTCCATTATGTGAAATAACTAATCGATGATACTTGCCTAATGACTTCTTACCAGCTCGTAATTCCCATAAATAGCCACCGTTCGTCTCCTTCTCTTTACCAATATACTTTACTCCATTCGATGGAGAAACCCACACATCTTGATTGAGACGGAATGATGGTCCAGTGTATTCATCACCATATCCATTAAATGATTGACAATAGTCACGCATAGTAATTGGTATGTTACCCATACCTCCTTTACCATAGTACATCATCTCTCCATTGAGTGGTTGCAACTCTACTGATTGCTCCTCTTCATTCTCATTATTATGATTGCCAAGTAGTTCACAGACACTACCATCGGGAAATGCTTCAACAACTCCCTCTTCTAACCACTTTTCTAACTGTAACTCAAAGTTTGGTATATTATTCGATGATAATATTTGTGCAGCATGATCAACAGGTCCCAACTTTGCTATATCATCTCCATAATTATATATCGCTTTTTGTATATTCTCTGGAACTTCTAGAATTCCTTGCTGATTATTAATAATGGTATCCTGGCTATCACATGGTCGTTTTGCAGGATATACACCACTACTTCTATTCTGTACTACAGCTGGTTTGTCATTTGGTAATCTACTAGAACATCTTCCACCTGGTCGAAGTCTTCCTGTATCAAACATTGTTACTTCCAATTCATTTGACTTTGAAGAAGAATCATTGTATTTTGACTTGTGTTGTGATAATAATTGTGAAGCGCATGATAGACCGGATATACCCCCGCCCAATATTGCAATGGATAGCTTATCCTTCTCTCCACTGTCGTTGCTTGACATTAGGATAGAAGTAGTAGAAGAAGGGGAGTTGTAACGATACGAAGAGGAAGATACCAATGTTCTTTGTCGATTAGGAGTGATAAAACTTAGTGCAAACTTTTGACAGCAATATAACATGCCTATTAACAATGTAGATAATAATCTCATTGTACTTTTGTGTTATGATAAGCAGAGAGATAAGACTGCTACGCCTCTAGGAGTGCGTCAGTACTACCAAAAAAACCACCATGCAATAATAAGACGGTTCAGTCGCCATTTTATCCTTTATTTTCTTCTTCAATATTTATTGTAATACCTCTCCTTGGTACCTAATAGCCAGGACGTAGCATCAGAATAAAAGCAGTTCGTATACCGTAGGATATAGGAGGTATAGCATTCTTAATGCTGATTCAAATAGTGTAGGTTTCGTGTTGGTAGTATCAATACTTAGGTCGGCTTATAATCTGGCATTTTGCATAGTATACTACTGGTGTTATCATAGACGGTTCGTATACCCCTGAAATAACTATACAAATGATACACCAAACTTGATTGCACGCATCTTATGCATTGTAATTGATCAACTAATGTTTTTGACCTGATTCTATGAATATACTCGAGTAATAAAGCTGACAAAGAAATAAAACAAATAAAACAGATACGATGGAAATATTGGATTCCTTAACAATACTATATATCAACTTTATAGATGAGGATGGCGAGGTATTGAAATTACAAACAACAAAGGATGAGGAAATTTCCCAACTATTCGGTAGATATGCACATCAACAAGGCATTCCATTCTTACTCAGCCGAGTTGTGTATGAGTTTAGATTTAATGATCAGCTGATTGGATTAAATGCTACTATTGAAAGTTTAGGCCTTGCAGCGTATTCTATGCTATCTAATGTCATCATTTACGTCACAACCAATTTACCCACCATGAAAGATTTCAATGAAAGAATTGTTCCCAACATTCCATCATATGTTAACAATCACCCACGTTGCTTTATCAATAGTGTAGCCTCTTGGGGAGATCAACCCATAGTTATAAAGGACTATTTAGATGGGGAACCTGGTACGTTCATCTTAGAATATACGATCGGCAAAACAAAACAATGCGATACGGATCAGTTTATCACACTCCTTCAGGATTATTACTCGAACTTAAATGGATTTACTCTTGAAATCAACAAGTACTTAGGACAATTAGTATCGAAATACGAATTTCAAGTTGAAGAGTTGGATACTGATCAACATCTAGATAAACCAAATGCAATAATACTACGAATAATCAAGATTAAACAACCGATACATCGGATACTGAGCCTCGTTAATTCAGTTACCAAAGATGAAAGATGGATGAACAGGCTTGATTTTTTCTCTGGTAGACTTAGGAAGGCATTATCATCATTAGCAGATAAGAAAGAGAGTCATCTATCTAACACATCTCTTCATAAAGTGAAGAAACCATTATTTGAATCAGAAGATGTAGTCCGTATCAAGCGCTGGCCAAATAATGATGAAACACTAGAACATTCCTGGGAGAAAGGGACTATTAGATCATATGAAGAGAGTGATGATATTGATGGATACGGGCCTCGTCGAGTTTATAGTGTGGAGTTTGACAACGGGGACTGTCGTTCAGATGAGGACTATCATGTGATACCAAATAGAGAGATCGAATTCTTGAATGAGAATGGGATGGATCGTCAGAATGGAGAGGGAATTAACCATATTGTGGATAAGGACTCGAGTGACCAATGGGCAAGGGAAGTAGGCTGGTACAATGTAGCAGTTACTAAGGAGACAAGAGAGACCTTTGTACATTTGTCTGACGCCCTTAAAGCAGTTGCTTCAGGCGCTACTATGTTTTTTCATAGACCACAACAAAGTATGCACGAGGACTATCAAAAAAGTGTATTAAGCTTGAGGTATGGTATGTTGCAGTTGATTGATAGAATATCAGACCCAATTATGCGGCGAATTGGTGATATTCTTCTACGGCCTGCTGAGAATAAACTCTATGAAGTGGAACAAGAGGGTCTTATTTGGAAAGAAGCATACGAGCACTACAACGATAAGCAAACAAATCAAATGAGAGATAGTATATACAAGCTTGCTTTATTAAAGCAATGCAAGATATTTGCCTTTGTGAGTTATGTTCTTCTTTTTGCAGTTGTATCTGTCTCATTATCTTACACTGTGATCAATCTTGCCATTTATAGGGCGGATCTGTCAATATCGACCAGGTCTGCCGCTTCTTTATCAGTTCAGAAGGATGTCTTGACACCTTCTTGTTAAAGGTGCCCATCTTTCGTGAAGGATATAGTTCTACTGTATACAATAAGACAGATCCAGAGATTATGATGGCATACCTAACGAACAATAAACCTGATGATGCAGGTGACTTCATGTCTATCGAGTTTGTAGATGGCAAGAAATCAAAGCGATTCACTTGCCAAAGTGATTCACCATTCAAAGACCTTCTTACAAAGTATACAACCAGTAGAGGGCTATCTATCAAGTCACTTCGAATCAAACACAAAGGCAAAATGATATTCTTGAGTAGTATTGGACAGAAGGCACCCCATGTATTTAGCATTATGGATAACGATACCATTGAGGTTACCATCTTACAATCTACTCCATCTGATACAGCAACTAATGAACAATCCAAGCAACAGTCATCTCCCAAAAGCAAGAATAAGAAGAAGAACAAAAAGCATAAAAAAAACAATAAGAAGAGGACAGTACAGATAGCACCGCCCGAGGATCTCAAGGGAGAACACTCCAAGCTACTCGGCAAGATCCACGAAGAAGCAGAGTCTCAATTCAAAGAGATACGACAACGACTCAATGCAATGAACTTGGAGAGGACAAAGCCAAAGCAGAGAACATCACCATCTAAAGCTAAACCTGTGGAAGTAGTGGACAATCCCATTGGTGATAGTCAGCTTGGTGGTAAGGCTGGTAGGACACAATTCATTATACAAGTCGGAGAGGTATCAAACTTATACAAGACAACTAAACCCTCATCAGCCGGCCGTGGTAGAAGACAAGATGATATCATGATTGATTTGCATGGTTTGAATGCTGAGGAGGCGGTATATCGACTCGATAAACATCTCCCATCTTGGGCAGAGACGGCTATGAAGGGTACATATCCATTTGTAATTCCAGTCAAGATTGTTTGTGGTGGAGGTAGTCAAATCTTAGCCGAGGTAGTTGAGAATTGGATTAGACAGAATGATCATGTTGCCAATGCACCCAAGAATATGTACTCTTGAATCAAGATATAAAATATAATATAACGAGAATCATATTTTACTTTACATGATGTTCATCTCATATCAATACTGTATCAACTACATGACTTTTGAACATCATACAAAGCCTCTTTCAAATCATCATCATCTAAATTCACAGCTCTCATAATAATCATAAAGTATACACGAATCTCATCATACAGTAGATGACATAACCATTCACGTTCTTGCTTTGAATGTGTCTTAAATCGATATGGCTCTTGTTTATCTCGTGCACGTTTTATACCTTTAAATGGAGGCACATCTGGCCAATGCCATTCTTTTACATATGTTTCATTCTTCAAGTCTGTACTATTCCACCACTGTCTTCGATTAAGACTCAGCATGTCATTAACTTTGACCCAATCATCATGTAGATGTTCTGTTCTCATCGCTAGTAGTTCTTTATTTGGTGGCATACTCTTGTAGTATTGACGATAATCAAATGTCATATGATTAAACCATGGATGATTTCCTTTATAATTATTCTCCATAATTTGCTGAGTTGTATATGTTGAATCTAAACCAAATGCTATTTGAGCTGCCTGGGTACAATTGATTGGGTTTAGAGTTTTAGTAAAGTTCTTTCGTTTCTCAGTAGAGAGTTGTAATACTTTTGGAGTTTGATCTTTTTGATGTTCTTCATTCCATTCTATAACTGCATGACCCAAGGCAGCTTTAAGGAGGTGAGCTAAACTAGGGAAGCAAGTGTATGTCTGTGATTGTTTACTTAACATAAACGAACGTTGTTTTGATTTTATTGGCTTGTTCATTGGATGATTGAATGCAAATGCACTTTGAAATCTTGTTATTGGATTACGAACTGTAGTTAATATAGTTGTATACTGATTCTGTTTCTCCTGCGGAATGTACTGCATATGAAAGTACTCTTCTGTTCTATACGATGCGATAGTTTCATTTGTTATCCAATCCTTTGTTCCGCGGAATTGGCAAAGCCGATGCATGTTTATCTTTTTAAAACATCCATTTCGTAAATGTATTGATATTGTCGATCCGCCAGTCTTCCCTATATGTAAGAATGCTATCCGTCTATTTGCATTTTTGTTTTCCAACTTTGATAGTTGTTCTGTAATATTGTAATCCTTGGCTAGTATATCATTAACATCTTGTTGTTGTGTGGTTTGTTGTTGTTCATATGATGTGTTACTTTTATTCTCAAATATATCAACAATAGACGTTGCCTCTTGTTTCATTTTTTTGTTGAACAATACAGCTGCATTATCAATCTCCTTCTTTAACAATCTAATCTCAGTTTGTAGACGCTGACGTTCCTTATTCCATTGCAACTCCTTCTCTCTGCTATCATAAGGGGTATCATTATGTGGTGTATTGCAATTTGTGTTTATACTAACAACAGCCCATGTATGGAGCTGTGTATATACTATAAGCAGCAAAGAACATGATATGACGGTAAACCATGCATACGATCGACACGTTGACGATGATCGGGGCTTTTTCATCATCTAATTGAAAGTATTATATATATCAACTTTGGATTGTTGTCAATCAATCGTCTCTAGTGGATATACATAGCCCCTCTTTAGTATATTGCATGTTAAGATCAGTAGTAGTAGAACAATCGGCCGAAAGTATCGCCTCAAGGCAGGGGGCAGTGCACCTTGAAAAAATGTTTTTGGCGATACAATTCCGTGACTAAAATCGCGTGTGAACTTCACATAAGCTATGTTTTGTTGCAGAGGATGCGGTATCTACTCTAACTCCCAAGTCAAGGTGGCACGCTATAAGCGATACAGCTATAATGATGAGGTATTACGACTGACAAGTATTGGGTATCAGGAGGTGAGTAAAATGCTTTGACCTCCGTGAGGCGTCGATGATGAGTTAAAATCAAGACTAGTATAAAGCTCCGACGATCCTCAAGACATCGGGTAAGAGTGTGGCACAGCTGGTAGAGATCATAGTAGGTGCAAGGCAATGGAGCTTGAGACACTAGGCCCGAACAGTTTGGGTGACTGCAAATGAGAATGGCCGTGTTTATCAGTGTGAGAGTTATGGCAGCCGTAGTACAAGCGGTTCAAGCGGTAGCGACTGATTGGGTGACAGCAAAGCTAAGTATCAGGATGATATGTCCTAGGCAAAGCTCGGCCGTGAGTTGGAGTGTACTGCTACGCCATCAAATTGATAAACCCTGTGTCGTGTGCGGTTACAAATCTATTGTATTAGTAGTGGAGATACGAGTGGTAGTAGGAGTATCATATCGGTAGTTGTTAGTATGTAGTATGTTAGCAGATTACACATATAACAACAACTGTTGGCAGATTGATAATGCGTTACTACACTCGAATCACAAGTGGGTACGGAGGATGATACAAAACAATAGATAAATTGGATATGGCATGGATATATGGTATCAAAAGGATACGCCTGATACACAATTTACCTGAGATAGAAGATAGAATTGGTAGTGAGTGACTTTTAGAAGACAACGGGCCGGTCAAGGCTAGCACAGCCTCGGTTATAAAGTGATGATAAACACATACACGATTCTACTGATAGATGAGGTGCTTGAACAATGATATGCTCACTCTTTGTTGAAAATATATGTGGTGGAATACTGGAAATGGTCGGATGGGGTACATCATAGGAATCCGGACTAGACCGTATGTATAGATTCGGACCCTGTATGTGCTAATTGCATTAAGACGTGGCTTGAGTAACCACGTTGCAGCCGTTCTTTTTCATTTCCTTTTATCGCCACATCGTGATCATATATTTTCAAATATCCACTCTCAACTATGTTCTGCGCTACCCATATATCGCAGATTATTGCCTCATCTCTCTCAGCACGAGACACCATGCTCGGTGGAGTTAGTAGGGGTTTGTTGATGATTGATGGATATTGAACAGCAGCTCATTGATATCGAGCAGCATCGTTCACAATTAGTCGGGATATTTCAATTGCAATAATGATCAGTATATGGGTAGTGACTAATTACATTAGTATGACGGTAGATATTATCATTATCATCAAGAAATATTGATATTATCATTACAATAGACAGTAGATATTATTATATCATTATCGACAGGAGATATGATATCTTCATCGTCATTATCAGCGGTGATACACATAATTATCATTATAAAAAATTGGAATTGGGGTTGATGCGTGTATGCAATGCAAAAAGTAGTTTGAGTAGATACCACTGCTCAACACTAGTTGTATTGGAGGGTCGGGAGAAGTACCTGTCCTCAACAGTATACGAACGACGTCAACTTGATGTTAACTTTGGAGGTGGCTTTTGTCATGGATTATTAGAGACGTTTTGACCAGCACGTCGGGGATACAAGTGATCATGTTCAGGATCGAAGTGTAAACTTCCACATGATAATGGAACTGAAAGTTAGCATCATATGTAGGGGATTTGGTGGGGGTTTCTTCAGACAATGTCTGTCTGAGTTTGTGGTGAACATGACTGGGTAGAACTTTGGAGACTCTCGGAGCTCTATCCTATACAACGAATTCGACTCTTGGCATCCGTGTTGACCCATGTGTCCCAGGCCATACTTATTCGGGGAAGAGATCTTAGATGCACTACCAAGGTCCAGATCATGGTCCAATGTACAGAAATGCGACGAGTAGCCATTCGAGTGCTCTGACTTCCTCTGTCACAAGGATAACCATCTGCGCATACGACAACAATCAATAGTGTATTAGTATTAGTAGTATACAATTGTTAGTTGGTTCGAGGGAGAGATTAGCGAGGTAGCCCAAATCAAATTGGTGTTTGGAAGTGTTGGATGGGAATTGGATATCTACGAATGCTTGGAACATTAGTAGTAAGTGAAGAAGTAGTATAAAGATTACATTGGTAGGAGTATAAAGTTTATATGTTTATTGGTTGGATAATATGTTACATATGATAGTATGATAAGGCCGGTATACTCAGATTGGACAGGAGTATAGACGGACCTTGACAATTGGAGCATAGCCTAAATTAGATTGTGTTTCAGTCGACCTCTGAGTTTTAGATGTAGAGCATCTCAACATGCCTACTCTAACTCCCAAGTCAAGGTGGCACGCTATAAGCGATACAGCTATAATGATGAGGTATTACGACTGACAAGTATTGGGTATCAGGAGGTGAGTAAAATGCTTTGACCTCCGTGAGGCGTCGAT
>Ga0214480_100338_pt1 | contig 23876 bp, 17 predicted proteins | sample M1_20Mar14CPVII9_3_FD_165042 | JGI IMG/M metagenome (GOLD analysis project Ga0214480, IMG submission 165042) | Marine eukaryotic communities from Monterey Bay, California, United States - M1_20Mar14CPVII9sort6BwellE17 | ecosystem: Environmental > Aquatic > Marine > Unclassified | place: USA... | reverse complement strand
TCTGCCAAGCTCTTTTTCCCAATTTGTCCCAATTAACACAAAGACTCCCAAAATTTACCGCTTTACTAATTCTATTAGCTTCTTCTCTGTTCTTTCTTTCTTATGTCCTTTCCGCACGACTGGATAATTTGGCATTTCATGGCTTGGTATCCTTCTTGTTCTTGTGCTTGTTCTTGTTCTTGATGGCTTCCGGTGCTTGTTCTTGTGGAGTTATGGAGTTGAAATGTCACAATTCCCTAAGGGACGACGATAGATAGAAGTCCTCGCCAAATAGTTTAATTAGATAAGAGATAAATTGCAATTGCGCCATTAACACCTAGTTAACATACACCGCCACTACTTGTTGATCAACAACTAACATATAGCACACTGATGTGATATGACTTTACACCATGGCGTGTGTACATCAATACCCCCTTGTACAACATACACTCAACAATACCAAAAGTCTCTATCGTATGTATTGTGTGATAGATGTGTGTGTGATATTTAAGTAGTGAGACCGTTAGGCACACGCCTGATGAGCCTAGTATTAATTGAGTATACTGTATGTAGAGTGAACAGAATATTATTATTAGTGATATTGTAAATATACATTTGTTGGTTGAAATTGAAAATGAATAATAATGTTTATTGATCTTTGATGCACATGATACAAAATTAGAGAACAAATTAGATATGCAGACGAATGCATAAAATTGGTTACAAACTTATTATTATCACCTTGAGTTAGACCTACACCAAACAACACTTTAGATAAATACAATGGATCATCAAATGTTGGATGAAACAACTCACACTGTTACTGCAGCGGATGCTGCACCAAATAGCAATATAAAAGTTGCATGTGGATATGTATTGCAAGAAAGATTAGGAGCAGGCAGTTTTGCAACAGTCTACAAGGGGATACGATTGGCAGAATATCAACAGGCAATCAATGATGGATCAAAAACAAAATCAATACCACCAAGCTCTATTGCAGCCATCAAGGCTATATCACGATCATCCAAAAAGCTAACCAAGAAGGTACTTGAGAATCTTGATTTGGAAATTGCAATTCTACGAACATACCGACATCCAAACATCGTATGTCTACATGAAGTACAAAAGACCGATAAACACTTTTATTTGGTATTAGAATACTGTGGAGGAGGAGATTTACAACGACTGATACGTACACGTCAAAAAGGTCGTCTTTCGGAACGATTATGTAGAAGATTAGTTCGAGATTTGGCAGCAGGTTTAGGATTCTTATGGGGGAAAGAGATTGTGCATCGTGATATCAAACCACAGAATCTCTTATTGACTGGACCGCTACCAGTAGAAGAATTAGTGGACAATCCACCAAGAGAGGATGCTAAACGTGCATTACAGAATATGACTGGAGAAAGATTCCAACTCAAGATTGCTGGTAAGTTTGTTTTTACCACACTTGTATACATACCATACATGAGCACATCTCACACCTCATTAACCAACTGCATAGATTTTGGTTTTGCCAGGCATTTATCAAGAGAACAAGATAAGATTGACTTGGCAGAGACAATGTGTGGCTCTCCTCTGTACATGGCTCCTGAAATATTAGAGTATCAACCCTATGATGCGAAAGCAGATCTATGGTCAGTTGGGGCTGTATTGTTTGAAATGGTTGCCGGCAAGACACCATTTCATGGAGAGAATCACATTGATTTAATGAAGAATATAAAGAAGAAGGCTGTTCGTCTTCCTGCCAATGTGAGGATATCAAAGGAGTTTGTTCAGCTGTTGAAGTTGCTACTCAATCGTAAACCACAGGATCGAGCTGGATTTGAAGCCTTCTTTGCAGCAAGTGAAGCATTTGTTGCTCTTGGGTGTAATGGCACTCCTGCTGTTGCACCATCGTTGGATACCCTGAAAAGTGACAATACTGCAAGTAATGAAAGTACCACTCCTTCACATCCTCTGAGTTCTGGTCAACAAATTATCGACAGGGATGTGTGCACACAAATGAACCTTTGTGCCATATCAGAAAATGAGGGTGGAGGTGAATCGTTCCATCAGGGAGGCACCGGCAGTCTAGCAACTGTGGCAACATTAGGAACAGTCAACCGTCAACAATTACAACAGCAGCAGCAATCTCATCAACCAACATCAGGTACAAATTACGTTGTCACCCCACCGCTTAATCCAATCATGTCAACTCAACCACCTCCTATTCTTGGATTACACAAAGGCATTAATCAACAAGGTAATACTACAAGACAATCAGTATTTACTCCGCTTCAAGGCAGCCCAAACTTATCACCCTATACTCCATCAAAATTGGCTGGTCCACCTCAGTTCTCACTTACTCAAGCATACAATGATATACCACAGGGGAATCTTCCTTCCCCAAGACCTAGGCCAACCCAAGATCGTCATGTATTCTCAGCAACAGTGCAACATCAACAACAAAAAAGTATTAACTCAGCACAACAAGTGAGTCAAAACAATGTCGTCGCTAATAGAAGTCCTAGAACATCCAGTCATGATTCTCAATCATCTGATGATTTTGTCCTGGTCGAGTATAATAGTGGCAGTAGAGGCAGGGGTAGTGGATATAACTCTCCTTCTTCGAGTAGGCCAGGCAGTGGGTATAACTCTCCATCTACTTCAGGAATTCATCATTCACCTTCGATTTCTCCACACAGCTCAGTAACTGGAAGGGTTACCATTCTTGATGCAAGAAATAATATAGGAATATGTGGCACAAGTCCAGGAACAGGACGAGCTCTGTTTGGCAAAATGATGAGGGGATCTCCAGGTGCAAGCTCATTAATTCCACCAACTGCTACTGGGTCTGTTGGTAGTGGAAGATTCGGCGTATCTCCCCGGAGTGCACTGAAGAATGGTGGATGTTTAGCACATATTGATGTTTTAGTTCATATGCTGGCGGCTGCTGAAGATATCTGCCGTCGTGCTATACAGGTTGCTCATCTTGGTGATTTACGAGCATTCTCAGCGGGGGAACTAATGCTCAAGCATAAGGAGGAAAGCCAGCTATCGTCAATGTCTACTGAAACACCATCAACGCCCATGGAGGGTGTGGATTGTGTGACACAAGCTGAAAGCAGCAGAAGACTGTCTACAAGCCGAGCTGTTATTGAAGAAGAGGGGGGAGAGGAATTGCCATTTGCGATGACTACATCTTCAGAAGGTGGATCGAGTGAGAGAATGCCAGAATCTTCTTCAGAAAACAACAACATGTCGAATATTGCCAAAAGATCAAATGAAAATCCAAGTGAAGAAGTCACAGTATTGATGATTCTAACTCATTCTCGTGAGGCTATAGGATGTTACTGCAAGGCTCTTGACATGATCAGAGTAACAATCCGTGCATCACGTAAAGTTATGAAAGAAATTGAGGACATTCCTCCACCCCAAGCTGGAAACCCATCTACCAATAGTCAGAACCCTTACAATCCGATTAAGAAACGATGTGCTGACAGTTTACAATGGTCAAGTGCAATGTTCACTGCTGTCTTGGAAAGAGCTGATGTTGCCAATGAAGAAATGTCAAAGTTGGAGAAGGCGAACTGTATAGAAGGAGAAGGTGGCATATCGTCTATATGCTTAGAGGAATTGATATATAACCATAGTTTGAAATGTGGACATGAAGGAGCTAAGAAACAAATGGATGGCGATTATGAAGCGGCAAGAGAATGTTTCAAGAGTGCTGGGTTGTTGGCAGAGACGCTGTTAATGAATTCCACTGTTGCTGAAGATGACAAAGTATTGCTAGATGGATACGTCAACTCATTTGCTGATCAAATTCTAACTTTGGATGAGCTTAAAAGAGTTGAATTGAGGAAGAGCAGACGCCAGAGTAGTGACAGCTCTAACTAGCTTATGAAATGTGTGCTGATATTATGGAACAGTAGTTGAACAGATAAAGAATATGTTTGAATAGAATATGTTGTGTTTACTTGTTGTATCTAATACTACCAATTGGAGGCCCTTTGAATGCCCAGAACTTCCTTCACGGGTCTACCTCCATTTCTATTTGCATACCTAACCCACAAGATGGCACAACGATATCTTTGAGTGGCCGAAGCCTACCCTTTTGAGCAGAATTATTTACATTAGAATCAGAGGAAAAGAGGCAAGATGATTCTTCGGGAATGAGCCACTCTCCCTGTTGCAATGCTTTAGTGAGTTCTTTACATTTTGATGTATCCCTACCCTTATCATCTGCCTCCATGTTACTGTTATTTTCCTTTTGTTGATTCTTATCTTCTGCTACATGTAGACAAAGCTTGAAGCTAATATTCTCGGCCTTCTCGCCATCTCTTCGTCTTCTCTTTCTCAGTGTCAGTACTCGTAGTAAACATTCCCTCATTGATCGTTCTAGTTGTGCTTTCGCCTCTGTCGCCAACTCTGTGTCTCGAGCTACAGCACATTGCTGTAGATCTTCAATATCAATGGTACCATGATTTTGTTCCGACTTTGTTTCCTCTTTGCTACCAATAATATCATTCATTTGGAAATTGAATACAAATCTTTCTATTGTTGTTGTCTTGCCAGTTCTTTCTCCTCTGTCATTATTATTGTTGCTCGTTCCAACAACCTCTTCTTCCAATATCACCATACTTATACTATCACCTACACCTGAAATAATTGATGGTACTGATACTTTGAGGAACTCAGCAACGTATCTACCAACCTGATTAAATAATAAAGAAGTCGAGTAAGAGTAGTCATCTAAGAATAAGAAGGTACATATGCATTATTATAAAAATATAAATATATCATTATAATTTATTTATACTCACCTGTGGTACACGGCTTGCATGACATCGTACACCAAGATGTCTATGCAATATAAATGAATCTGTTGGATATATTGATCGCGAATATAGAAGCTCGTGTATAATAGATTCGATAGTAGAGCCAAGGAGAGAGGAGAATTGAGATGGTGTAGTTGGTGCTTGTGTTTTTGAGTTTGTGTTGTTGGTTGATATCGTTTCCATCTTGTATGTAATCTTTCAAAACACATCAACTGTTTACAGTAACTACAGGTTTACTTTTGCTATCTGCTATAGTATAGAGTGTGTGAATTATTGTCCTCGACCTCAATATTATCCTCTTATATTTTATTATTACAAATTGGGTTGTATCAGTTTCCGGTTTTACTCTAAATTCAAATAGGGATAACTTTAATATCCCATCTAATTAAACTATTTGGGGGCCGGGGGCGATTTCCACTTCGTCGTGGTGGCTGTGGTAGATACAGCTTCAGTAGTGATAGTATTAGTAGATGATTTCACTATATCAATAATCTGGTTCAAAGATTTAATTATACATTTTACACATAAATATCTTGTGCACAAAGAAAGAAAAGGATGAGGTACACAAACAAAAGAAGATTTGCAAGTAACAATTGCATAACATTTGCAATAATATCATCGACAGTACAGTATAATAATAATCATGCATCAGCATTCGATATTATGTCCCAATCTCTTGGAATAAGACGACAACCAGTGCATAGAAGATCTAGAATTATACACAACAAATTACATGCTACACCTCCTATGGATGCTTATCCACCACCGCCAATCCATCGTCAACATCCAAATTATGCACATAATAACAATAAACAATCAATTAGATCTGCAATAAGAAACATGAGAAGAGGTACACCAATACAAGATGTTCGATACTCTCAATTTCTCAAACTTGTCAACAACAAACAGATCGATAAAGTAACCTTTTCATCAGATGGAACTAGTTGTGTTGGCCATCTGTGCCCTCCAAAGAGAAAGTTATTCTCATTTAAGAAAACGCGACAACAAATACAACGACAGCAGCAAGTACGGATAAATCATTTACCAAATGACCCTGGCCTTCTCGATACCCTTACAATATACAATATTGATATATCAGTTGCAGATACACTATCAGCAAAACAACCACGCAACGTCATCACTGCTGCATTTAGAAAGCTAATTGGTCCATTATTATTGTTTTCTAGTCTCTTCTTTCTATTTCATCGAAGTAATGGCTCAAGTTCACCTTTGGCTATTGCAAAAATGAAGCCATCGTTCAATTGGTACCCTGCAACAAACATTACATTTGATGATGTAGCCGGCTGTGACGGTGCCAAGCTTGAGCTTGCAGAAATTGTTGACTTTCTAAAAGAGCCACTAAGCTATACAGCTAATGGATGCATTATTCCAAGAGGGGTATTACTATATGGACCCCCTGGAACCGGGAAGACTCTACTTGCGAAGGCAGTTGCAGGCGAAGCAGGTGTTCCCTTCGTTTCAATATCTGGATCTGAGTTTGTAGAGCTGTATGTAGGAGTAGGTGCTTCGAGAGTGCGTGAATTGTTCTTTCAGGCAAAAAAGAATGCACCATGTATTGTATTCTTAGATGAGATTGATGCGGTGGCAAGGCAACGAGGTGCGGGCTATGCAGGCGGAAATGATGAGAGAGAACAAACCATAAATCAAATACTAGTAGAGATGGACGGATTCGATGGAAACCCAGGAATTATTACTATTGCCGCTACGAATAGAGTAGACATATTAGATGAAGCTTTACTGCGTCCAGGAAGATTCGACCGCAAGGTTGCCGTTGATCTACCAGATGTACAAGGGAGGATACGAATACTTAAGGTACATGCTCGTGGTAAGCCTCTTGAACCTGATGTAGATCTCGAGGCCATTGGACGTCGAACACCTGGCTTCTCTGGAGCTCAACTTGAGAACTTGATGAATGAGGCTGCTATTTCTGCTGCAAGAAGAGATAAAGCGACTATTGGTTGGGAGGAAGTTGATGGCGCACTAGATCGTATCATGGTTGGTCTTGAGAAGAAGGGAGGAACTGCCACTCTTTCAGTCAAACAGAATGAATTGGTTGCCTACCACGAGGCTGGACATGCAATTTGGAAAGTCCGCGTTTGTATTGCTTTATCATGTGAATTCGTGTGCTCATTATGAGCCTTGGTGTCTTGGCTGCTTCATTTGACTTCCTTTGCAAACCACATGCACTAACATAAGTTACTATCTCCTCTCTTTCATCTTCATAAATCATGCTAACGCGCATCTTCCAGCGGTGCTTTGATCCCCAACTACGATCAAGTACAAAAGATCTCTATCATACCCCGTTCCAATGGAGCTGGAGGATTGACATTCTTCTCGCCCCAAGAACAACGTCTTGAGTCTGGAATGTACTCCAAGCAATACTAGAGTCTCAGCTTGCTGTCGCACTTGGGGGTCGGGTAGCAGAGGAGATTATTTATGGTGAGGATGAAATAACTACTGGCGCATCAAATGATTTTGAACAAGTTGCTAATATTGCCAAGTCAATGGTAAAGGAATGGGGTATGTCTGATAAAGTCGGCGCTCTTGCTCTTGTCGAGCCTCAATCTGGTGGACCATTCATGGGACGTTCCATGGGTCAACGTGCAACACATTGGGGAGGCAAGATTATGTCAAAAGTTGACTCGGAGGTTGAGCGTCTTGTGAACAACTCATACTTGACAGCCAAGAACATTTTGATGTCAAACAGACCTCTTCTTGATCACCTTGCCAAGACATTAATTGAGCAAGAAGTCGTCAGTGCTGAGGAGTTCCAAATGATGTTGGTAGAATATAATGCAAAGGTTGTACCATTTAAAGTTATTGGTGAGGAGAGAAACAGAGATAAGCTTCCGTTCAAACAATTTCCTAAAACAGTGTAAACATATGCAGATTAAGTGCACATAATGTTATAAATGTAGATTAAGTCATTCTACAGCTCATCAAGTCTTGGGTCTGTATCAAACATTTCATAACTAACTTCGTATTCACTACCATCTTCTTCTTCCCCATATGGTTCACCCCCAATTGCAAAGATGAACATGTGGCCTTTGACATCTTCTCCTTTCTCCTGTCTGGGAACTATCTCTTCGTAGCCTACTATGTAAAACCCTGCTTCTTCAGCAGTGCGCTCTACATATGATCTAGAGTGAGCATATCGACCTGAGCTCTGAAGCTTCCAACCAGATGATGGAGCATCCTTATCGTCTATTCGTTCGCATGAGAATACCAAGAATGAGCTTTGACTTTCATCTCCTTTGGAGAGTTCAGCAAAGTTGTTCAATACCTTCTGTAGATCGCCTAGGTATACTAAGACGTCTGCTGCAACGATTAGATCAAAGCCATCATTTTCTAAACTGTCGTCAGGTAGTCCCAAAGCTAACTCATCTATGGAAGCTGTTTCTAAATCTAGAGCTATCAACTTGTCGTATAATGATATCTTTCCTCTTTCGTCGTCTGCATCTTCTTTTGTAGTATCATCGTCCTTCAACCCACAGCCCTTGGTTAATGTACACTGAGAAGCCAATTCTAACATTTTCTTTGATAAATCAACTCCGACTAGTGGACCTTGACATAGGGGTCTTAGAAATCTACCAGCCAGTCCTGTGCCGCATCCAGCGTCGAGTATTGAATCAAACATGTCTTTGTTTGGCGACATTTGTAACAAGTCATAAGCGGCTTCTCCTATAAGGTGTGGAACCTTGTAGCCCAAGGCATCGAGCTTCTCATCAAATGTGTCGGCAAAGTCGTCGAATAATGCTGAAACAAATTCATTAGATGCTCTATCTTTTCCTTGACTAAATTCATCGTCTCCATCCTCGCCAGCTGTCATTGAATTAAGCATATGAATTGCAACGACATTCTCATCATTCAAGTTAACAGACATCCTTAATGCATTTACAGCATTACTTTCACAGACAACTTTTGAAGATTTCTCATCTACACCATCTTGTACATCTATTAATAATGACTCTTCTTTCATTAATTCCAGACAGTCTGATCCTGTTAGCTCCGACAGGACACTTCCAAATCCATAATATAACTTTGAGAGATACTGATTAAGTGCATTAACTTGTTCTTGTGCTTCATTAAACTTCTCCTCGTCAAATTCTCTAGTCTCTGCATCTTCGTCATTTAAAATTTGGTCTATGTACTTTTCATATTCTTGTTTCATCCCCTCTAATAGTACAATAGCTCGTTCATAACTTCGTCGAGCGCCATATCTACCTGTAAAATCCCCAAGTTCTTGTTTGGCAGCAGCCATATTGGCGTGCGCATCCCATCTATCCTCCTCTGAAGCTTCTACAGCAATTTGATATAGTTTGGCAGCTTCTCTTGTGATCTCAACTGATTTTGATGTATCTTGTAGTATCAACGCCAAGTTGAAGGCAGCATCCGCGTCTCTGGGAAATGATTTCAATACATGTCGTAAACTAGATATTGCCCTTATAGTACGTTCCTCCTTGATTGATTCATCTTGTTCTATCTCATTCATATCAATTAAGGTACTTGCCAAGTTTATATTACAATATCTTTCATTAGAATCAAATGACAAACATGATTCATAGTGCTGAATAGCTGTTGCCAAGTCGCCTGTAGATAACGCATTATTACCCTCTTGTAGATGATGATTGATTGCACTTGCATGATCGGAGTAGGATGATGATTGAGAGGAAACTATAGTAACTTGTTTGTTTGTTGATGTGAATAGTATCAAGTTGGTTAGAAGAACTACCGCTACTTTTGCAGCAACCATTATTATTACTCTTGTCATTATGAAATGTGCTAACTAAGTAACTATTTCAACACCGCTGAAATATCAAGCTAACAACTGACAACAATAATTTTATTATCTACCTAGTAACTCTCAATCATGTTGCAAATAAATGCGTGCGTGCGTCATTTTTTTTCAATAGAACTCGAGAGATGTATCAATACCGCGATTGGCAATATAAATCATGTATTGCAATACCAAATTATCATCTCCTTGGTGTAATATATACTTCAATCAAAGTATAGGCAGAGTGGTAGATTATTTCATTTGTGAATGCATGTGACTTGCCCTGTGCCCTTTGGCATCCCTTTTTTGCACATTTAAGGACAATGGACAAGGCAGGTAAAGGGCAAGTGAGAGGTATGTAAGTGTAATGTACAGCGCCGAGGCTAGACGGGTAGTATTGTGCATAGTATATAGGGTTGCAAATGTCATAAAGAGATATTGTTTATCTGGTCTTATGCACATTTTTGTATGTTGCTTACCTGAGTGATTTGAATTTGATACCCTGCAACATCAACTTTCAAAACTCATACCTCACAAATACCACCTTATACGTTATGCGCCCTACATTAACTTTCAATCTCTTATATCTCACAAATACCATACCTTCATTCTTCTACTAGCACTTTGAATCAACAATTAATAAATAAACTATTGATAAACAATGGGAGGAGGTCATCATCATGTAACACCAGGCTCCGAACCTAAAAAGGATCAAGACTTGGAGGCAATCAAGGCAGCTAAAATTCCATTGGCATGGCGTGATACATGTTCCCATATATTAATTGATTTAAATAAATGTCGTCGGGAAACTTGGTGGAATCCTAATAAGTGTGAACATGCACGTCATATATATGAAGAGTGTGAATATAATGCATACTTGCAACGTATTGAGGCAAAAGTTCAGGAGTCGAAGATATTAGCAAGCAGTTCATCAAGTGATTAAATGATTAGTGTTAATACATTGACATTTAGATTGGGTAGATTGTTTGGTATTAAATGGGAGGGGAGTCGAAGATATTAGAGCTAGTGCATCAAGTGATTAAATAATTGGTATCAATAGAGTGAGGCTATTTAATCATTAGCCAATGATAGTAAAATTGGGGGGTGTGATTGCAATTTGGATTAAAAGAGGTTGGTAATAATTAAGGATGGAGGGACAAACTTTGTCACACATAGGGGAATTGTAGAGTAGTTGCATCATGGTAGCAGATGATGATTGTTTTATTCCACACACTACCTAACTACTTATCTAAGTTGGTTCCACACCATGTATTGAGGCAACTATCAACCAACTGAGGGCTAACAGCCTTATCATCTAGGAAAACATCGACAAATGAACTTCCCAAGCCCTTAAACTTAGCAGTGCCTTGTGCAACTCCATTGATACTAACACTCACTCCATCCTCTGAACAGTCGAATCTCAATATTGTTCCCTTTTTGGCCTTCCCACTAATTCCATCCACAATTAATGCTTCAAGCGCTTTCACATCAGCATCTGAGCCATCATACCGTGGTTTTATACTATCGGCAATGGCACTAGCCACAGTTGCAGCGTCAGCATTAAACGTCATCTCCAATACAAACGATGTCTTGGGTGAAGATGCGCTAAACGTTCGTGCCACATTATTCAATGCAGTTTGAGCCTCTTGTTTCTGCTTGCCTTTTGGATATGGTGATAAAGCTTCCATCGCTGATGGTGACGAATAAACACCAACCACATAAACATTAATAATTGCCTTCTTTCTTACACCAACGCCAACTAGATATAGTCCATCATCAAGCTTGGGATCAAATTGCACACCAGTGGCCTTATCTTTGAGAGGCATACTCATGGCTTCAATAGTATCACATCGTTGCTGAAACTGTTCAGCTATTTGCTTTGAGGCAGCTTCTTCTGCGATTTTACTCTCTTCTTGTTTATATGTCTCTTCAGCTTGCTGTAATAGCTTTTCGGAGGGTTCCATGGTGGTATTGACGGAACTTGTCATTTCAATTGGCTGTTGCTTCAGCTCAGTCAGCTCTTTCTGTATTTGTGACAATCTTGACTCGGGGTCTGAGTGACCTTTTAAATTTTTAAGTTCAGCTTTCATTTGATGCAATCTTTCCAATCTGTCATCGGTAGTACAAGATAGAGAAGATGCTATAGGAAGGTCTGAATCACAAAGATCGCCTTCTTGTTCAATTACTTGCTCGGTAGTCTCTAGTTCGCGGACTAATCGCTTCATTGCGTCTTCTTCCACCTTGTTAATCTCCTCGCCACTCGCTTCGCCTTCGCCATAATTACTATTAAAATCAATGTCATCTCCAAATTGATTGACTATTAGCCACTTTACTTGCATGAGATGACTAATAGCATTTGATCGTTTGATTTGGTAAACACCAGCAAAGGGACCATTAAGATCCTTACAAAAGTTGAAGAACAGTATGTACAAAGAAAGAAGACCTGCAAAAAGAAGACTTGCCTCTTGTGGAGGGTGCCATATATCTTCTATTACTTTGTACGAAGCTGTTACATAGGCAACGATACTCACAAATGATAGTGATGTGATGAGAAGAAAGTGTGTTGGTGGCAAGCTTGATGCTTCATCTGACAATCGGAGTGCTCTAGTTTCCATCAGCTGTGCAATTTCTCCACGTAACATACTAGTAAGGCTCTCCTCTTGAGCTGAGTAGTCGTCATCGGCGCCATGTAAATAATGATAATCATCAACAATGTTCAATAGATTGGAATATGTATCAGCTTTCATAATACTAAGTAATTCCACACCTCTCGTCCGTGAGATAATTATTCGCACTTGGTTCGCAACTAATTGGAGAGATTCCTTTGCCCAATCGGGCTCGTTTGCAAATAGGGAGATCAAGTTCCTGGTGACTTGAGACAGTAACATGGCCTCGGTGGTTACATTTTCTTGTATTCGTGTGAACCGATCGTATAGTACTTGTAGAGTCAATGCTAATAAAGTGGCGTATAATACACCGACTAAAATGTGTTTGTGTTGATACAATAAGTTGAGTGTGTTTGTTAGTATATTTTTTGATTATTCATATACACGCATACTACATGCACATAACAGAGAGAGAAACTTACCATTTGGAGCAATCTGGCCGACAATGGTATCAAAATCCTCCGGATCTATAGTTTGAAAATCAACAAAGATCCTAAGGAATAAAGGAAATGCAAAGTAGGAAGCAGCAATTACTGATATTCTAAAAACTGGTGCAGACCAATAACGATCTTTAAAGGGGGCTTGTTTTTGATTTATATCATCAAGTGATGGCGGGTTGGTCAAATGGTTTTGATCTAATAACTCTTCAGTACCATATTTCCTTTCTGTCATGGCTGTATATTTGTTCTCTACATTACCTTTGGCATAATTCATTCGTCTCTTTGTTCTATCCCATGGACTCATATCTCTTGATTTCTTTGATATTTTATCTAGAGGACGTTCCCGTTCTCTGTTGAAATAGAGATGTAAATAATTATAGATTGAATGAATGAGTGCAAATCATATAAATGAACACATCATATGCACATATAACAAATTATAAAATGTACCCATCATCATGTACTCATATAACCAAACAGCAAATTACCTCAAATATATACACATACAATATATACTTGTAATACTTCTCACCTTTCCAATACCTCCCAGAAACTCATACCCAACTTCTCCTCTTCTGCTGAATACTCTGAATCTATAGATTTTGCAATCCCCGTATGATCACAATCTTCTAAAAATATTGCACATTTTTCATCATCGGTAACTGCTATTCCATCACTGCCATGATTATGACGACCACGTCGTACGCGTTTACGTCTACGACGTCTTGTTCGCATATCCAATTGTGTAGATATTGTATTGTATGTTATAAGACAGCAGTCATTATAATGTCTTTGTTGTTGTTGCAATCCTCTTGTTGCAAATGATATGTGCGCAGATGGAATGAGGGCACTACCAATCGGCACAAGAGATAATAGACCTATTAAAGCATTAGACCGTCGCATGATTATTAATATATGGATTCTAATATCCTCTCTTTCAATAATAAGACGTTGTTGCCTCTACATAACTTTTGAACACTCTCCTGTAGCTGTGTAAGTAAGTGTTAGTACTCTCATAAAAACCTCCTTCGCATTTCGCACAGACAGATGCAAGCGTGGATGATGGAGACCGACCATAGCACAAATGTAGATGCCTCGTAGGTAGCTTACACGTAAATTAAGACCAGTAGACACACATCAATGAATAGATAGCGGCCTACAACAACTATCATGAAGACTTCTGTTGCAACAACGATATCTCTACTCTTCATAACCACTTTGCGGGTGGTATCAGTAAATGGCTTACAAGTCCGATTGCCAGCGGCTCCCTATCAAAGGAATAGGCATCAAACTAATACTAATAATAGAGCAACAACAATACTACACCTCCTCAAAGGATTAGAACCAACAGTTGATGATGATATACGTCGGGAAGTAGAGGAAGCTAACATATCCAACTTTGACTTATTCAAACAACAATTAGATGAGGGTAATTCTATCCTGGAGGCCATATCAACAGTTACGAAGAGACGTAAAGACAAGGCTGGTGATTATGAAAACAAATATAAGATATTATCAGATTATCGAAGTTATAGTAATAAGGAATTATTAGATACGGATCACTTCTTACAAGCTCCGACATTGGATGATTTAAATCAAGAAGAGGCTGATAAATCCAAGATTATTTGGGTTACCTCTGCTTTTCGGGCGGGTGTGTTCCTAAGTGCCTTCTTCTTCTTCCCAGTGTTGTGTAATGTATTAAATGCATTAGTGGAGGTATCAGATGATGAATTTGATATTATTAATGAACAATTTACTCCTGGGATTGGTATTCTATATGGTACTTTTGTAGCATTAACATTGGATATATTATATGAAAGACAAGGAAAAGTACAAGAGAATGCAAGTGTTGAGGCATCACTACTATCACAAGTTACACAAAACATATTAAATTTGTTTCGAGATGACTCTGAAATAGCAAGGGAGGCGACACAAATTATTGCTGATCAAGTGCGCATAATCGTCTATCGCTCAAGAGGGTCGGAGATGTTGAGCATCATGAGAGCGGATCCCTATGCTAGATTATTATCGATTGTGGACCGCTATCAAAGAGATAAGAAGTCTTTTACACCGCAGCAGGAGGCGTTAATTGATGGATTGAGGGGTGAGATTCCTGCATTGATGGAGGCACGAGCCAAGAGATTATCTGATGAAGCCTCGTCCCTGCCACCGGTGAGTTTATTTTGCAGTGTCTAACTGTATTGTGCACAATCTCATCTAAACCCTTCTCTCCTTGAACTGAACTGAAATGAAATGAAATAGACACACTTCCTAGTGTTGCTGCTATTAACTGCTCTATCACTGATTGGTTTCACAGCCGCAACACTTACAATTGTTGATTCTGATGGAAATGTGCCAATCGAATCTAGAATGGTCTTTGCTGGTCTTTCTGCGGTGTATGTTCTCTTCTTTAACTTTTGTAAAGATATGAATGATCCATTTGATGGTGTGTATCAAATCAAACGATCAAGTGCTGCAAGTTATCTACTTCAAATTAAATGGCTTATTGCCAATCAGTCATTCGGGAAGGATGTCAGGTTTGACACGAGAGGGCTCGATCCAGTCTACGATGGAGATGAAGTTGTTGAGATTGGAAAAGGTTTGACAAAAGCATCATCTACTGAGTCGCCAACAGAACCACCAAATGGGAAGACATGTGCAGCAGAGCAGAACGGGCAGGAGAGATTGCATCAACTTCAGACAGAGCTTGCAAAACTAAGAGAGTTGCAACAACAGCAAGCAACATCTGCAGCTCCTAGAGTAGCTATAGGTAAAGAAAGATCTTCGGCAAGTTCATTTGTGCCAGAACGAGAAGAAGGAAAGATAGGGTTTTAGGTTATGTAGTATATGTAAAAAGACAAGTAAAAAGTGCACATATCTGTATCATTTGAACTACAAGAAGTTTAAGCTACATCTTATGTCTTTCACTTAGCAAACAAACATTGATAACAACCACATCCATTGGTCCATCTTCATTTATAAGCTATCCTGCCCGTACGCCTCAGCAGTTTCCTGATGTCCCTTCCAATACTCAATCATCTTTCCGATCTGTTTCACCCCAATCTCTAAGTTTCTCACTACCAGAAAGTAGATATGTGTTAGAGAGATGTATATTTATCAAGCACCATATACACATGTACATAATAAACAAACAATAAACTTACTCGCTGGACCATAAGAGAACCTAACAAAGTTGATACACTTTGATTTGTGAAGGTTACGCATGTTCCTAGGATTAATATCGAAGAATACGCCGGGAACAATAATCACATTGACCTTGACACACTCTTCGAGAAATACTAAGCAATCATCTAAAGGAGGTGGGAGTGCAGACAGGTCTGCCCAGACATAGAAGGTGGCGGTGGGTTCCCATTTAACGGTGATATTAAGGCCTGCTAGTTCCCTTAACAGAAAGTCTCGCTTGGCCTTGAAATGTCTCTGCAACGCCCAAGTGTCTTGACGGATAAAAGTCATGTCCATTAAAGGAAGGCTTAGCTTTTGTAGGGGTGCGTTCGCGCCTCCATCGAGGAAACTCCCTGCACTGCTTAACATTTTGACGATTTGATTAGGTCCAACAATCCAACAGACTCGGAATCCTAAGAGTAAACGACGATAAGATATGTGCATATGATATGATCAGAAAAAGTTGACTATATTCTATGCAACTTACCGGGACACCTCCAGTTTTTAGTCAGCCCGTTGACGATGATTACAGGGTCTTCATTGACGTCATCCACATAAAGAGCTGAGCTAACAGTCTTGGGCCAGTTACTATCATCGTCAACTCCACCATCCTGGGGATCTACTGCATCCCCGTCGTAATAATAATGAGAATAGAATTCATCCATCAATAATGCGATTGATTGTTTGCGAGCAATCTCGACATACTTCTTCAGTTCTTCTCCTTCAAGACTCTGCCCCGTTGGATTTGCCGGATTGGACAATAACATAGCACCAAGACCCCTCCCGGTTGCTTCAAAGTTGAATTCTTCAGAACTCATGAGAGCCTCGTTACAATCACGGTGAAGTAGAGGACTTGGCGAGATACGCATGAACAATCCTAAAGCTTGCTGATATGCTGTATAATCAGGTGTAAAGTATCCCACTTGAATACTAAACAGGTTAGACAGAAGATATGCAATTGGTTAGCACATACCATAAGATACAAAGACACCTATTGCATAAAACATATCTGCAAACAACATATTGGACATACCTTCCAAGAGCTGCCATGACACGAGTTAATCCGGCCCTACCCCCTGGCACAACGCAGACGTTCTCATAGGTATACTTCGATTCCTTCTCTTGCCGATAAAGCTGATTATAATAGTTTGCAACTTTCTCTCGCAATTCAGTAAGACCAGCCGTTGGGGCATACTCAAGCATTTCGTCAGCTATATTCATATGATAATCTCTCTCCGGTGCTCCCGGAAGATGTCCAGTTTCCGGTGCTCCTTGCCCCATGTTTGCCCACTGTAGAATAGTATAGTATAGTATAGTATAGTATAGTATAGAGTAGTATAGTATAGTATAGTATAGAGTAGTTTGTATAGTATTAGTATCGTTTAGATTTGCAACACGAGACATATCATATTAAATGCACTATTATTAAAAAAAATAGATACTCACCTCCTGATTTTCATTGTGAAACCCATATCGCTGAGCTCGAGCTGTTGCATAGATTACACCCGTCTTATTAACATGATGGAACATCTCAAATGGTTCACTTACTTCCTCATTGGGTACTTTGCCCTCATCGATGGTAGCCATATTCCTAAGAGATGTTGCTCGATGTTTGTGAAAATCTAAAAACACTTGGTGTGCTGAAGAACGACGTTGAGCTTTCGACATGGTGTGGTAGTAGATGATTGATGTGCGGTAAATGGTAATATATATCTTGTAAATAAACCTAGTAATCTTTGCAGATAGATGAGTGTACTCAGTAGGTAATAAAAGATAACAAAGATCCATTTTTTCTCAATGCGACACGTGTCACGGTCTCACAAGACTACACCATTTGAATTGGGACTGATACTGTATTATCAAGAGAATACTGGCAGAATAGAAACCAGTTATATATAGTCAGATTAAGTAATAACAATACCAATCCACATATTATAGGGCAAGCCTCCTCACTATGTATATTGTTGGTCATTGTCGGTATCCTCTATAACTACCAATATATACTGCAAGATAACAAAGTCGATAATTGACGATAAGGATAGGAATAGATTACAACGAATCAGCCACTGTTGATTGTTACCCTTCGTTTTGTTGGTATTAGAAGGTGTGCGCAAAGTTAGTCGACTTAGTAGTAAATATTAGTTACAATCATATCATTGCAATCAAGTAAAAATACATACCTACTGCACCCTAACCCAAACCCTACCTAATAATGGATAAATTCCGTGAAAGAGTGGCAGAGGAATCTGCCAAGTTGCATGAGGCAGCTATGCAGCTATCTTCATTAGATGAAATGGCTAAACAAGACGAGTATATAAAATCAGATGGATTAAAGTTATCTGCAAAGAAGACTAGAACTAATGAATCACAAGGTAATACTACTGAACTACCAAAAGTAGTCGAAGATTTGTCGGAGAGATTTACAGATGCTTTCTCGGGAGCGGCACGTCGTACTCCACCACGTACAACAGTACATCAAAAGCAGCAGTCGATTAAGAAACAATCTATACCAACTACAAGTGATGTTAGCAGCAAGCCAAATTCAAGAGGAGGAGAAAGTATATCTAATTTGACTGTTAAAAAGAAACAACAATTAATGTCATCTGTGGCTGCATTATATGAAGACAAACATATCAACAAGAAGAATGGTATAGATAAACAATCTTTAGTGAAACAGCAGACTACTACAAAAACACAAGCAACTATTTCCCCGGCAAATGGTCAACATACTAGTGTTTTACTTGTTAATAATCATGCACATATACTGCATGAGTTGGATGGTTATTCTGATGATGATTCTGATAGCAGTGTAGATAGTGATGATGATAAGCAGCAGTCACCCAGTAGTAAACCTCATCATGATAATGACATAGAAATGGGTACTACCAACCTTGCAAATCAGTTAGAGCATGAACTAGAAGTAATACGGCAACACTCTATAACTAATTCCAATGTAAGTCATAATGAGAATAATGATGAGAATAGTAATGATAAACCAAATGATGTAAATAGGTTCATGACCATAACGACGACGTTAGAAAGTGAGAGAGAGCGCCTTTTGCAATCATATGAATCAACTACACCAAATAACAATGGCAATAGAAATAACAAGCCCAATGTCAATAGAAAACCAGACCTCCATGACGATGCCAATAAGGCATTAAAGGCAGGTTTGTCATGGATTCAAAATGTTGCATCTCCGCAACTTCAGACACTATCAAAGCAAGTTATTGATCAAGTAGTATCTTCTGATGATAAGAGACAATCCAACAAACAACAAAACCACAAAAAAGGGCCTATGATTGGTTCTCGATTTACCCCAACGACCAGAGAGAAGTCAGAGGAGAACATAACCATAACAGATTCTGCAGCCTTCTTGGCTGATGATGACATGGCAGAGTTAAACAGGATACGAATTAGGAATTCTAGTGCACTCCCTCCTCAGCTGCAACCTCTATTGCAAGCTCTTAAGAAAGATAGGCGTCTATCCTTTATCGTTCTAACGCTTATTTTTGGATTGGGTGCATATTTCTTCAGTAGACATAGTGTTGATGATGTACTATGATAGATAAATTATAAGATTGATATATAGATAGACAATACTGACAGAAGAAACAAATTATTAGATACTTGAATTAACTAACAAGTCCAATTGTGTCGATACCAACAGTACAGAAACCGTCGGTAATACATGTCTTGCCCTTCATTGAGGAACCCTTATAAGTAGACCCGCAATAAGAACATTTGACAGATTCCTCACCAGCATAAATGGGTACAAAATCTTTTGCACAAATGGTGAAGGCGGCATTCTCCTTGTAATTAAGTTCGTGTTCATTGCGAGCCATCTGTTCACTCTTTTGAAGCACCTTCGTGGCCTTCATTCTGAGGTCAGCATTCCTTTCACTCTTCATATCTGGAAGCTCGAGCAGACGTCTAGCAAAACTAGCTGCAACAATAAAGTTCTTGCTCTTGAAGGCAGCCGCCATTGCAGAACGAAGGGCAAGAAGTAAATGCACCGGTTGCAAGTTACAATGTGTGAAGTAAGCAGCAAGCTCGGTTGATCTGACAGGATCAGAGCCCGCCTCTGCAATAGCTGCCTTGATGCGGATAGCAGTGATGTATTCACGACAGATTTCAAGCATCTCCTTCAACTCATTGGCTTCAGCACGAGTGTTGGTAACCGTGAGAGGGATTTGAGACATGACTTCGGAAAAGGTACTCTTGGCATCGTTGAACTTTCCGGTTTGGAACAGTCTGTACCCTTGACGAACTCCTGCAACAAGACTCTTCATGGTAGATGATGTTCGGGGTAAGCTTTCAGTTCCAGGATGGCCTGAAGCATCATTCCTCATGAGAGGGACAGTAATACTTCCACTCCCTGGTACACCCGGAAGACTAACAGTTGAACCAAGGTAACAGCCAAGCATTGGGGCCTTAAGATTTGTAAAGTCACTGGCAGCAATTTGTCTGTGAAGGAGTTGCATAGCTGAAGATGCGCCTCCAGCAGCCATATGATCAGCAGCATGTGATGAGTTGGCAGCCCAACAACCGACTGCAGAACGTCCAGCAGGAGGCATTTGAAAGCCTGCATCATCTGAAATCTGATCAAGACCAGCCATTTCGTCAACTGGAGCAGCTGCAGTATCTTCGGCAAAATCGTCGCCGAGATCATCCAAGTCGTCTCCCCAACCACCATCGCCTCCCATATCGAAGTCATCGTCATCAACACCAAGGCCATCATCGGCATTTTCGCCTCCAAAGTCATCATCCCAGGCAGTATCAACAGCCCCAGTTTCGGCAGGAGCAGCTTCTTCCTCTTCATACTCGTCACCTGCATCTGCAGCTGACAAGTCCTCGAGGGTTGTCTTCTTAATCTCAAGAGTTGGCCAGTTTCCAGCTCTGATAATAGGAGTCGGAGGTTGAAGTAGACGGCCACCCATCTTTGTTCCAACAGGAACCTTGTCCATGAGGCCTTCTACTGAACCTTCTTGTGTTTCGATAGCCACCTTGATTCTCTCGGCAACGTCAGTCAAACCATGAAGATTGGCACTAATATAAGCCAAAGGCAGGTTTCCACTAGCCTCCAATACAGCAACACGTTCGGCAGCGTCGCCGAGAAGAAGTGCATTATGATAACGTCCCATAATATCATTACGCATATTCGAAATCTTGAGCATCTTGCGCAACTTCTCTGAATCTCCAGTGAGCATATACAAAAAGGATAAGCGATCAAAATCTTTCTTGCGTTGGTAACTCATCTCGACAACCTGATGGTTACCTTGACGGAGTGCTTCACTGCCAAGTTCACCCCAGACGTCCTTTGCCTTACCATCCGAGCCTTGCTGTTGCTCAAGACTAAATGCGCTTTCCATAGCAGCTTCAATATTACCACAAGCAAGGGCAAGACGGAAACGAGTTTGAGGATCACGAACAAAGTGTAGCGCCACTTCAGGAAAGCCCTTGGATTGTAGGTAGGCAACAATGGCACGACCACATAGACGAGAATGCTTAACCATATGCATGACTTGTCCGTACTTCTTGTTTGCGAGTGCGAGCTTGAAGCGAGCCTCTGTTGTGTCAATACTAATAACCCTAGACCTAGCTTCCCTGTCAAGGCAGAACAATTGGTCTTTGACTACACGTGTTGCATAGAGAGGATTGTCTAGTGTACGAATAGTGCCGGTATCGCCCGTAGGAAGGCAGTACTTGACATGGTGAAGGGTAGTGTAAACGAAGAGGTTGGAGCTGGTGCCACCAGAGGGGCTGACATCCCAGGCACCTGACTTGATCCTCACAGTGTCACTGATCGAACAGAGCTGCTCCAATTGACGGTTGGCAATAACTACTCCATATTTGCAAAGAAGAGCAACCTTTGAGCCATCGGGAGACCATACAACATTCTTAATCTTGGGTGCTGTAAGTTCGCCAATAACACGACGACTCTGAACCTCAAATAAGACAGCACGGTCATCGGCACGGAGAATAATACGCCCAGAAGCACCACCATCATAAAGACAGTCAACATTAGGCAGGGGAGCCGAGACACGCTTTGTAGTTTCATTGTTCAAGTTCTTGACGACAATTTCACGTTTATGACGATCAAGTACAGCAAAACGATTGCGGCCAAGGAAGACACCAGGTCCTAAACAAGCTCCTCGCTTACCATCTGTCACAGATCCACCAGCATTCGTCAATGAGAATGTAATTAGCTCATAACATCCACCGTCAACTTCGGAGCATACGAGAATGTTGCCCTCTGTAGGATTGTGCATATTATAAGAAAGGAAACGGGGACCAGAACCAATTCCATCAGTTTGGGCTTGTTGTCCTACCCTACGGAGTGACGCGATGGGCACATCTACGCCTGAACTGCCACCAGTGGCACGTGCATAATCATGACAGAAGAGCTCACGTCCACGAACATAGTAGAGTTTGTCACCTGGACCATTAGCAGAAGCGGGACGCTCCCTCTCGAGTTTGAAAACAATCATACCCGAATCATGACCAGCTGCAAGTAAATTCTGAGAACGATGGGCAGCTAAAATCCAGAAGCGATCTCCCTCACGACGGAAGGTTTGTACGCCAACACGCTTTGATACATCCCATACGCGGATACTACGATCTTCAGAGTTGGATACAACGAGTTCTTGTTTTGGGTGGAAAAGACAACAAGAAACGTTGTTGGCATGACCGCGAAGTGTGTCAACCTCCCAGGCTTTAGTCTCACTCATCCTCCAAAGTTTAACCTGACGATCATCTGCAGCACTTGCCAACAAAGGTAATGTGGGGTGGAATGCTGCCCAATTAACTCCACGATCATGTCCCTCCAACACATATTTAACAACAACGTCGTTGGTACCAAATAATTCCGCTTGGACATTTAATGCAGTTGCTGCCGCAGCAGACTGACCTCTACTACCATTCTGTGCCTCCATCATTCCTGGATATCCCTGGTCTACTCCTCCACCCAATTGCTTCTTACGCAATCCAGTAGTATCCCAAACACGTACGGTCTGATCTAAACTAGCACTAACAATTAAATCCTCCGAAGGGTGAAAAGCTGCACACATAACATAATGGTTATGTCCGGTTAATACACTCAAACAACTCCTTTTATGAAAATCCCACAATCTTAATGTTTGATCATCACTTGCTGATAATATCCATGGAAATTGTGTAGCATTAGGGTGGAATTGTACTGTACGGATATAATCCAAATGTCCTAATAATGTAAACAAACATCTGCGGAGTTTATAATCCCAAACCTTAATTTTGTAATCATCACCACCAGTAACAATTAGAGGTTCGTGAAGATGAAAATCTACACCTCTGACGGGACCGTCATGTTCCTCAAAACGATCAATAACGGTACCTACTCGATAATCCCACCTGATAATTTTAATGATATATAAGTGGAGGTGAGTAGATATTAATATAATGCCAAATAATACGCAAGCTACAGTAATTTTTGATCGGCCACTACAATACCCCAACTTTTTTTAATATTAAAAAAAATACTCACAATTGAATAACACCATTGTGTAAAGATGCACATATCCATGGCCGCACGGGATGAAAGGCAAGGCCCTTCACCCGAGCGGACTTGCTCTCAAACTTGGTCAACATAATGTTGAGGAGTTAGTTTTTTGGTAGTATTATGGACTTGAATATTTGTCCAGTATTTGGGGGAATATGGGCACAAAAACACCCTTTGGTATCCTTTAACGGTATCCTTGCACTTGCATACCTCTCCCCTCCCTCCTACCAGTGCTTGTCAAAGCCACCCCATGTATAGGTAAGGACTTGGGAATGTCTACTATTGCATATGCATCACTCATGGTGGAGTTATAAGAAGACGCCTACACCTCAACGACAAGAGAATCCCACATTTTGATTTGAGGGAAATCGAGCTGATCGCTTCGTACGTTTGGGTGCCAACCACTACCTTGCTGTGCTTTATTTTCCTGCCAGTGCTTGTCAAAGC
>Ga0214480_100336_pt1 | contig 24036 bp, 18 predicted proteins | sample M1_20Mar14CPVII9_3_FD_165042 | JGI IMG/M metagenome (GOLD analysis project Ga0214480, IMG submission 165042) | Marine eukaryotic communities from Monterey Bay, California, United States - M1_20Mar14CPVII9sort6BwellE17 | ecosystem: Environmental > Aquatic > Marine > Unclassified | place: USA... | reverse complement strand
TCACGACATTTCACACATACATAATCAACTCGAACGTATAATCGTTGTAGTATATACCAACACTTTGGCATTACACGAACTTTAATATTCAATGAAACATCACCATTATCATGTAAATCATCTTCATATAAGTGTATATCATCGAATAGTAATATTGGTTGTGTTGTATCTTGCAATAAATGGAAGGGTATATGAGATTGATCTAATGATTGCCATTGCTTGCGGTTATTGATATCCTTCTCTTTTGTAGCTCTTTGCTTACACGGAGGAAGGATGATAGTACCAGCGTAGGGTGATGAGAAGGTCCAATCATAATAAAACTGTGAATTCGATGTTGATGAGATATTATTATCATCCGAAGAAGTTGTTGTAGTCTGCTTGTTGGACCAGATTTTAGCATCGGCAGTACGAATAATTGACACTCCTCTATATGTTAATATTGAAGTCTTCTGTGTAGTACTGTTTGCATTATTCTGATCAAGCTTATTGTGTGCCTCTGCCCATTCAATTAATGAGGCTTGTGCACTGAAACGTATCTCACGACAAGAACTACTCATATCTACTTCACCTGCCCCATCAGTACTATCACTCTTTTGATATTGAAATGATATTAATGCATCCATGAATGTAATCTCGGGAGGACATAATCTCCTCTTTTTACAATCTTCTTCTTGATGAGCAGTAGTTATGGAAGTTGCACTGTCAGTGTTGCAATTGTTATTGTTTGCAGTTTCCTCAAGCAACATTGTCAATTCATCCATCTGCTTTTCATCTCCGATACTTGAACTTTGTGTCGTAATCTTCCATCCATTAATTAGTATCCCTATTGGTTGTGAAGTTTCCTTATCATCATTATGAGTACTTTTTGCAATAAATGGGAATTGTGATGGTTGTTGTTGTTTGATGCCTTTTACTGCTGTTGTTGATACTGACGAGGCCGGTACATTGTAACCATCATTATTACTAATACCTTGTGAAGGATATATCGGTGTAGCGCCATATGCAGCGAGCGTTTCAGAGGGTAGTATTCGTCTCCTTGCCATCTTATTATATAATTATATTAGTTCTTCAAATTTTATGAGAGTGAAATTTGGGTCAGTATTATTGAATATCATTCGGTATGTGTATGTAATATATATCTAATGACACCAATGACTGGGGATATAACATACAGCTTACTTATATTGCTTGACAACGAATATGATTGTAGCAGTTGAACCTCGTATTTCAATTGATGGTGGTCCTACTTTCTCTCTATAACGGAGTTTTCCTATTATGAAAACATAATTTGTTAATTTGTTATGCATTATGCATAATAATTGAGTTCAATATGGTGTCCTTCTCTCCACCTCCTACTACCAACGAAGTTGAACAAGTCGGTGTCCAAACTCCATCTACAGCTCCTCGTGCTACTAATCGTCTACAACAACCACTACAACAGTCTCCCTTCACACCACAAACTAATAATGATTCTACACAACAATTATCCAAACACCAATTTAATGAAATTAAAACTATATTTCAACTATTTGATCCTTCTCTAACTGGATATGTAGATATACCAACATTTGAACTTATGTTACATTCACTTGGTTATCGAATGACACAGAATGATATTATTTGCATACTTGATGATATATTGTCAGATGAGGATACCAATCACCGCCAAGGTGCATCAGCAAGTTCAAGTACTAGAATTGATTTACAATTGGCAATACAAATCTTATTAACCAAAGGATATACTACCAACAGAAGTAGTAGTATAGAAGATGAAATACAAACATATTTCAAATCATTTGACAGTAACGACAAAGGTTATATAACATTGAATGATTTACAGAGAGTACAGAAAGAAGTTACTGAGCAGCATGATAGTGATGATGATGGTATTAATGATGAAATGTTACAGTCAATGATTAATCAATTTGATACGAATCATAATGGAGTTATTGGGTATGATGAGTTCAAAACAATATTGAAACCTGTACTTTCACATCATATGGACTGACTTACTTGTCTCCTTCATATTAAAAAAAAACGGTTCACAAGTTACATTTATTGAATACTGTTCTCAAGAGGCATCGAAGAATCCAACAAGATATGAGGGGCGGCATGGCACGTGAGAAACTGTCGGATTGATAAGGTTGCAGTATAAAATAGCTCAATATCGATATGTGATTGAAATTATAACGCTTAGATATTTAGATAAAGCGTTGCCTCATGGATCCAAAGTGGATATTGGATATGTTCTTGTCCTCTTCTCCCAAGCCTTGCAATAATTTGAGCTACGAGCATCTCTATCCTCGACAATACTTCAGTCACACCATTTATAATGATTTCCTGTATAGGTGTTTGCCATGCTCATATACTATATTGTGGCTTGTGATTCTCATAAATGGACACTGTCAAAACTATGTAGGATGAATATTCTTGCCTATGAATGCACTAAACTCATCGTCATCAGGGGAGTCTCCTTCTTTAATCGGAGGATTTCCCTGCCGATCTTGAAGAGTTGGATATTGTGCTCTAGTTTGACCTCCAGGGAGTATGGCTGAAGAATCAGTACAAACTGTGGACTCTGTCGGCGGTGGCTCTGGCTGTGTGATACTACTCTCATATGCATGATTTGATATTCAGGAATGAGTCGTCATTGACTGCATTATGTTGTGACTGATACTGATGCGATTGACCTCTATCTATCGCTCGACTACTAGTACTACTACCAGCTTGTATTGATAAAGATATAGCCGCCTCTTCTCTGTTGCATGGGAAGTCGTTAGTACGAGTAGCAGCAGTGTTGATGACTCCATCATCGTCACCTGATTGCCTCTCGCCCTGATCATTATGATCGACACGATTACTCTCTTGGCTACTTTGACCCACTTCAAACGTAGTATCGGCTCTTAGAGATGATTTCGGGATGCGTACGATATTTGTTAGCAACTCAGGTCGGCCTCTTATGAATAAAGGATGGTACCATGTTGAACTATCTTCTTGGCCTCTATTAAAAGCCCACAGATTGAGTTGACGATGGAAAGACCTAAGTTTAGTTGCCTTACTGAACTTTGGCAGTACATGCTCAACAAACATATCATCATCATATACTGTGAATGATCTGCCATCGGGAATCCAGCTGATAGCTCGAGAGCATTCAGCTGCTTCAAGTACATCGTAAAGTTTGAATGGGAATGATGATTTCGACATGTGCTCGGCGTTGGAGCTCTTCGTCTTATTTATTAAAACTTAGAAGAGGTATAAGACGTCTTATTATTATTGTCGCTATGATTCGACCTTGCAGTTATCTTTGACCATCAATTTCCTATTGTGTAGGTGCTACTCATGTTGTTTTGTTTGTTGGTTGTTCCTCGTGCATCTGCTCATGCTCTTCAACTTGAGAAATGGCTCACTCTACCAGAGATAGTGTCGTAATGGTTTATGAACTGTCTGTAGCGACAGCATTTACTTAATGAAATCAAGACCCTAACTTCAATCTGTAATGTTAACCCTCTTGTGAATCCTAAAATCCTTATCCACATCGACAAGTCTTGGCTGGGTTACTTTAGATTATAAAAATGTAGAATGCAAAAACATATAATGATGCCTGTACATATTCATATTAACTTCTACTGCCACATTGAGTACCACCGACACTTATAATATAAAACTGATTAAGATTTAGACTTCCGATTCCTTTCTTCTCTTAGTCTTCGATTCAGTTGGTTCTTTCTTTGATAGACAGTTACACCCTCAGTATCTAACACTTTACTCATTTTAACTCCAGGTTTATATAGTTGGGGAAAGATGAAACCGCCATGTAATAATGCCGCAAGTAAGGACATTTTGGGGTCATGTTGTCTTGCTTTGACGGCTCTATTCATCCGCTGATCACCATGGCGACCTTGGAAAATCCGTGTTATCGCGATTTGTGATGATGAAAGAGAGATGATGGTAACTTTGGTGTTAGTATACTTGTTTAAAGGTAATCAAATAAGACAAACCAAGTTCAAATGAAGCACTCAAATTACCAACACTTCGCTCAAACACAATCAATCACATGATAAAACAATACTAACGCGGACATTCCTGGATGACTTTTGTACTTTATCTTTGGTTCTTTTCTCTCCTCTGGTGCTCTCATTTGTGGACTGGCAGGTTGTGAAATATCAGCTTGTGGATCTAATGCAATCATCATGGGATCAAACTTGAAACTATTATTACCCCCATCACAACTTTGTTCTTTACTGACGACTGATGTGTTTCCATCTAAACTGATGTCACTATCTGTACCTTCCCCTTCAATTGTTAGCCTTGCTAAAACGAAACTTTCTAGAGATACATTAAGCTCTCCCCCCATGGCAGTGGGGAGGGCTGTGCTGGGAATTGAATGCTTTGCAAGACTTGCAATAACTCCATCACTGGTCCCACTATGAAGAGTGAGTATTTGACGTTCCCTTAAGGATAATACTGCTCTTACTGGTGATGATACAAGCTTCATCACGTAATTTGGATAACAAGCATGTACTCCCTTCCGAAGAATTGGGAAATCACGATCACCTTTAGCTATTGCTAATGCCACCTTTGGATGAAAGTTACGGAGGCTCATGCCTTTAATGTTGGAAATGAATATATACCCATTCTAATTTGTAATTGTGGTAAGACATTCATTCAAACCATATTAATATACACAAGACAGAGTACTTCCATTCCAAACTCACCTTTCTAGCTCTAGGGTACTGCATAGCAACATGTACCAAATACCACCACACTTGGGGAATCAGAAGTTAATTCCACGCAATGGGCACAAGCATATCCAAGAAGAGAGGGAGGTAGGGAGGTTAGCTTTTGTTAGTGGAATTGCAAAACCATATCATATGCACAATTCAATTCAACCACAACCACACGATTACACATTCATATCTTGGTTTCACAATCAGACCAAATGCCCAAATCAAAGGGTGGGTTGTGACCATTGTGCACAATTAACTCCTACTTACCTTGGATAACTTCATCTACTAGATCATCATTACTCTGCCGATCAATCAACGATGGACGACCGTAAATAATAAGTCTATCTTGGTCATCAGGTACAGGTAATAAAACTAGAAATCCTCTTCTTATAAACTCTTCATTATCTTTCATGGCACCTGTATAATATATATATGATTAACACGTTGATATATCATCATCACATTGAGAGAGAATATAGAAAAGTTAGTGCATATTATGATATGCACAAAAAATACTCCTCTCATCCATCACATACTACACATATTACATACATACCATATAATGTAAGGGGGAGCGTATATTTATCACCAAATACCTGGTGACGACGTTTCCAATAACGTATGAGTCTTTTCAAAGCAAGCTGGGGAGAACGAAGAGCAACAATGTGTCAGACAAAAAGGAAACTGGATTTTCAGCACACAAAAGAGCTGGATTAGATTAACTTGTAAACTCACATCAACGTTAAAATTCTCTGCATATAAGAAACCAAGTAAATGATCATCGTTTATTATATCCGTAACTTTCTGAGCATGTAAGAGAGATGATTTCGAATCAGCTGGTACACTCTCCAACTTTTGTTTCAATTGTTGCAAAGCGGCAGTCTCTTCATATTGGGAAGTAGCCAGAATAGACTGATCTACATCATTATTATCATGTATACTTGTTGTTGTCGATGTTGTTGCAAATGGTTTGCATGATGTTGAAGTGTAGTTGTCGTCGTCTATTGCATTCATGGTATTTTCTGTTTATTAAGAGTACAATATGTATCTTTGATATTATGTTCGCCACCGACAGTAGTTTAATATTTGCATTTGTGCATCTTATTCCAAAAGAACAATTATATAACTGATAGTAAGGTAGAGGGTATCGATATTAATCTCATCTATTGATAATAGCTCATCGTCATCCTTTGAGACACTTTTTTCTACTATCTTTTATATGAGGTTATTGCAGCTGCAGTCTTCCTACCTATGTAATGATATCTCTCTGTTGTACTAATAAAGACACAAATCATCCATACTATTGGTTTGTATATATACGTAGTATAATCTTCCTTGTAGTGTTAGGATTAGTGATAATTTATCTCATATCTCCTCTCCTCTCCCAGTTATTAAAGACTCCCAATTGGAACGCATTACGAGCTGCCAAACCACAGTACTTTGGAAGCTATCTGATATAACACATATGCACTTGTTATTGAGACCTAGTTCTTTATAGATTGACAAAATAAAGTTTAACTACAGGTCTACTCATATGTCTGGTGTCGGTTTGGGTTTCCACAGCTTACCAATCCAGCGTCTAAGTCTAAGACTTCCACCACTAGTACTATCAGGGTTGCTTTCCTGTTGTATCTCATTCTTAATTGAATCGGTATTAGTGAGATCAGACGCATCTGCCGAAACTACAATTGATACCACATCAGCTTCTCTTGGTTGCTCAGTTGAGTCAAGGGCAGATGAGATGACTTCTTCATCGACAGAAGATCCGCCACTTTCATCCACAAATGTATCAAAGACTTCCTTTATCTTTTGCTTCAATGATGCCTGTGTTGACTCAATGCTTAGCTCTATCATGGACTTTGTAAAGTTCATCACATCCCAAAACAAGAAACTGCTACTGCTACTGCTGCTACTACTCTCATCATCTTCATCTTGTATGTTATTCTGTGCATGTACCTTACTTTTCTTCTTATTAGCCTCCTCTTCACGCCATTCAGCCTCCAGCTTGTCTTCTCTACGGTTCTGTATTGCCGATTGTCGTAATCGTTCTATTCTACGCTTCAATTGATGTTCCTTTTGTCGTTGCTCCTGCTGTTCTTGTTTCTTATGCAAATCTTCCTTTAATTTGGTCGAGGTGGACGTTGTGCCTAGTTGTTGTTCCAGTGCTTCGATACGATGAAGTAGTGTTTGTATTGTAGGGTCTAAATCTTTATTCGGAGTAGTTGATGAAGTGTCGGCAGGCAATGAAGAATTATTCTCAGGTACGTCACTAGGCAGCACCGATGAAGTAGGTTGGTTGTTTGTAGTTTCAACTACTGAATCATCTTGTTCTCCATTCTCCTGTTTTTGCTGTTTACTTCTATGCCGACTAATCTTTTCTTCTACTCCACCAAGAAACAAGTCAGATACTACAATCTTGAGTTTCTCCCAAGCATTTTCACCTTCTGTGATACTGAATGCAGATGATAACCCGCTTTGCCACTACTACTGTCGCTCTCTTTACTGCCAATATCTACATTTGTTGTAGAAGATGACTCGTCATCATCACTACCACTAGTATCCACCACACCAGCCTCACCTCTATAACCAAGAATCTTATCCCTCTCATCTTGTTCAACTCTATCATAATATTCTCTCATTTCACCTTGTAATGATTGAAAGTATAAATGAAATAACGTCCCGGGTAATAATGCCAATAGTATATTCTTAAATATCCACTTATTATCCATAACTAATTCATTCGATTGTTTTAGTTGATGAAACTTTGATATACGATTTGCTACACTTCCCGATGGGTGTTCTACTGATGTTGATGAAGAGTTGCTGTATGTTGATGATGGGATTTTACCATCACTTACTTGATGTAACCAATTTTGTATTGATGCAATGTTGGATTGGAAGTTGGCTTTGATTTCAGCTGGTGCACGTTCCCAATCTATACCATTTGTTAAAGATTCTTCTTCTTCCTTCTTGCTCTTTAGCTTTTGCTGCCGTTTAGCACTCTTAGTAGTAGATATCTTTGGCTGTTCAGCAATAACCGAGTCTACCTCTTCACCATTGAACAATCTTTTTATAGTTGATATATTCTTCTTAAAGTTAGTGTCGGCTGTTTCACTTAGGAATTTGATATTAGATCGAACATTAGTACGGGCTTGATCTAAATAGGATTGTGAATCTTTATACTGTTGTAATCGTTTTGCATGATATATGGTACGTTGTTTTGGTGATAGACGTATAAGTTCTCTTCGTGTTAGTATACGATTTTCATTTGTGGTTTGTGGTAATTGTTTGTATTGCTGTTGCAATAGTGAATAGCTACTTGAGGATGATCGTTTGCGTCTCCTCTTATTGTATGTCTGTTTATCATGAGTTATTTGATTACTACTTGTTGCGGTACTATCCTTCTTTGATAGCTGCTTGCCATTACTAGAAGAAGAGTCGGACGAGTGGTATCGAGATAATGATGGTTGTTGAGGACATCCGTGGTTGGTGCATAATTTATGTTGCAATGAAGCTGCCGCCGACGCAGATATCAGACGCCGTTGACACTGCAGTATAATATATTGAGAAGTACAATATTGACGTATGGCAATACTCATATTAACATTAGTGATAGTTCTCCAACCAATAGTGGCTTGCTCCCCTCTTCCCACAAGACAAAGATAAAGTGTTTTTCGATACAAAAATTAGCGATATAACGGATCGTCACATGCACTTACCATTTGAAGTTGCTATGAACTCGGGCAGAGAAAGGCCAGCACTCCAGTCAGAATTGCATTTAGATGCCTTCTTGCCTGAAAATTAGAGTAGTACTGTAACTGTGGAACAGAAGTGACATATATTTATATATCTTTCATTCTACGCAGGGGTTTTATGAACCCCTGATTCTAAAATACTGATGTATTCTCTTCTTCATCGGCAGTTCATTCTGCTTCCGAAAATCCCCGAATCCTATCCTTAAAACGACGGAAGGGTGCTCTAATGTCATAAGCATTATCCTCATATCTCTTCCCAACTCTTGCAAGGTATCCAGTTCCAATAGCTATGACAAAGTTGAAGCAACAACCCGCTATGGTCTGGTATGCATCATTCCCAAGATGACATGTAATCTCTGGTTCTGAGCACCAAAAGAATTCTTCTTTCATTATAAACACCAACCCTTCAAATAAAATCGTCAATAAAAGCATCACTGTAATTATCATCCATGTCCGTTGCTTAATGATAAAGCACATTGCCCCGAGAAGCATGATCATCACAATAAAAACAAGAATACTCGCCATTACAGAGAATACTCGTGCAGAAGTCATTGCTGCGGTAAAGTTCCATCTTGGTGGATAAGATACACATCCATCACTATAGAGTGTGCATAACCCTGTTGAGTTATCGACATTGACACAGTTTAAAAGTGAATACTCATAGAGGCTGTAAGAGAGGAGCAAATGAGTGTAAGGTTTTGTTCCTTGACAAATGAAGAGAGTAACAGAACTTACCCCCATGTCATATTGACAATCCCGTCATAATAATCGGGTTGTGGTGAAGGACCAGAAGAATAAAGGAATTCACAACCAGCAGAAGAATTCGAAATGAATGAAGCAATCACTGTAAGCACGGCCAATAACAGTGGTATCTTTCCATATGGATTTGAACAGCAAGAGAACAAGGTTATATCTGCTTCAGCGGTATCGTCGTCACCATCATCTTGCATAATCATCATTGATTTGTCATGGAAAGCTAGAGATGCGGTATTAGTTCCTCCTAATTCAATATCTTTGAGAATATCTACCAGAGAGTGTACATCATGGTCAGAGTACATTCGCTTAGGGAATCAGAAGTTAATTCCACGCAATGGGCACAAGCATATCCAAGAAGAGAGGGAGGTTAGCTTTTGTTAGTGAAATTGCAAAACCATATCATATGCACCTTTCAACTCAACCAAAACCACACGATTACACATTCATAACACTTTTTTGCGAAATCAGAACCTAATGCCCAAATCAAAGGGTGTGTTGTGACCATTGTGCACAATTAACTTCTGCTTACCTTAGAAATCTCGATCTGATTGAACTCATCTTTTGATGCCCAATACGGTACATATGTTCCTTTATTCTCGACCCCGCTAGTATCAACCAGGTGAATGATCTTACCAGGTATGAATAATGGCTTCATGGACTTCTTTGTGTTCTTATCTGCCCTTTCAGCCCTTAACTTTTCAAGCTGTTGACTGAATTCGGTGTCGAGAGGAATATCTCCCTGAGCTCTCAAGACTTGAGCATTACGGGCAGCAGCAAACCGATCTGAGTAAGGCGTTCTCAAGTGAAAGAAAAGCTGGCGAAGAAGAGAGATTAGTAAGCATCCACAGTTGTCAGATGAATCGGAAACCAATATATAAAGCTTACCTTAATCTTAGGCACTTTGATCCTCTGAAAGGTTGTGAAAAACTCATTCCGAAGTGCCTCAAAGTTGTGGTAGGATAGTCTTGGGACTTTGTATGTATGAGAGAGTTTATGAGGAAGTTTATGAATGAATTCAGGGGTATGGCCATGGCAGATGATCAAACTGACAACCAATGGAGGCTAACTTACTGAAATCATCATGCCTTACAAATGATGTGACAAATTGAGAACAATGGTTTGACAGTTCTTCATTGAAAATAGCCCCTGGAGGCTGATATAGGATGAAGAGTTGATAAGCGATTCGGAAATGTATCACAGCATAAAACATTATTTTGCTCACCTCATATGCAAAACATTGCAATGTTGGGAATGAAGGTCTGAGCATTAAAGATAGAACAGACGCACAACCCGCTCCTAGAGAGTGCCCGCAAAGAACCAAATCGAAATCCTTATATGGACTTGATTTAGAGAAGAGAGTCTTGAGTACCCGTGTTCTGTTATATGAGCAGCAAGGTGTATAACATTAGTATAAAAGAAGAATTATTATGATGTGTATTATGACAGAAGACTTCTCACTTACTTTTTGATATCATTGTACATCCATTTGCACCTGACCAAGATCCCTGTTGGTGAAGAAGATTATAAGCAGTATGACTTTTATTTGTAACTGCTACATTTGACAAACACACCGTACACTTACCTTTATGACAATAATGTGATGTACCATCAAATCCACAAATCGTCCCGACTTTGTCTAAAGATTCGGGCACAAATTGTACATCAACGACTAGGTCCTCAATTGACAAGGTCCCTCTGATGGTAATGACAACAGCCTTCCGCTCGTGATCAACCAGAATGGAGTAAGGTGTCGGTGCAATCCCATTAATAAAGTTACTATAGCATAGACTTGCATGGCCCAATCCAATAGTAGACAGCCTAAATGTATCCTCGAATAAGGTATCTAAATCTCTAGTGAAACCAAGGCATTCTTCTTCCTTGGTTTTCATTGAATCGCGGAATACGTTGTCTTCCTCGGTATACCCTTCTTCTCTGAACTTAGTAGCTACACAATTCATTATGGCAAGATATACACACCTTGCATAATCAATGAAAATGGCCCCATCTGACATGGTGTGGATATCTGACTTGACTGAGGCATGAAGGATCTCACGCTCACATAATTCATATGATTCCGTATCCTCTTTTAGTTGTAAAATCAATATCGAAGAGCGTCGTCGTCTCAGGAGTTGATGCTTTGGTTCTTCATTCTCAATCGTACTATCACATTTCTGATCATAAGACTCGTTAATACTTTCTTGCTCATTATTGTCGTTAACATCCTCAGTCAACCGTTGTAGAAGACTTTTGTTCTTCTTTGCCAACTTCTTAATCGCTCTAACTTTCCTTTCTCCTTGTACTCTAGAAAGCATTTTAAAGCCGAAATACATGTCTGATAAAACCAAGCCCATCTTAGTCTCATTGTTCAATAAACACATTATATGACATGCAAAATCTTTCAGTTCTCCTTTATTTTTCAACTCTCCATGGTATTTCAGTACATGCATCTTCTTCCCAAAGCAACACGACATTAATTTCAATAAACACCCAAACTTCAATTCGAATCGGAAGGCCTTTTGTTCGGTCCGATTTCGTCTGAACTTTAATGCCTTTGTTATTTTGTTCATTATTATTGCTGGAAGATGCGCGTTCAGCGGTTTGTGAAGATGAAGAAAGACAATAGTAACTCAAGTTAGTGCATACGGCTTGTGAGACAATCAAATGGAGATACATGAAGGCCAAATGTGCACTCAGAACTCAAATACTTGACATTGAACACATGTACACATAAGTTAAAACAAACTAACGCGGACTTTCCTGGCCATATCAGTAATTCAATTGCAACTAACACGAGGAACGTACAGAATAGTCCATAATAGGGCGTATCCTCACGACTCTCGCCTGGTATAACTTCCCCACCTTCCCCACAGCCATAATTGTCTGCCCTTATCATGTGGACATAAGTAATTCCCAATGAAACTAATACTATGGGGTAAAGGTTGCTGAAAAACATCTTGAATTTTAATAGATTGCGGATGTACCTGTCTCGCCCATAAGGTTCAGTAGGGGTGCCAACAGAGCTACTTGCCCAAATCATAACTAACCATGCAACATCCACAATGAAAAGACCAAGTGCAGGGGACAAAAACATTGATATAAACGGGTCTTGACTGTAGGTAATTTTAACATAATCTGATTTAAATATAGGAACTGTGCCTCCTCTCTCTTCTGTTTGTGTATACAATTCATCTATGACGTCTTGGGTTTGCGTACACCAGTGTGGTACTCCGTTAATATAATAATCCGAACCATTTATCGAAGATCCTAAATATGCTATAAGTAGGGGGGCAATACATCTGTATTATAAAATATAGTAGTATTATGTGAGAAGATTATAATATATATTGAGCAATACAATTGATATGCACACACTGTAGGCACTCGCTTATGGTAATAAAGGCTTTTAGACGATGAAGTGATTATGTTGCCTTTAGTAACTTAATAGTACACCACAACATTGTCATCTCGTCTTAAAATGGTGCTACTATCATAAGCGAGTGCCTACAGTGTGGATATGCATGGCTATAACTTACATGAACTGTATAAATCTATAAAAGCCCAAAATTATAACTGCAATATGCTAATCAAAGAGTACCATACGAAGGAAGCATAGAGGTGGTGAGTATATAATAATATATGAATTACAAGTGCCACACAAAATGTAAGGGGAAAAAAAAGAAGAAGAATTATCGGACGTGTATAATATAATTGTCTTACCATATCATCACTAGCAAGCGGTGCAGTAGTGAGATTGCAAATTATTTTAATGGCTGGCATGGTCGTAGGCTATGGATAGTATGCATAAATGGATTAAAGGCTTACCATACAACACATAAGAGAAGACAGAATCTGAATTCAACCAAAATGAAAAATGAAAAATGAAACTAAAAAAGGATACCGGCAAGGGTCAATACCTCGCTCTCTTGCACTTTGCCTCACTCCGTGCACTAAGTCTCTTTCGTCTTATCGAACTATGCTCATAGATATAGTTAACCATTAGTAGGTTTGCGTTAGTTTATTATCATATTCGTGGCATGCATTGACATTGCTGTGAAAATGAAAGTGACATGGATTTAGTCTCCTTTTGGGTTTCTTCTTCGGTCGCGAGCTAATTGCAACGCTTAATCTCTATCGGATAGGCAGCAGCAGTTACAATACACTCAACTCGACAGTCATTCAACGAAATACAGCAAATAATACCACCACAGTGCCACTTCTAATGCATCGAATGTGGAGAGATGATTCAATTATTGACAATGGGCACGACAACTTAAAGTTCTGTATTACAGACACCCTCAGGTTAGAACCGAGGGGGGTGGGGGTAGATAGGATAAAACAATTCAAGGATACTATATTACATGTGTAATGTTTTTGGGTACAAAATCATATTTATAGGATATATATTTGTATCCGATAAGTTTGAAACCACAAACTGCAAGAACTCTTTCTTCTGCAATTTTGTCTAATAAACATTATTGCGTCATTGGTCTCTAGTTGTTATTGATATATTATACATACAAACCATACAATAATACCTGCATTACTAAATAATATTGCAATAACTACCCATATATCTATTGGTTTATAGACATCGTCCTCTAAAATCTTACATCATTTTTTGGTATGAGCGACCTATTGCCAATTGATAGAGGTACTGGCCAACCCATTACCCCTACCATCGTCAAGCTTAAAGTGTTTGCATTTGGCAGTGGTCAAAAAGCATTATTTGCAAAGGCTGCTGTTGTTATTGATGAAACTAATGTAATTCTACGATCATTAATTGGAGAAGAGATTAATAAAGAGAAGAAAGATTTATGTTTTAGTGAAGACGATCACATTTCCAAAGTAGTATCAGCTGTTGGATTAGATTTAATAGATTTATTAAACTTTCCAATATCATTGCAACCGCCAATGGATACTGTTGCAAATCGGTTTTCACAAATGAACTTGGATGGACGAGCGGTGGAGATAGTAGATTGGCCAGATGAAGTGAATGAGATTGTGAATGCTCTTAAAGAAATTGAGCCGGGTTTTGATACAAGTGTTCGCTCATGGGGTCAATTCAAATCAAAGTTCCCCGTGTTGTATGAATGGTTTAACAATCATGTGCGGCATCATGAGTATCTAAGTGAAATATCTATCTGTGATAGCAAGGCATGTACTGTTTGCCGAAAGCTCGGTAGAAACGTTCGTACTCCTGATACAAAAGATGGTTGTTTAAGAGAGTTAACCCTTCGACATATGGATCGTCCTATTGCTGATCGAAGTAATGTTGGTCATTTTGTACCACCAAGTCAAACCAAGGCAGTTACATTGAAGAAGAAGATGACGTTTGATCAGTTGAAAGCAGAACTACCGACGCTAGATAAGCATCCTCATGAATCTGATATTGTCAAAGAGAAAGCTGTGCTGATAAGGATGCCGGAGGTTCTTCATTATTCAAAGGCGAGCGAGTGCGAGATGTGGCTACTTGTATTACTTGTGATAAAGTTCGCTGTATCTATGGAATGTATTCTGAGCGAAAAGTTGGTAGAAACTTATCAAAGAACCAAATGGAGAAGAGGATGAGTAAACTCGAAGCTTTCAAGGAGGACTTTGTATGCGGGATGGAATGTCCTGTTGATGAGCTTCATACAAGGCAATCAATTCGTTGTGGAGAGTTTGTTGAGAGTCAGTACTATGGCTTTGCTCGAAATACGGACAACTTGGCAACACAGATGTGTTGTTTTTGTTGCAGTGAAGAAGACATATCATGACTACAGATCAAATTGCAGAGAAGGTAGATTGTGGTGGCAAGGCTCCATTACCCCTTTGCAAGCACTGCCTTGACTTACGTATCACACCTCCTATGGTTAATGCCTCGACAAACTTTGCAAAGAAGTCAAAGCAAGGTAAATCAAAGAGGAAGCGTCAGGCTGACTGGGCAGTAGCAAGTGGATATCGTAAGGCAAGAGCAAAGACTAACTAGATAGTGTGATGGAGTATGTATTTGTTACTAACTTAAATGTTATCTTATGTTGAAAGCTATCATTATACTTGCTATCAAACTTAGCATATATCGTTATCCTAACTTACGTTTTTATCCTAGAATCATGTTGGCCACCTGAATCAGGGGGGGTGGGGTCTGTAATACAGAACTTTAAGTTGTCGTGCCCAATTATAACAACAACGACTTGCCAACGAATTGGACGACGGCATTTGCGCACTGCCACAAAATCTATAGCCAGAAGAACTGGACAACTATTCTGTGGACAGACGAGAGCGTTCTTGCTTTCTTGAAGAAGGAGTACCCGTCCTTCCTGCCAGTCTATGAATCATACCCTTACAATATCCAACGAGTTGATACAGCACGGTACTTCATTCTCTACCACTTTGGTGGAGTGTATCTTGACTTGGACATTGGATGCAAATCAAACATTCTTCAAAGAGGTAATGGAAGCTCTGTCTAGCACTAATAACAGGTGGTATGGAAGTCCGTACTTGACTGTCATGTACAGCACGGGTTCTATGTTCATTTCTCTTGTGTACAATAGTCTATCAGCCGAGCAGCAGAAAAATGTACTCATCCTTCCTCCCGAATTGTACTCTGAAAGAAAGACGAGATACTTCAAGCATTTGAGAGGCTCAACTTGGCATAGTAGTGACGCCTTACTGATTCAGCACATAACGAGGCATTGGTTGTTATTATCATCTTCAATCTTGGTTTTACTTGTTGTATACAACAGGATGGCCAGGCACAGAAAGCCCAAGCATGATTGTAATAAGATAATGTGACAATCTCACATCACTTTGTTGATCACGTATTCTTCCATGTCCTTAACTTATGACATTGTCGACAGCATCTTTTCAAGATAGATATTCTTTTAACGAAACACATCCATTGGGCTTAGATATAGAAAAGTCACATGCTTGTTCTTCTTGTGTCAGCATGGATGATATAGCAATGTAACATCTGTCAATAAGTTGTTGTGTTAGTCCCTCGGCAATGTAATCCATTGCTCGTTTGGCAGGTCGATACTTGGCACTAAGATGATAAAAGACGATGCTCTTTGGAAACTCCTGAGATGTGATGGTGGTATTATTTGACTCTGGATCGTCCACTTCTAACTGATTATGACTTGAGAATATAGCCTCTAAATCATTGATATGTAAATGACCGCGTTGTCTAGCCTTGATTCTCTGTTCTTCACCTTCGGATGAATCCAAGAATGTAAGTTCACATAATAGTACCTCTGCTTGAAACATTTGTCCAATATCAAATCCTATCGTTGTTTCATCATCAGTAGCAGTTGCTATCTGTTGTTTCATTAATCCATTAGCACAAGTATCACCAGTATAACCAACTTCAATCTTTTCAATGGGAGGATCTTTAATTGATATACCTGATTTGACTAGTTCTTTTAGTTCTTTACCATTTAGTTTTTGATACTCCGCTTTAAGACCAGATGTTGTGCGCGAACCAATGATATACCCTAATGCTGGATGACCTGCGTGATCTACTTTGAATGCTCTCATGAAGAAGCTGTTGTCAAATATCACAAATGACGTATCAGAATGAGATTTTGGTATCAGTACGTCTCATCTCATATACACACACACTCTCTCACCTAGTTTTAGAACCATAGTTAATACCCTTCAATGCAATCTCATCACCAGGATTTACTGCAACTAAATTCATATTGATTAAACTTTCTCTTCTACTATTCCCATTATCACATTCACCTCCATCCTCATCACTTTGTTGTTGTATATTCATTGCATCTAAATTCGACATTGCTTCTTGACATTGTTTAATCTGCGGCATTAGTTGTGCCGGTACAAAGTATGTCGGTGCTGCACTGTTGACAATATCGAAATGATATGTATAGTTGTATTGTAAGATCAACAAACGATGGATATTCAACTTGAAAGTTAGCCTATTGCAAATAAACAGCATTACACATACGAGAGATATTAACTCACCCACCATAACTAACAGAATGAGCACGAGCATGACTAAACAACGCCCCAACATGATCTATATGACCATGACTAATGAATATATACTTGGCGGGTATACTATCATCAAAGCATGGCGTACATCCTATATCAAATGCTATCCGTGGACTACTTTTTGATTTCTTTGGTTGAGCATTAGATATTGATGATGTGGGTGGCTTTTTCAGTTCTAATACGATGCTTGTACCAATGCCGGCCTTTGACCATGATGATTGTATATTCCAATGTGTTGATGATGGCATATTATTGTTGCAAAGGAGGCAGCGGTGGTCATTTAGTTTAGCTATCAAAACACAGCATCAAACAACACTTGATTATTTCACATTTTTTTATGAGAGTTGAGAGTTAGTTAGTAGATTCATGAATCATTCAATCAATGTCAATATATGTAGATCATAATTCAACCTGATACTACTCCATGACAGTGCCACGAAAGCGTTGTTTTAATTGCAATAGGTTTGAGGTGAAGAAAGTATACTGATACAATTGGTGGTGGTCTTGCGACATTAATGGCATGTGGATTTTTCATTTGCAAAGATTGTGGATCATGGCGAAGACAACTCGAAGCTCCTCTGGCAAGGCCAAGAAGGCCACCGCCACCAAGGCAAAGCCAGCAAAGAAGTCTGTATCACCTAAGAAAAAGGCAGCGTCGTCGGGGGATACAGTTGTATCGATTGAAGCCTGCAAACAAGTATGAATATATTTTGTGCATATGATGTGTTCATATCTGCGTCAGCTTCATTACTACGTGAGATATATCTAACCCCACCCCTTCCACGGGGGTTACTACTTGTCTCTTTTTATGGACGTAGTACTCTAACCCTTGGTCTCTCAATACTAATACTTTTCTTATTTCTTTCTTTTGATACATAGTGAGGTATATTCAAGAGAAGTGCAGCTAAGATACAGACGTACCTCTCTGAGAATGGTTGTGATGCTTCTGTAGAAAGAAATGCAGAAAAACCAGGACGGGGCAACTTTGTTGTTCGTGTGGAGGGTGTAGATGAACCTATCTTGGAATTATTAAGTATGAAACGTCCATTCAAAGCACTAAGGGAGACCGATATGGATGATATCGGCAAATTGGTAGTTGAGGCTTTGGCGTAGGATACAGAGCATACAATAATGATATGTGCGATTGAGCTAGAGAGAAACATCATGAATGATTACATTGAATGACATTTGTGGCGAAACATTAAGCTTTTGCTACAGATTGAAAATATGATCCTTGTGACTTCTCTTGGGCTCTGATATTGATATAGATACTGTATATATAGAAAAGTATTTGTCAACACATTCAAACTACATCTATCTCGATGAATTATCATTAAGTTTGGCATTGTTTAGAATAACTAATTATGTTCTATTTCCAATCTACAGGTTTTGATTTCCTTTGCCGTCTTCGACAACGCTTCTAGCAAGCTTTCTCCCTGTTGAATCTATCGCTGCGACAACGCCTTGTTTAGGAGTTGGCATTCTAACGGCATATATCCATCGCCGTAACCAACTAGCAGTAGGACCACTTAGTTCAACTAATCCACCCAATGTAGATATCGTTGCATCATCACTACCTAATGTCATCATTTCTCCTAGGTTTAGGTATTTGAATGGTAATAGCTTTGATTTTGATCTTTTTCCACTGCCTACTCTACTGCTATTACCATCGCCATTCAAGATTGCATAGACATTGTATGCGGCAACCGTGGCTTGTTGAATTGCAACTTGAGCCGTGCCTGGATATGGTATCTTCTTAGGCCGACTACAATCACCAATGGCAAATATATTTGGATGTTCTGGTACATTCAATGTTGGTGACGATAGAATACGTCCCATTGAGTCACGAGGAAGTATAGAGTTTCGTATTCCCTTGTTTTGAATTGAAGTTGGTGTAGCTCCAGCAGTCCAGAGAAGGAGCGTAGTTGGTAATAGTTCTTCTACATCAGCGCCGTCCTCGGACTTTGTGGTGACTTTGAGTATGCACTGTTCATTCTTTAGAAAAACTGGCATCATATCATTGCCATCATCTGCATCTTTCTCATAAGGTAACACTTCTACAACACTTGTAGATGTCATGACATTGACACCGACTTCTTTCAGTCTATCCGTGCCGGCTTTTCTATTATGCTCAGTGGCATACTCTAGCACTTGCTCTCCACGATGTACAAGAGATACATTAACTCGACCATCTTCTTTGGCAGCATCAGATCCAAATCGATCTACTAAGTTTGTTGCTAACTCAACACCGGCATACCCTCCACCAACAACTACAATGTTAACAGGCGGTTGCTGCTTCTTCTCACCATCACTTTGCTGTTGAGTTGCATAATCTAAATATGTATCCAAAAGTTTCAAACGTCTCTTTAGTTCAAATGCTTGATCAACTGTATAGAATGGTAATGCATATTGCGAAGCGCCGGGTATTGCATCTAATGATATTTCTGATCCTGTTGCAATTATCAATGCATCGTAGTCTATACTTTCAACACTGCTACTACCATTATTTGATGATGATGACTTTGAAATGATCACTTGTTGTGTATTAACATCAATTCCTTCTACTTGTGCTTGTACAAATGAAATGTCAGTTTCATCATCAGTATCATTATCTTCTTCTTCTTTTCTAGATGTAAACAGTTGCAATGCAGATGACAAATCAGGTAAGCCACTACCCAAAGATGCGATCAAGCCAGGATAGGTTACTCCACCATTCTCTTCAATCAATGATTTAAATGTCGGTGCCACCTCATTTACACTTGCATCATCTACACATAATTCATATAATAATGGTAAGAAGACAAATCGTTCTGATTTATCTATTAGTGTAATCTTTGGTTGTTGCATATTATTATCACCTGCCCATGGAAGTGTTGGTAATGTTAATGCCGTGTTGATGCCTCCGAATCCTCCTCCGAGTACAACAATATGTGGCTGTTTCTTCGTCTCTTCATTATTGCTGTTTTTGTTGTTTGTTGTTGAATAAAATACTCTTGATAGTGTCGACGACCCTTTTGTTGTTGTTGATGTAAATGCCGATGAGAAAGATATTGTACACAAGATGTGCATCAAAATACTAAGCACGCAGCCGCCGGCTTTCATTGTCCTCATACTTCTTCTGCTGACTCTCCTCTCTTTTGCTTTGTGTCCCTGCATTGGTTCCTAATTCTATGACAGCTTGCTTCGTATCTACCTAGGTACATCGATTACAACATCGTATGAGTCATTAGAGTATGTATTGAGCTAAACGCTCGACTAAATCGCCAAAGCATCGCCAGTCACCTGGCCACCACCAGGCAACTAATCACCTATCTTCATAATCATCTATTGCAAAACATTCCGCATATCGATATAGTGATAGAGTCTACTGATTAATCTCGATTTGTGTCGTTTATTGGCCATAGTTGAGATACTCTCAATACATGAAACAGATTCATGTCAAGACCAAAAATAGAAGAAGAAAAAAGAGATGAATCGAATACTCTAATCAGTCTAAATGATTATATATTATACTACGATACAATTAATATACAATGCCACCATATATCGAAGTAGATTCTCATCATAACGATGAGTACACATTGCTGCAAAAAAGCAATGCCGACGATATCAACAAAAACAATAATTTCCCCTCTCCACTCTTTCACGATGATGTGTTGTCAACTCCACCACCAACAACGAGTAGACTTGATAGACGACAGAGTGATCCAGGCTTTACAGGACTATCGACAGTACAAGAAGACCCAATGAAGAAACCGCTACTTGATTCTAGAGTGGGTGAGGTGTCGAGGATTCAGGCCATAATCGGGCCCGAGTCAGCATATATTATTAGAAGACCAAGTGTCAATAACTCCACTACTACAACCAATACAACAACAAATACAACACCAAAACCAAGAATAGTATATAAAAATGGTATACCGCAAAAACCAAAAAGTCAACAAAGCGAGGAGAAGAAGAAGGACTTGCCATCCTTAGAAGTTCACATATATCGTACAACTAAAAGTATATGTAAAAAGGGGGTAAAGGCTCTTAAATCAATACCAAAGAAGTGTAAATTATCAATTCGTAAGAATGTTAAAAATAATGCAGTGTGATAGTAGTAGTGGGTTGTGTTTTATATGTTGTTGCAATTGAGGGTTAGTAGGATACCAGCCGCAAGTTTGTTTGTATTTATTATGTGTCCCAAATCTTATTGGGGGAATAGATGGTCAGCTAATGTAGGGCCAAAGAATAACTTAATGTATTATTTATAACGCACATAGCCATTTGATATGCTTACTAATTACCTTAATTTCCCTATCAAATTATCTCCAGTGCAAGTGCTACGGCGGGGATCAGTCATTCATAATTCATAACAAAAAGATATGAACCTTATTCTAAAAGCACACTAATAATCTAATTTAAGAAAGCTTTCATCCAACCGACGTTTACATGAAACCGGCAGATCGTTGACTTCCACACGAACTATCAATATCTACTTCAGTCACAGATTCCAATATCTGCTGAACAACCTCATTACCCTTCTTCATCTTCTCTCCTAATAATTTCGTCTTTCCCTTGCTACTACCACCACCGCCACTGCTACTGCTGCTACTCTTGTCTCCCCTTCTTTTACTACTCTTTGATGAACTGCTACTCTTCTTCTTATTACGATGGGCATCTCGACCTTCATATAAACCATCCTTACTAGCAATAGTTTTAGCATGTGATTTTAAATGTTGTCGGTAGAATGATGCTGCCTTTGTTTTATATCGGTCTAATACACCCACTGTATTTTTTGTGGTTGGACTACCCCGAGGTGGACTACTGCTGTTGGAGGAAGGACTATCTAATGTTTTCCTTGTAGTAGCAGCAATTTGTGGACTACCCATTTCATGTCTACTAAAGAATGTATCCAATTGTCCATTCCCTCCTTCTAACATGCAGAGTATTTCTGTTCTTTTCCAACTATCCAATGTTAAACTCTTAACATAGGAAACATTTACACCAAGTGACCGATGTTTGCCACTGCATTGTAAACATAATGTGATACCATATGATACACTTGCCCATGACGGGGATGGGGCTAAACAATCATGACATTTTGTATTACCAGATAGTGTATGTAGTAGATGAAGACAGGCCTGTGGGAAGGCCCGTTCTGTTTCTTCAATTTGATCTACTGATTCGTTGGATGAGTTGGAATTTGTAGAGTTTAGTGAATTGCTTGAATTTTGCTTTCTAACCTTACGCTGAGGACTACTAATACTGCTGTTACTGCTGTTAGCAGAAGATGTAGGACGCCTAAATGATTCTAATTCTAATGCTGCCAATTGCAATAACTCATTTTGTGTTACACAATTGGATGTTGATTTGTTCAATTTGTGTAGCGGTTGTTTAGCTGGTGAGGATGGAGTTGTTGATGATGAAGATTGTTGATTATTATTGTTGCTGTCATAATAGGAATCGCTGTGAGATGAGCAGTCCATATTGTATGGAGGCATAATCCTTTAATGTATTGATATCGTCTTTATTGTTTGAATGTGTTGTTGTTGTTAAGGTAAAGGTGTATAGGTAGCAGCTGCCGTTGCTTATAACGGCTCCAAAAATTCAAAAACTGATTGAAACTATATAAAATAATATTATACTTATGGTAATAGTGGAGAGAGATAGTTGGGTTGCAAGAGATGATTGTGGTATTGTAGGGAGGTTGAGTTTTTCACAAGATATGGACACAAGATGTGCACGTTTTTTTCTCAATATTTACAAGCCTCTGTCGCCGCCGATGATAAATTATTATTATGGGAGAGTATATTATGCCTCTCGGATGTAATTGTGATCAAACTCTGCTCCTACGGGTAGGTAGGTGATCATGTTTGACTAAATAAGGAGGGCTCGTTTAGTTTTATGCAAGTCTATGTATCGACCTCAATTTTGGCGATAGGCGGTTATTCTTTCCTACGACATCGTTTATGTCGTCTCGCTTTATGGGGGTAGATTTTATACTAATAATTAGAGGAGGAATATCTCCTGAATGAGCTCCTGGACTCTACGTAACATATAGAATTCCTGTGTAGCTTGGGCGGAGACACTTCATGTTAGTCGTTTTCTGTCTGTTCTGTCTGTCAGTGTATCTCCAAACAACAAGAACAAGGAGCTTTCTTCTATCATCTTGCCAGGTCTGATAATACCCTAGCACCTTCTCAAGTCTCAATCATCTTTATGAACTCTTTATAATCAATTACTCGTACTCCAAGCTCTTTTGCTTGTCTTGCCTTCTTACCACCCTTTTCTCCTTCTACGACTAGTGTTGTTGATTTACTAACCGTATTGGGTGTTGATTTAGCACCCAACTCTTTTACTGTTTTCTGAGCTACTGTCCGAGACATTCCGGGGATAGACCCTGTAAAGACTACAGTCATATCTTTGAATTGTAATTGTTTACCGGTCATCCCTCCTTGATTAGTTTTGGAAGTGGTATTGGTATCATTATCAACGCTGTGGACGGTAAGGACGTTTGCCAAATCTTTCGCTGCCTTGACAAGTACTTCTTCCTTGGAGAATGAGACCATTGCAGAAATGGCTGTAGGGCCTATCCCTTTGACCTTTTTAGATGTATCATCTCCGGTGAGGGTAGCAAATGGTATTAGTTTTGATTCATTGTTGTTCTCCTCGTCTTCTTCTTCATCACCATTGCCATTATCAGTATATAAAGAGGCCTCATCCAGTGCCTTTAAGAATGAATCAACATCACCATAGGCTGATGCTATCAATTGTGACACGTGAGTACCTATTGTTGGTATCCCGAGAGCATAGATGTATCG
>Ga0214480_100334_pt1 | contig 24078 bp, 17 predicted proteins | sample M1_20Mar14CPVII9_3_FD_165042 | JGI IMG/M metagenome (GOLD analysis project Ga0214480, IMG submission 165042) | Marine eukaryotic communities from Monterey Bay, California, United States - M1_20Mar14CPVII9sort6BwellE17 | ecosystem: Environmental > Aquatic > Marine > Unclassified | place: USA... | reverse complement strand
ATATCAGGCATTGTTTGGCCATCAAGTGGCACCTCAGAGATGAAGGCTTGCAAATATAGTGGTTGTTTGGCATTGTATAGGTGTATAACAAAGTGATGAACACTCCCAGCACTATTCTAAGGCCCTCTGGCATACTTTTACAGCCACATGAGGGCAGATTTCTTGCCTCAGAAATCCGATTTCTGCCAACTCTCAGGCATTGTTTGGCCATCAAGTGGCACCTCAGAGATGAAGGCTTGCTACAATAATGGCTGTTTGGCATTGTATAGGTGTATAACAAAGTGATGAACACTCCCAGCACTATTCTAAGGCCCTCTGGCATACTTTTACAGCCACATGGGGTCAGATTTCTTGCCTCACAAGGCAAAAATTCTTTCAAAAGGATACCTTTGACGTCAAGACATAAAGAGCTCGCAAATTAAATAATAATTCTCTCTTAACTCTCTCACTTGCATTGTTGTTGATGATAAAGAGTATTGTAAAGAGATTGGGACACGGGCATGAAGTGTTAGATCTATATTGTATGTACAATATTTTGCGTTCCTTATTATCCTCCCAACAACGATATGAAAGTTATTCCCTTCTTCTCTGTTCTACTTACATGCACCTCAGTCTCAGCTCATGATGAGGATGTTGCACCACATCTCCGCGTAAATACAAAGACTGGCAGTGTGAAAAGTATCGGATATCAGTTTACTAATGCGATTGCTACTATTACTAAGGACGATGAAGAATGTACACATGGTGATGATGATTGCAATACAGATGACGAATGTTGTAGTAAATATTGTAGAGATGGCTTATGCCATGCTGATAAATGTAAGGGTGTTGAGAGAGGTTGTGGACATGGCCACAACGATGGCAGCAAAGAGTGTTGCAGTGGATCATGTGTAAACAATACGTGTGTTGACGATAACAATCGGCAAGCTTCAAAACAGAAGATGACATCTCGTGAACGCATCTCCAAGTATGTACAAGAAAAACAAATGTTTTGGATTACAGACTCGGCTAATAAGCAAGGTGTTATGCTACGTGAAGATCCAGAAGCAGCAGACGAAACAAACTTCTTTGAATCATCATCTAAAGGAAGATATGTACATGTCAAGTGGTTTTGCACACCTAAACACGCCCCCGATTCGAATGGAGATGGCATGTATGACAATCTTGTTGCTCATTCAGTTTCCTTCATGTCTGCAGACTATAATGAAGAAACCAAAACTGCAACAGCTCGTAAGTGGAATCCACAGGGATATACAGCAAGTTGGTTTGAAGGAGGGGGGTATTATAATGAAGTTCAAGTAGACTTTGATGGTGCAACAGTATTTCATTTCAATGGACCCAGGAAAGTCCGCGTTAATAGTTGTTTTGACATGCATTCGTGTGTTCAATGTGATTTCTTGATGATTTCAGTGCTTTATTTGGCCTTTATGTATCTTCCTTTGATTGTCTTTGCAAGCCGTATGCACTAACTTGAGTCACTATCGCCTTTCTTCCTCTTCATAAATCTCTAAACGCGCATCTTCCAGTATACTTGCCTACGAATCCTCGGCTGCTGGTTCTACTGGAGGATTGGTCGTATCAGGCGAAGGAGAATGGATATTTAATATTGATCATCCGATATTACAAGCATTTGCCAAAGAGGTTGGTAGTGAATTGACGCCCGAGGCTTGTCATGATAAGTATGCCGAAGTGTGGAATGCAAATAATAAAGTACAAAGGGAAGTAGTATAAATTGAAATGAAAGGAGTCTTTCCTCATGATAGAATGAAGCTGAATCCGATTAATGCAGGATAAGAGCAGAGACTAGATGTAAAGTAGTAAATTGTTTGCCTATTTGAATTTGAATTAAACTTATCACTAGAAACTACACTTAACCCTACCGTCTAGATACTTACTCTCTCTGTTCTTTTATACCGCTTGATCCTCTCTGACTTGCTCGACACCATCTCCTTCCGCTTCAGCTGGTTTATCATCGTCTCCAGCAGATACTTGGGCAACACCTGGCAGTTCTTGCTCAGGTCCCCTCCACAACGGATCAGGTACGACAGCGGCTGGTAACATGTTGGAACATACAAACCATAACACAGTTGCAGAAATAGCAAGCTTGGATCCCTTGCCAAGACTACATGACACACTTTCCATCCATTCTGGCATCGTATTTGGGGCAGCCGTTCCAGGCGCTGTGAAGTACACAGAAAAGAATCCTGGTGTACATACATTACTACGGAAGATCAACAAGCTTAGACCTTGGAAGAGAGTAGCAAGGAAGAAGTAACATGCAAGACCATTAAGCTTTCCTTGATCAAGCTTGCAACAACTTGCAAGCACTGAACAGGTAGAAGGAGAAGAAGAAGGTCAGATCAGTCTATGTAGTATTAGGTAGTTATGCAAATAACGACAATAATATCCATACTTACTGAGAGTGAACCACGCTGCACCGCCCAACACAATACCAGCTAAAGTGACGATGATTATAGAATTCGAATAAGTGAGATCAAATGAAGTGAAGAAGGTAGAACACATATGTAATATGTTATGTATTAAACATGAACAAGGATACCCCAACCACTTACTAATTGAGAGAGCTCGAGCAGAATTGAACTTTGTATCCATATCTGGTGTTTGATACCCCCAAGGCGTAATAAGTGTATAAGAATAGCAGAGTTGAGTATCAACCGGACTTGAGTTTGAAATATAATAGAAGAGAAGGTTGTGAGATATGAAGCATATCTTTTGTTATGCAAAATAAGTACCATATCATAGACACTTACACTGTAATCCAGAAGCCTTCGAACCCGACACCGTGTGTATTAAGAAGTGCAGTACATTGCTCACTAGTAATACCATCATATCCGGCATCAGCGCAAACTTGATCAGGCGTGAAACCTTCCTTCAATTTGACTATCGATATGATGATGACGATATGACGATATAATGTTTGTGAGATATATGCTGTTTCAAAGAAAGGAGGAACACATATGGATACCCAAATAAACACTTACCATTACGGGTTGCAAAATCACAATAGGCGTAACTTGTGATAGCGCAACAGAACGCGCTGTAGCTACTAATCCCAACAGATTATAGCAACATAACCCCGCCATCCTCCTTTTAGTACTATCGGACATATCATTAGCATCTTGCTGTGCTTGTTGCCAGGCGCTGACCATGATATATTATATATATACTATTATTAGATTAGTTAACGGCGTATATGTCAGCCATATTATGAGGTCAACTTGTGTTGAAAGGAGCTCTCATATCTAAAAACAATGCTCCTCGAAATTGCATACTTACAAAAAAAGATTTTTGGTATCTTTTGGTGAGTTGTGATGACATTATATGATACTATATGGTAGCGGTAGTTGAATACCCTCCTAATAGATGATTAATCTATCCATGATCATTTGCACATCGAATGGTATATATTACGGGCATTTGACCACATTAATCGATATGCTAATTGTCAGAGAGTATTAATAAATGTTGGCGTGCTTGACTCCCAAGAGAATGATACACCGATGGCAATTCTTCATCGCTTTTCTACTGTTATTACAATGTCCAATAACAACTCTTGCCTTTGTAGACTATAGCGGTGGTAGTAGAAGATTTGAAAGACTACAATTATGTGCTACATACAGTGAACTATTATCTGATAAGAATGATCTACTACTCAACAAACATTCACGGTTATGTCTAGCTCCAATGATGGATTATACAAATCATCATTTTAGAACTATAATGCGTCTCATATCGTCCAACATTCTAACTTGTACTGAAATGGTTGCAGCAGACGATTTACTGAGCAACAAATCAAATAGCAATATACATCATTTGTTTGGTCAAAGTGCAACTATTCCAGAAGGCCCATCGGTACTACAACTTGGAGGGAATGATGCATCACAATTATACAATTGTGCCAAAATCTATCATGATTATTCACAAAGGAATTGTGAATATACTGCAATCAATCTAAATTGTGGTTGTCCATCACCTTCGGTATCAGGGAAAAGGTGCTTTGGTGCTGCCTTAATGAGAGATCCAAAACATGTTAGTAAGTTAATAAGAGCCATAAATGATGGTGTTGAGAGTACACTGCCGGTATCAGTTAAGTGTCGGATTGGTTTATGGGATAACAATGAAACTCCCTTTTCTAGACAAGCATATGATAGTACATCGGACGAGAAAGAGTATCAAAGACTAAAAGAGTTTATAGAAATCATTGCAAATGATGGAATAGTTACAAACTTTCAAATACATGCAAGGATTGCAGTGTTAGGTGGCTCAAGCCCCGCAGATAATCGAAGAATACCACCATTAAAGTATGAATATGTGCACAGATTAGTTCGAGATTATCCCGAGTTAAAGTTTGTACTAAATGGGGGAATACATTCTCTACCACAAGCCAAGGATATATTAGATGAGAATAATGGATTGACCGGTGTCATGGTTGGGAGAGGGTTAGTGGCGGACCCTTGGAGCTTTGCAATGGCAGATGAATTGATTTACGGAGATGCAAATGATGACAAAGTACAACATCAGCCTCTGTGTACAAACCGCAGAGAGATACTCGAAGAATATGGACGACATGCTGATCATAAGGAGTTGCAAAATAATCCAGTTTCCATTCGTCGAACCCTAACCCAAGCATGTGCTCATCTCTTTGCCGGTGAGAGAAATGCCAAGCAATTCCGTAAGGAACTAGATGAGATTGCAAACAGGCCGGAAAGATTGGAAAGAGAAGCAAGAGCAAAGGTTTGGTCAAGTAGTGATAAAGGTGAATCAACATTGGCATCGGCATTTGCTGTATCATCGTCAAATTCTTCTTCTGGGGGATGGAATAACATTCAACCAGCAGAAGCGTCAACATCAGTATCTTCTTGGGACGATATACAAGCAATCGACGACAACACAAAATGGGACGAGAATGAGCCACCATTATCAGAACTGATATTGGAAGCGGCACATCGGAATTTTGGAGACGAAGTTTTAAGTAGCAGTCGTCAAGAAAGTTATGATAAAAAGGTTTGGGAAGAGGAGGAAGGACGGAGAAGGATGTCCAAAGGAGACGTTATCATGTCCATTGCAGAGAAAAGTAGTAGTAATAATGACAAGGATAATAGTAAAGTGAGTGGTGGCGTGGTCGATGGATGGTTTAATAATGGGTTGAATTAAGAACATGCAAAGGTTATAGCATTATGTTCTCAAATTATATCAACACACATAGACGAGGGAATCTTAACAATTCTCATGACTCTCAAGTTGCACGGAGGCGCTCTATCTCTTCGAGTAGTCTTTCAATCTCGGTGTAGAGCTCAATGTTCTTTTCCTGAAGGATATGGTTCCTGTTTTGAAGGCTCTTTATATCACCGGCGTACCGTCTGCACTCAGAACAGAAATGTGTTGCCCCGTGAGTGAATAAAGTCAGACCTAGATCGTGCAATTCGGTAAATAGAATTAAGCCTAACGACGCGGATTGTTTCATAAGGGAGAGGAGGTTCATGATATTGGATGATATGACCATTGTCTCTATTTGGATCATCATCACCAAACCAAGCTATAACCTCTGGTAGAACACCTGTTGGAATAGAGCTCTCACCAATATTCAAACCCTGTCTCATGGTATGGCTCCAGATAATCTTTTGTCTTATGACGAGCTCTTTGTTTGGGTCGGCATTCAGATTTATGACTGCATTAAGAATTTGGTATGGAGATGACCTGTGACCATCTGCATCTTCAGTTATATTTCGGCCAATAATTACATTATAGTTGATAGGTGAACAGCAAATGGAGATGATATGATTGGGCAAATAATGAATCAATCATGTATCTTACTCAATCCATACCAGTATCATGTTTTTTTTCGCGACTCAAAAGATACCGAAGTCTTTGCATGAGTATCCTATTGAATGATATGTTCGGTCATTAATTAGCTGTAGAAAAGGTGTATATGTACATCCTATTTTGAGATCATGATATGATGGGTCATAAGTAGGCTATCTGTGGTCCACGCAGCAAGAAGCTCGCCGTAGTATCCCAGGATACCCCGATTATCAAAATCGCAACATACTACAGAGCAAACATATTCAACCAGTTGTTGAGTCAACCGGAGTATACTTCTGTATGTTGTAGGCGGTGTGGCACATCTCTAACTAGCTTGAAATATCTCGTGCATCAGCCCTTTGATATGATATGAGCCCCTGATATGTCAGCAGTGGACACTTATTGATCGGCCTTTCGATTACTTCTAGGGATAGATTTGGATAGATTTTTTATCGTGATTCATTGCAATGCAATGGATGGGGAAGAGATGGTTCCAAATTGACAACTATTCTGCTAGGGGACATTTTATATTGCAAATGCAAGGCTCATCAAGTTCAAAGTAGCCCAAGTATCATAAACATTACGATTACTTACCCTGTATGAAACAAGAAGCATAATAAAATCTTTCATCTCTCCCCTCAGCTCTTCCCCATTGCAATATACTACATCAATCTGATATGGTAGTAGCAAGACGTAGAACACGTCGAGTAACACCAACAATAACAGACGAGGAACAATTGAATATATCTTCCTCTCTTCAAAATAAAAAAGTTCCGATGTCTCCACAACAAACAGCAGAGGGTGGTGGACGGTCATCAATGGTCTTTAATGATAGTGACAATTTGTTAGTATGTTCTTATATGAATAACTCTGATAATAATAATAGTGAATTGCAAAGTAGACCACCCCTATCGCCATCACCTACCAAGAATATTATACCATCACAAAAGTCAACTACAACAACTAATACAACAAACTGTGAAGATAATTCATCATTCAACATGTCATCTTCTACGTCCGTCGATAATAATGACTTTGGTGATTCATTAAATAATTCTATGAGTTTAACTGACCTACACAATACCACTCCTACTACTAATCGTAGCACACATTATAATAACACTATTAGTAGTAACATCAACTCTACCTCAGATTTGTCATCAATATCACCCATCAAGGAATCAATTAATAGCAATATGCGATCATCAAGTTATAATAATATGATTAGAAAGACTAGTAGCAGTATAGATTATGATAGTTATAATAAAAGTTGTGGTACCGAACATCAGATTAATGTTGCACGTACTATTGCCAAAGACGTCATTAATACTACTACCCCCTCGACAACAAGCAATCCAGATCGTAGTAAGCAAGATGTAGTCTCAAGATTAAACAAAATAGTTAACAACTCACAATCAAACAATCAATCACAGTCTCAAAATAATAGTAATAATCCATTGTCAAACCCTCCAAATCATTTCAAATGTCCAATATCATCCACACTACTACAAGATCCAGTAATTGATAATGAAGGTAATACATATGAACGTACTAACATCTTAAAATGGTTAGTGTTAACTAACAACTCACCAATTACTGGAAATGTATTGAGTATTGATGAATTAAAAGATGATGTAGTTGTTAAGAGTGCTATTGATAGATGGAAAAAGGAATGTTGGGTACGGTTTTTAATGAGTAGTAATGCCAAAGATGAAGATGAGGCTGGGGATGTTGAAGAGGAAGAGTATGGTTATAATGAGGGATTTGACAAAGAGGAGGAAGAAGATGACGGTGGGGGTGGATTGAGTGAAGTTCAACAAATGTTACTTGCAAGTGTTGAGAATGATAAGAAGCTATTAGGGAATGGTGGTAATTCGAAAGGAGGTGGTATAATGGATGTTAGTGAACGAAGTGGTAAGAGTTCAACGAGTCAAAAGAAGGGAGGTGTGGATGTTAGTGAACGAAGCGTTAGTGTAAGTTCAAAGAAGAGTACAAAGAGTAATAAGAGTTCTTCCAAGGGCAGGAAGAAGAAGAAGATTTATTCGATAGATGGCGACAAACTTGGTATAAGTTTACACGATGAAGAAGGAAGTTGTGACAACAAGATTGATAGGAGTGATTGTAGTACCAAGAGTGAAAGACCAAGGTCAACAAGCAGTGGTGGCGGCCTATCGAGTGAATTGGATACATTCATTCTCAAGAATAAGAAGACAGCAAGGAAGAATGGTGGCAGTGTCAGCCATGCTAGCCATATCAGTGGTGCAAGTCAAGTATCTACCAAAGATGAAGTTGTATTACCCCACAAGTCAAGTAATGTTATCAAGAAGAAAGGTAGCAAGAGTCCATATCGAAAGGGAGGACAGCCACCGCCACCTCCACCGCCAAAGAAACACAGTCCTAGTAATTCCTCATCATCATTTGGTTCCAAAAAACTAGCGCCGCGCCCGATAACCCCATTAACGAAGCGACCCAAGGATGAACAGCATAGGAACAAGTCAATCTCATCAAGTCAAACTACAACAGAAACATCAAGTACGACACCCACAAGGCCACGGAGTACTACCTCAACTACTCCCAAGGATGGTAGTATGTGTCCACCACCACTAACAGCCTTTTCTGTGCCAACAAAGCAAGAAGACGGAAGTAATTTAGCAGAACTATCACGAAGTCATTCCACATCCTTAACACAAGAGTCATCAGTCCCTGTTCGTGATATCGTACCACAGCATAACAGGGATATGTCAAGTGCATCAAGTTTCTGTTCTAATCTATCGGGTAACTTTTCAGATATGATGTCATTATCACCCACGAATGACGACTTGGCTGCTTTTAATCAACCTACCACCCGAACAAGACCACAGCATAATGGGTGGAGTGTACCGCTAGGCGTGCATCGAGTAACATGTGCCATGCCTGGCCTACAGGTTACTACACAGGTTCATCGTCGTTCGATACCTGTCAAGGTGAACCGGACAGTCATGTCCAATTATGGAACTTGTGAAGTCGAAAAACAAAACATGATTGTACCATCAGGGGCATATGTTGAAGTTGTAGAAACACAGGTCCATGGCGATCGAGTCAGAGGTCGAATATGCTGGGAAGAGGAAGAAGAGGATATCGATGCCCAACTTACAAAGAAGAAGAAGACTATTAAGAAACGTATATCCCGACAGATTAAACGTACGACACGACGAGGACGGGATGGTAATAAACGAGGTAAGAATAAAGAAAAGGTAATGAAGATTGTTACATACGAAGGATGGATATCATTGCAGTGGGCTAAGGATGATGATAAGAATGAAGATTTAGAGAAACTAGAGGAGAGTAGAATTGGTATGGATACTGATGAGGATGTCGGGCCTTGGACTGAGCCAGTGCCGCTTGGTGTTTATCGTATTAACTTTAGTGGTGGTTTGCCGTTACGTCAGTCGTCAGAAAGAGAGTCTGATGTGATTGGTAAACTAGAGCGTGGACGATGTGTGGAGGTTGTACAGACAGAAGTGAAGGGTGATAGAGTCAGAGCAAGGGTCATCGTACCAAACTTGCCAGGAGATGACGAGGCCTCGACTAGTGGAGGCCAAGTCAAGTTTACAAGTGGATGGGTGAGCCTATTGAATGCCTTGACAGGCTCGTCGGGAGCGTCACTGGTACCCTTGGGTGCTTATGTTGTCGTTGCTGAACCTGGGTGTGTGATAACCGAGGGCGGTAGATTAGATTCCAAGGTCAAAGGCAAGCTTATACCAGGATCGTGTTGTGAAGTAGTAGCGACGAGAATGGAGGAGGGTGTAGTTCGTGGTTTGCTTGAAGAGGGTGGACATGTTACTTTGTTTGCTCCTCCTCGAGGATCAGTCAATGCCAATAACTCAAATGGTGCTCGTAAGCAAGATACTGGACGAATGTTTGCCATGCCCGTCCCTCTCGGTACATATCAGATTATACATAACGGGCTACCAGTGACTGCAGATATATCAGTTACAGTTACTTCCTCTACCCAGACAAAGTTACAACAGAATACAAATGTTGAGGTGTTAGAAACTCGTGTTGACGAAGGACGAGTACGTGGTAGGATATGCACTGCTGTTGGGAACAATGAGAGACAGCTTGGGGGAAGTTGTGCAGGTAGTACTAATGGATCACAAGCTGGAATGATACATGGCTGGATAAATCTTTTCGAACCGAACCAACGATGGGCAAAGATAGTTAGCTTTAAGGGCGGAAGACCGGTTAAAGTTGACGGCGGAGTACCTCGACGAAAGAATAGTCATGCTTAATAAGTAGTGTATTAATGTTAGATTATCTTGACCTTGAGCTCGGATATCAAGGATACCTTTGAAAAGATCATATAAACTACAGCAGCTACCTGATACCAACTCTTTACTCACCCTCTCTGATCATAATCCATCTTTATTGACAGCCTACAGCCCCAAATAGGCAAGAGTACAAAGAGAAGATACCTATCCTCAGTTTGGTATCCTAAAAAGAAAGAGCAAATCAATTTTTAACCACCTCAACACAACACACCAACAACAAACAAACGGAATAGCAAACAATATCAATTATCTCAACCCTTGCGCTAATTATTATTGCACCATCTCCAATCTAATTAATTTAATTAATATCCATAGCCGTCTAATAAACGATGCCATCCAGCGTCCCCGATACAAACAATTCCATGTTGGAAGAGGAAGAGTTCAGCCGTGATGCCTCCAACGAAGTTCAACAACCAACCAATATGAACGAAGACAATAATAATACATCTCAAGATGGTACCACTGCATCAATACCTGGTTCATCCGCTGCCGCTGCTGACGCCATCATGGGTACTACCGCCGAAGAAACAACTCAAGAGGGGGCTGATAACGAAGCACTAACAACTGAGGGTGCTCAACTCAAGGCACCACCTGAGGCTGCCCTGCCTCCACTACTTGCTAATAACAACGATGACGATGATGCACCATTAATGTCATTAAAATCCAAGAGTACTACCTCCAGTAACAAACCGGTATATTATGCCGTACGTGTTGGATATGCCGTATCCCCATCATACAATAATACCGAGGGTGGCGAGGGTAGCGAAGAAGGTACAACATCAACTCAACCTCATGTATCAACAATCCGATCAGCAATTTTTTTACAATGGGAAGACGTACAAAACTTTGTTGAATTTACTACCCAATCTAACAATGAGAGTACTAAAGTTAATGAAGATGGTGTACGTATAACACCATTCCATCATAACGTTGAATATAAAACATTCCATGATATTGAAAAAGCCGAACGATATTTAAAAAAGGTTATACCATCCTTATCTTCATCTACTAAAAAGAAGAAGAAATCAGTAAAGAAGGCAGGTAAAACAAAAGCCAAATCAAATTCGTGGAATAAACTACACAATTCATCCACCAACTTGTATTATCCACCACCTAAAAACTTTAACCCACCAACGAAAAAATGGGAAGCATTATATGCCAAGGCACTTGAATATAAGGAATTGTATGATGAGAATTTAGATTCAGTGCCCATGGAGGAGAGTGATGTGAATTATGCCGAGCATGAAGAATTGAGTAAATGGATTAAGTATCAGAGGACTAGTTATCGATATTATTTGGAAGATCCCATGGGTGGACGGCATAGTATGGTATGTCTTCTTTTTTGTTTCATGTTTTGTGTGCATATGATTTGTTCATATGGTTTGCTCATATTTGATGCAATCTAAAACATGCATCTACCCTCCACCCTTCTTGCTACTTATTTACAATACTCCTCCTTATAGACTGAAGAGAAGGTAAACCGATTGAAGGATGCAGGATTTAGTTGGATAGTTTCCGACAAAAAGAAGTGGTTAGCCGAGGAAATTGGTAGTGGTAATAAGAAGAAACGTGGCCGACCACGCAAATCTCTAGAAGATCGAGGTATGCCCAAGGCACCCAAGCCCATCCGTGCCAAGTGGATGAATATGTATGACAAGCTCAAGGAATATAAGGAGAAGTATAATACTATTGAAATTTCACCTGATGAGACACAGGATGAAGATTTAATGGCATTACGTACGTGGGCTAAGAATCAGAAGAATATGCACATTCGATGGCGTCAGGGTCATGATGTGGGCATGACACAGGAAAAGTCGGACATGCTCAAGGAGTTAGGCATGGACTTCCCACCCGCTTGGGAAGACATGTATGTTAAGATTGTACAGTACAAGGCACAGCATGGGAATATTGAAATTGCTAGTGATTATGATCCAATCTTGGCGGCCTGGATGGCACGTCAGAATGAAGTGCTAGGACGACACTTACAGGGTAAGTCTACACGATTGAGTGATGATCAAGCCATGAGATTATTGGCCTTGGGATTTCAAGGTGGACGTGGTGGAGCTGCGGCTGTGTCAGGTATCGATGGTAAGGTTAATGTTACCGGCAAGACTGTGGCCAGTCGAGACTTTGACGTGAGGTGGAATGAAATGTATCAACAACTAAGAGAATGGAAAGCTGAACATGGACATTGTAATGTTTCCACTACATCGGGTACCGACCTTGCCCATTGGGTTTCTGCTCAACGTCGTATGTACAACAAGCTTGTTGCCGGAACACCTGGTAAACGTGCAGTCCTAGACGCCGTTAAGATGCAACGACTTACTGAAATAGGTTTCCAATTCCGTCCCCGAGGAAGTTATGTCAGTTGGGATGATAATATTAAACTCGTGGAACAGTTCCGTAAAGACAATGGACACTGTCGTATTCCTGTTGCCCACCCTCAGCTGGGAAGTTTCGTTAAGCTGGTTCGTCGTGACTACAAGAACTTTTGTCAAGGAAAGAAAACTTCAATGACATCGGAGAGGGAGGCACAATTGAGAGCGTATGATTTTATCTTTGAGGGTGGTAAGACTCCACAACGAGCAGCAGGACCGAAGAAGGCTTGGTCTGAAAGGTTAGAGGAGTTGATCCAATACAAGAACGAGTTTGGACATACGGTTGTTCCCCAGAACTCTGGTCAGCTAGGTGCTTGGGTACATTCCCAACGTGTGCACTATAAGAAGTACAAGGAAGGCAGCAAGTCTCAAATGACTGCCGAGAGGGCCTTGAAGCTTACTGAAATTGGATTCTGCTTCAATGCAAGTGATCGTTACCGTGGCAACAAGCGTCACAAGACATCCGAGCAGGAAGCTGAGGAAGAAGCAATTCTTCAGCAGCAACAGATTGCTCATCTTCAACAGCAGCAGCAGCAGCAACAACTTCAAGAGACTCTATACGTACCTCAGCATCAAGGTGTGCAACAACACAATGCACACACTGGTGATCTTTTTGAACAAGCAGCTCATTATGGTAATGTCGAGGGGTTAGGTGTGTAGGTGGCTGTTGTTGTCCTCTTTTACATGACTTGTAATCATGAAAGGCATTACTTTGTATTATGTTGTTGGTGAAGAATGAATGAATATATAGATGTAGAGATTGAAAAATAAGATATGTGTTGCATACACTAATGCAAAAGGTTTTCTTCAAAGGAATATTGTTTTGATCACATCTTATCACGATAGTCTCCTTGTCATATAACTTCGTCAACTATAATAATCATATATATTACGAAACCGAAGTCTCTCTCATAACAACTGGACTTAGAAACTTCCACCCCGGTCGCAATCGAACACAATCTTTCTCATAAAATCGCCCATCTCTAGTAAAGTCCTCAACCTTTGTCTGTTGTGATTGCTTTTCATTCAATTTCATTGCCGCACCACATTCCTGTAATGCCTGTACGACCAACCACGCCGAGGGACTAATCGGTATTGGAAATGTTGGATATAATCCAGTTAGGTATAGCATTGATCCCATAATTGACAAATAAGAATGTTGAGATTGATAATTCTGTGTTTTAGAATCTAATAACCATTTATCACGGAATTTTGACAATTCATTGTATGTTTGATTCTTTACGAATTGTGTCTTTTCACTTATTGATTCGTCTTCTTCTCCATATTCACGATGTTCACCTGGACATGATAATGGTAGTAGTATGACTGTACGTGATTTAGACATTTCTAACCGTGTTAGTAATGGATGACATGTAATTCCAGATCCGGATGTTGCTTCGAGTAGACAAAGATTGGTTGGATCATGTGTAGCTCCTGTTCCTGGCACTACTATCCCTATCGATACGTGTATGTACATGCATGAATATGTCGGTGAGAAGAATGATAACAATAGTGCTGTGTATATGTAATCTCTTGTATATCTCTCTTCATATCTCATACACATAATGTGATATCTGATATGCATATCACTTACCACAATGTTCATAACTACCCTTCTCAACACTCCTTGTACCATCCTCTTCTTCACATAGTATAGACTTTCCAAGTAAACAGCCCAAAGCAGCCGATGCACCACTAGCACAACATTCACATCGACGATCGAATAATATAACATCACCAGGTTGACATTTCTCTACCATCAAATCATCTATCGTTTGCACATTTGGTATCCTGTTAATGATATGATATTTTGATGAGAAGATGATGCTTGCAATTAGGAATGATAATATAATGTTCACGAAAATATAATGGGCGGATAGGATTTGCATCCAAATACATCTTCAATGCACAACAATAAACTCACCGCAATCTAGTTGATACTTCATGTCGTCGTTCTTCTCGTTCTTGCTTTGCATTATGTGACCAATATATTATCGGTATGGCAGGTATTAAGGCCGAGAATGATAATTGTACAGCCAACTTGGCCCGTGGATGTTGATTTAGACTTGATAGGAGCTTGGACGCCATGGTAGTACCTATGGCAATAAGACTTACTATGAGAGTGAGTCATTTTTTTGATAAATACGTTTCTTGCAATTCTATCCGTGTTGCAATGACATAAAGCAGTTGCTTGCTTTTCTGCAGACAAACAGAGTGGTGGTGAACGTTATTCCTTGGGTGAACACCATCAATACCAATACCAATGACAATTTTGCTTTGCTATTTATCTTGAATTGCGATGGCAGGTGGCCCATCAATACAGCGTGTTAGTTGGTTATATTATTGAACAGTAAGTTGAGTGGATTGATATTTGTTTAATTTTGTATGACGGAGGTTTAGAAGGGAGAGTAGATCTTATGATTGAATGCGGATATGTTTATACAACAAAACAAAAGAAGGTGCACCTGAAAGGTTTGATACATTTTATACTCACCTAAAATGGAGGCCTAAACGTCGGAGTGAATTGTATTGCAATGTACAGTTTTTTATGCTCCAACTTATGATCATATGATATATTAATTGTACTACAGAATATCAATAAATACTAATATTAATAATGGGAAAGAAAGGAAAGAAGGCTAAAAGTGGGGGTAAGGTGAAAGGTCAACAACATCAACAACATGCTGTCTTACCTACACATGAAATTAATAACAATAATTCGGATAGTCTAGTAGATGGGGATGAGTTGGCATTTATACAAAAGGATAAACGAGGGCAATTTTGCAAACCAACAACTAATGGACCCTTGCTTCTTCCAAAAAAAACAAACATGACACTCGATGCACAAGCTATGCAACAAAAGCTTCTTTCTATACCTACCAAAAAGCGAACACCCACAGCAGAACGTCTAATTCAGGCCGAGAAGATGATGGATAACATTGGCAAGTTACAATTGGATAGAAAAGATTACTACAATAATGAGAGGTTTGTTGATATTGGCACCCTCAAAGCGGATGAATCGTACGTTAAAGAATGTACCCTATGGATTCAGGCTTTCGTATCCTCTGACTTTCATGTAGGCTGCACGAAATCAGTATTGATAGGTTCACCGATGCCAGAATGTTCGATACACATTACATCTCTTCGCCCTTTGGATATCAATGAACCACAACTCATGAATGTTGATGCTCTTTCGTTTGTTGTTTTACTTGCCACCGCAATCAGAATGATACACCCACAAATTAGATTGAGTCTCCAGATAGTATACGAGCTTCATGCACATGCATTATACATGGACTTTGATGAATTACAACAACACGAGGAAGCAAAGGAGATAGACGAGTCGTATCTTAGATTTGCATTAGCTTGGGTAGGGATTAAATGTGCTAGGAGGATGTACCGAGAGAGTGATGAACGTATTAGCACCCCATTTCAGAATAAGAATGATGTTGCCATCCAATCCAATACCCTGCTTAAGTCTATTGAAACATTTGCAAATGAACAGTGTCAATATAAACCAGACTCTCCTGTTGGATATTGGAATCTAGGTTGGGTGTGTAGCCAAGTAAAGCACAACGGCAAACATCCTTGGAAAGCAGCTAATGAATGTTACAATCTACTTGCTGATTGTTGCCTCCTTGCCGAAAAGGCAGATGATGATTACTACCGCGCAGTGGCTGGAATAGATATGGCTCATAGTCTAATCATTGGCGGAAAGCCCATCGTTGGATATAGTCTCCCAGACGGAGAAAAGGTGCAGGTTTTACGAGACTTGAATGTTAATGACACTGACGGCAACCATGATTTCAAGACGCCTATTCAGGCATCAAATCTTGCTGCTGCAAAAGAGGCTGGAGACAAGGAAACTAAGCGCCTGAGTGATCGAGTATGTACCACTTTATTGGAACCAGGGGAGTCTATCCTCGTTCCACACTGGGAGGTATCAAAGATATGGAACTTTGCGATGACGGCTTACAAGCGATTGGATGCGATCGGTCAAGGTCTGCATGTATATGGTGAGACCTTGGGATGGGATCAGGCCGAGGGATTTTTGACAAGCAAGTTAGTGGCTCCTGGGCGATATATGCCATGCCCACAAGTTGGATTCTTGTCCATACGGCAGAAGGGATCGTTTCCGTGCGGATATTGTGGAAAGGTGGAAGATGAAATGAAGCAATGTTCTATCTGCAAAAAGGCACAATGTAAGTGAAAATATGTATGCTTCACAACTCTACTTATACCCTTCTTCACAACTCTTACCGTCTTTTTTTGTCCTTACGTATGTCCCCAATCAATGAAAGACTGCAGTCGTAATTGCCAAGTGAAAGCTTGGAAAACTCACAAACGAGAGTGTACTCCCGTCTAAGATGCTAGTGAGGAAGAACGCAGAGATAGCTTGGTAGTGGTACGTGGAGGCGAATTGTTTTGGCCTTAAACTAATCTAGATCATAAATTTTGTTTCATGTATCATAACTGATAATCACTTAAGGTAGGTATGATAGTTCACTAGAGATTCTTCGTCTAAAGTAATGTAATAAAGGATAGAAAGAATTCTCTTATCTTATCTTGTTTCAGCTACAAACGCCCAACCTATACACTAAATCGACTGAGCAAGTTACATAAATGCCTCTTCTCTTCGGCCAAACAGACACAGATTATCCTCCTATCCCGAATAGAAATCTCATCTTCTTCTCGCTATCCCAAAAGTTTTGCCCTAAAGCGCAGCATGAACATTCACAATTGCCATTTGAATCTTTCTGAAATATGGTGGCTTGGGTTCTCGGGTCGGCTGGATGGACTCGCCCTGAGCACTCCTTACTGACAAATTCAGCCTTCTTCCCGATTTCCATATCGTCAATGTTCCCTCCGAGTTTGGCAACATCTGTATGGTGACCGGTGTAATTTTTATATTTATTTGCTTCTTCCTTGGTGCGACGATGATATGCATCAGGCCCCTCATTACAGAACACATTATATGCTGTGATTTGGGCTGGCGAGTTAGGATTGGGGTGGCATAGTAATTGCTGACATGTAAACAAAATCTCAGGCAGAGTCATTTCTGGTGTCCATCCCTCTTCTTCGTTTATTGTACTGACACATATAGTTCCACTACGATAAACATTCATATGAAAGAAGCCCCCTGGGAATTTGCACGTTGGTGGCTTATCGACTCCTCCATTGTTGTATGTTAGTCTCATTGGTATTCTGGCTCCCTCCCAAGCAGAACCTTTAGGGCCTGGGATGTAACATAGGAGACCTCCTATCTTACTTCTCCATTTATGAGCTTTCACCGTGAATACCGAGAAATCCGATAGGGCATCTGGTTTATTCTCAATCCAGTTACGGCAATCATGAATGTACCGTGACTTTATAAACGTCTGCCTTTCCAACCTCTTAATCTTTTCTTCACATTCTGATTGCATCTTTGTTATCTTTGCATCACACTCGGATTTGATTTTCTGTTCCATTCGTTTCATCTTTGTATCACACTCGTTCTGCATTAATGCCATGTGTGTAATTAAACCAGCTCCACTTAAATGACTCTCCATATCTTTTCGAAGACAGGTATGTTCACAACCGACGATACTACATGTGATAGTTTTATAACCACATTCATGATCTTCATGCCGTTTGAGATCTTTTAACGGTCCCTTCCAATTGCAACAGTTATTGTCACTTCGTTTTCTCTTCTTATTACTACCATCATTATTATTATCATCTTCTGGTGCACCGTCTTTACAACTCTGACTGCATACCACTTGCAACTCATCTACAGTGTCACGAGCAAAATAATTCGGAGTATAACCCGATACTTCAATACGACAATTTGGACATGTATTACTACTTTCTAAACTTGTTTTAATACAATTTGAGCAGAAGGTATGTCCACATTCTTTAACCGAGCATGCATCTTGCAAAACATCTGTACAAATTGCACAAATTGTACTTTGTGAAGGCTCCGGCGAGAATATACTTGTAGGATGGCCCATTTATCAATAGAGATGATTTATAATATAATATTACAATTGCCGTCAAATCCATCCATTCATACTTGCAATCAGTACACCACAACTACAAAATGTTAAAGACCTCCTACTTATTTCTCTTGAACCTTGTACATGGTGGGCTAGTACCACTCCCAATACGTAAAACTCAAAGTTCGTTGCAACAACAATAATACATAGCAACGATAATCAAAGTCGAGTATTGGTCGGTGGCGGCCTGATCTAAACTCGCGGCAAATGGGCGTATATACCTCCTTACTATAAATTAATAATATTATTATTTGCAGAGGGTGATTTATATCGCTGGTTTCAGTACTCTCCAATATACCCACTATTTCAATATCTACAAAATATGCCATCAGCTCGAAAAAGAAACAAGGGGAGGGAAAGGAAAGCTAAGAAGGCGGAGAATAAAAGAGCAAGTATAGATGGGGTTTGGAGAAATTTGTTATCGGGTGAAAAACAGAATGTTGGTATGAGTATTGAATGTAATCATGGGTGTAGTTATCCGATCGAATCATTATCAAAACATCATCCAGTTTCCAATTTCATGGATGATCTATTCATTCAATGGTTTGAGGGAATAGATAATTATTACAACAAGGGTGGTTCAATGTTTAGAGATGTTTTGCAAATACTCTCTGACGTTTCTCCAGCACATACTCAACTATTGAGTAGTGATAGTTATCGGGAAATTGCAATCAAAATTTTGACAATTATTGGTTCGAATATGGTAATTGCTGACGCTCTCGTGAAGAATATTGTTACAGGGCCATACTTGGATATTGCTAGGGTAATCGTGGTACTTGAGCAGTATGGTGGCACTGGTAAAATTATCAATACAATCAACAATCCTTCTGCGACAATAAAGATGAGGAATCTTGATATGCGTAGCAGCAGCAAGTTGAGAGATGGATTGAAGTTCTTTTCCAAACGAGTATCATGTGACTGCATAAAGAAGTTACACTTAGATGCAAGGAAGAGTGTTCCAAAGATGGGTAATTGTGTTGGTTGTGAGAAAGAAGTAGAACGTGAGAAACTATCAGTATGTAGCCGGTGCATGGTAACACAGTACTGCTCAAGGAGATGCCAGGTTACCGATCGATCAAATCACGAAAAGTATTGCAACTCCTTTGTCCTTCAACAGAAATATTCTGAGCTCGTATCAATGGCCGATGGGGACGAATTCAAGCTCAAATTGCTAGAATCTATCATGTCATGATTTTAGAAGGAAGAAACGGAGGAACATATTGTACATATTATAAGGGTCAGGCCTTGAATCTTGAACATTCATATTCATAAAAACTAAAGTCATATTATATGAAGGAAAGTTTCATTGTTTTGTTCATAAAGGCTTAGACAACTCACAAACGAGAATGTACTTTTAGAGGAAGAGTGGTGTGTGTATTTTGGCCCTATTACTAAACTAGATCTTACCGAACAAGCTTCTATATGAATATACATGCTAACTACGGCAAGTGAACACCCAAACCACTAACAAAGATATATAATACAACTCATTGCTACTACTATCTCCTCCAACCAATGCACATCATAAACCGACCGAACCAGTAATTTATGTACAACACCTCATATACATAATAACGGTAATAGACACCCTATCCAAACAGAAACCTCATCTTCTTCTTACTATCCCATAAGCTTTGACCCAAAACGCAGCATGAACACTCACAACTGTCATTTGAATCTTTCTGGAATAAAGCGGAAGCAGAACGGAACCCTGTGCAAGACTCCTTACCGTACCTTTCTGCTCTCTTCCCAATTTCCATATCATCAACTACACATTCACTATCGAACATAGCGGCAACTGAAGAATGATGACCAGTGAAATTCTTATACTTATCTGCTTCTTCCCTCTCACGTCGATGATACGCCTCATTACCCTCATTAGCCCACACATCATACGCAGGTCGTTGTTCCGGACAATTAGGATTTGGATGGCACAAGACTTGCTGAATTGTGAATAATATCTCGGGTAGAGTCATTTCAGGTGTCCATCCATTATCTTCTGCCAATGTACTATTCCATATATACCCACTGGGAAAAACATTCATGTGAAAGAAATCCCTTTCAAATTTGCACTTTGGTGGTTTCTCAACTCCTCCTCCATAAACAAGAGACATGGGTATTCTTGCTCCTTCCCAAGTCGATCCTTTTGGACCTGGGATATAGCACAGGAGACCTCCTATCTTACTTCTCCATTTATGAGCTTTCACCGTGAATACCGAGAAATCCGATAGGGCATCTGGTTTATTCTCAATCCAGTTACGACATTGATGAATGTAACGTAATTGCTGTGTCTGATCTTCCGAGTTTTTAATCTGTTCTTCACATTCTGACTGCATCTTTGCAATCTTTTCTTCACATTTCTGTTCCACTGATTTGATTTTCTGTTCCATTTGTTTCATCTTTTCATCATGATCTTTCTGCATTAATGCCATGTGTGTAATTAAACCAGCTCCACTTAAATGACTCTCCATATCTTTTCGAAGACATGTATGTTCACATCCGACGATACTACATGTAACTGTTTTATAACCACACTCATTATCTTCATGCCGTTTGAGATCTTTTAACGGTCCCTTCCAATTGCAACAATTAGTATCATCATCACGTTTCCTCTTCTTGTTACTACCATTATCATTACTACTATCATCTGATGGTGCACCGTCTTTACAACTCTGACTGCATACCACTTGCAACTCATCTACAGTGTCACGAGCAAAATAATTCGGAGTATAACCCGATACTTCAATACGACAATTTGGACATGTATTACTACTTTCTAAACTTGTTTTAATACAATTTGAGCAGAAGGTATGCCCACATTCTTTTACTGAACTGGCGTCTTGCAAAACATCTGTACAAATTGCACAAATTGTACTTTGTGAAGGCTCGGGCGAGAATATGTTTGTAGGATGGCCCATATAGTAAAGAATTTATAATATAATACAATTGTCGTCAAATCCAATCTATACTTTGTCCAATTACATAGTCATAATAACTAATACAGCACATACAGTTGTAGGTAGGCATAATTTGGCTGGGGTGGTATCCTTTTATGAGAGTTAAAGGCCCGAATCACTTTCAGCTGTCTGTTCGCTTGAGATAAGTATAACGATCGGATCAATTCCGTTGTGCTATTCGATATCTACAATTCACTAGTTTATCTGTAATATGACTGATTCAATATCATACTCGTTTGTGAGCAAGAAAGATTGTTTTAACAATAAGAAGTTGGAATTATTGCAAACAAAACATGAGAACACTACTACACCCCCAGCTGTATCATTCAAAGTTATCAAAGGTAGTATGACGGCTAACAATAAGTTTTATTGGAGCTTTGGCGAAAAGCCGCCCTTTAACTTTAACAAGTGTTATCCTGTTGACGATAAAGCTTCTACATTAGTTGATAATAAAGATACACCGATTGGAAATGATTATATGTCTCCAGTAGTTTGGGGTATTGCAGAGATCACATCGACTACTATTGAGGGTGTAGAAGTTGGTGCACAATACCTTGGTCTTTTACCTATTGGAGATTCGGTATCATTTGCAAAGGCAAGTTTGAAAAAGGAAGATGGTAGTATCGTTGTCGATCGGCCTAGCACGTTCGCGGCATATAATAGTTTCAATAAGATTGAATCAGATACAGCAATGTCTACGAGTTGTGAATACAGTGACTTGGCATTAGTATGCTTCCCTGGTATTGTTACTGGTCATGGACTGTATTTCAGAATGCTAGAACAGAATTGCTACGGTGCTGATTCAATCGTTGTAACATCAGCAAGTAGTAAAGTGGCCTTGGCAATGGCGTTGTACATGAAAAACGATCCAGATAAGAAGTTTGAGAATACACCAATCATCGGATATACTTCCAAAAACAATATGCAATTCTGTGAACAGACGGGTCTGTATGATAGTTTATTTTGTTATGATGATATACTACCCTCAGGAAAGAAGTATGTTGTCGTTGATATTGCTGGAAGAGCTGACGTATATACAAGAAATAAGAATGAAGAAGGTGTGGATATTATTAAACTTTTGGTTGTTGGCAACGCGTCTGGGATTGAGGATAAGAAAGGTATGTTCACAGCTTTTACAACTTATGCAAAGATGAAAATGATAATGGGTATGATGGGTATTCCACCCCGTCTACATTCTTGGATGCCTAAACCAACTCAGGAATTATATTTAATATGGGAAGATATGGCTGCTATGGAGAAGAAATGGGGTAAGGACAAGTTAAAGGAAATACAAAAGGAGAGTAGTTTTACCTTTTGTAAGGCTGCAAAGAAATGGATGAGTATCCGAGAGGCCAAGACCGATGAGGAAATTGGAAAGGCATTTATCGATATATTAGAGGGATCAGTGCCACCTTCTGAAATTATTGCTCTTGATATTTGTCAAGCCGTAGCTGATCGGAAGTAAACTTTCTTTGTATATAGACATGCTCAAGGATGAGAAATCGGCTTTGTTCTGGCCCCAGTAAACACTAATGCACTTAATGAATGAGCTTATATCCACACACTAAAGGCAAATGCCACCATTAGTAACGCTATACATCTCTGGAGAGACTGTAAAATAGGGCATGCATTTGCTTCCCTTACCTCGACAGAGATACCGCAAAGTCTTGGTCTTGACATCTCAATTCTCTCTCATTGAATTTGACACCATTTTTTGTTGAGCACATTGATTTTGTTTGATTTATCCTCCTCAAATTGAATAGGAACTGAAATCAATTGCAATTGCAAAGATATTACGATCAAGGATATCAGTAAGGTGAGTGTATGTTGTTGCCATAATTTTACAAACAACAACTTGAAACATATATCAGATACTAACAACAACTACCATACAACCTCAACAACAACTACCAACAATACAACATACAACAACAACAACATGACAGCAGCAACAGCCAAAATGCCACCAGCAGCAGACAAAACACTAGTTCCATCCACATCATCTCAAGAGTTGCACGATAATCGATGGCGACCAGTTAACTCCTTAAAGAACTCTCGTCTAACCATTCAAATACACTGTACTGATACCAATAAACGTTTCAATATACCCGAGCAACCAATCCAATCAGCAGGTAAGTAAATTTAATTGAAATATATTGCAGCAGCGTTGTATTGTCATGATATCGACATAGCAACATATTGTTCACATGATATTGTACACATGAAAACTCATATCAAATATTCCATTCTTTCTCTCATATGAAATTGCAATATTGCAAACATACAGGTAATCTACAAAACTATTTCGATGAGGCAGCACCCGACGATGGACATATACTAGGTTCAACAACACTACAAGAATTAATGAACCGTGTTAAAAAGAATATACCATCACTATATCTAATGAAACAAGTCGGTGGTGCATCATTAACATGTGGTAATCACAATGTCCATCAAGATGAGTGGGATACAACCATGGTTTGTGAATTGGTCTGTGAGGATAAACAAAAGACATTGAAGGGGACTATTCCTCGTGTTAAGTTGGATGATGGACGGGAGGCTGTGGTTGTTACTA
>Ga0214480_100333_pt1 | contig 24095 bp, 20 predicted proteins | sample M1_20Mar14CPVII9_3_FD_165042 | JGI IMG/M metagenome (GOLD analysis project Ga0214480, IMG submission 165042) | Marine eukaryotic communities from Monterey Bay, California, United States - M1_20Mar14CPVII9sort6BwellE17 | ecosystem: Environmental > Aquatic > Marine > Unclassified | place: USA... | reverse complement strand
TTACGTTTCTTTATTGGCTTACGCTTCTTTTTTAGTGTGGGATTGCTCTTTGTGTTCTTTGTAGATTGTATCGATTCGTCCTCGCTGCTTGATATTTCTTGAAGCATGGCTGCAGTTGAAAAGTTACTGGATGATATTGGCTGATGTATATGTGAGCGTATTATATGAGACGAGGAGAGAGGTATTGGTCTTCTTGAGGGTGGTATAATTTGTCTAGAATTCTTTTGTAATTGCAATTGATGAGTTGATGACTCTATGCCGCCGGCTGTTGCTATGGCCCGGCGTGTACATCCTTGCTGTGACGACATAACCTGTCGTCTAATAATACTACTGCTTATACCGAGTAACCTATTCATTGTCAATTATAACTGAGCTTTATACGATATTGATTTCTATTTTAAAGTAGAAAGAGTTGTGAAATCGTACCGATACGGGTTAATTATGACAAATATTGTGCAAAAGCGCACACAGTACGACAGCCCATCTAGCGATTATTGGAGATTGAGGAGAGGAGGCGGGGAGTAAAAGGAGAGGGGGAGGACAACGTCTTCTACTATATTGACTTATATGTATATTGACTTATATGTCGTCAACTGTCTGTGTTTACCATTGATATAGTTCATGCTACGGCCGCCGCCGAAAGAAGATACAATACAAAGATACCCATCAAGATCCAATATCACCTGTCACCTACGCATAGTACATACAATTATAAAGAGATGAGTCCTCCTAAATGGATAAAGGATACATACATTTACAAAATATTTCAAGCAGGGATGAGTGCATTTTTAGCAAAGTATTTTTGGGATGATAGTCAAAGATATAATCCAGAAACACACTACAAGGAGATATTAATGAGACAATGTTTTGCAATATTAATGTTATTTATGGCATTATGTCAATTATGTATTAATGTTGGATTGATTGGTGATAGCAGGGATAAGAAAAAGAAGAAGAGAGATTAGTAAACAACGATCATCGGGGTGTGTGTCCTAGTGTTCAAGTTGTGGTGATATTGCAATTCAAGTTAATGATGACCGAACAGATCAGCAGACCGACCAGGAACAACACAAGAAGGTCTAGAATATTGTACAGCTGTAGCTGAGAAAGGAAGAACAGATACTAAATCACACAAGCATAGGCAAATTTAGGATAGGAGCTAGGTGAATAGGATATGTATAATGTAAAACAAAACATCTTCTAATCAGGCTATCTTTATATACCCTATCTACATTAAGCCGCAGTATCAAGCATAAGACCAAACATTCTTCCAATCAACTTCATCATAACCCAATTCCTCAATCATCATTGTACCAAATCGTTCATTGTGTGGTTCAAAGAATCGTTGTAACCAATCACGTAACTCATTTTTACCATCCAATGGATCAATGTACTCTCTTGAATTCTTCGTGGTAGCATCTAACACCTCAAATCTTGGTAATCCTAAATGTTCCATTGATTTATTCACAGCCCATTGCACTCCTTTCTTACTTATATCTTCTAACTTTAATACCAAAAATTTGTTTGTAGCAAAACTTCGTAACCATTGACGACATTGTAATGCATATAATCCACGTGCCAATGGTGAATAACTACCTGTATTTAATGGTATACGTGTCGTAACATACTTCTCCCACGCTTCATCTTCTTCATTTGTATTAATAAAACTATCAAATATCTCTCTATCAACAGTTTTAGTCTCAACATTCCAATAAGGAAGTAATCCATCCTCTTTCATATTTAATACATCTTGTTCGAATACTTCTTCTATTGTTAATAATCTCCATTCATTACCCCGTACAGCCAATTGTTCTGGTGTGCCATCTAAACTCGTCACCATGACATAATGACTAATAGCACGTTTAATTGGTTCACGTACCATTATTATTAATTGTGGTTCATGTACAAAACACTCTTTCAATCGGGGTATGACACGATAATAATCTAATAAGTATGATGGTGTGGAATCACCGGTGATTAAACTTGGATAGGGCTTCATACCCTCGACATGATAGAATGATAAACAATGTTTACGACGATCGTTTGTATTTTGTAATGAGGTGTTATATCTCCAATCTAGGTTGTGTGTCTCACGACGTTTGGCACGTACCACCCATGGATGTTGATTAATATAATCATACATACTTGTCGTACCTGCCTTTTGAGCACCAATTATTAAATAGGTTGGATGATTCCTACTTCCAGCGTTACATACACGATCAATTGATCGTCGTGTTTGTGTTAACACTTCTCCAGGTGACAAGTTTATAGTTTGTATTGGACAATTCTGTTGTATTCGTTGTTGAAAGTAAGTTGGATGGACATAATCTAATATCAAATGTACTCTATATTCACCATTCGATTGACCATTCGTAACTGTATGTTTGGCTTGATTATTCATTTCAAATACATGTCCGGGTGTCACATCAATTCTATCAAGTGTATCCTCTGTTAGTCCACATTGAAACAAAACTTCGTTGGGATTACTAACAATTATCGGAACATGAATACGATGTGTATGCTTTACCCACTCGCCAGTATCATGATGCACAGGTATAGTCACCCCGCATGGCATTCCCGCCAATAAACAACGTACTACTTGATACTCCTCAATGTTTAATACATCTAATATAGGTTGCATTGCCTTTTTCATTTCTTTACCAATCTTATTATACTTTTGATAATAGGGTAATGTATAGATAGTATGGAGTAAGTCATCACAGAAGATGAGAATGATTTTTTTGATACCCCATGCATCGTGTGATGGTCGGGTTATTTGTACATTGTTGGTTGATGCTGTTGTTTCTGACCATAGATTTGTTGATGATGGTTTGTTCTTCTTTTTGGTTGATGACTTTGATTTGACTTTATTGTTGTGTGGTGATTTCATTTGCCAGCTTGGTGTGTTGTTGTTGCTTGTAGATGACGATTCGGCAGGATCATTAACGCCTTCGGTTATTAGTTTGACTATTGGTGTTACATCTACTTGGCCGCCTGCGTAATCGTAGTATAGATCGAACAATATATGTGATAAGTAACCATGATGATTGCAACAAAAACTAATACAACAAACACATCAAACATAATCAACAACTTACGAGAAGAAACACACCAAGTAGGATAGTCAACATTAACAACTTCAATACCCCTCTCTTCCTCCTTTCCTTCTTTCCCTCCTCTACTACTCTCGCATCCATTATCATCGACACCATCAACTTTTAAAGTACAAGTTGGTTGTAACTTCCAAGATAATGGTACCTCACCATGATTTATACGGGATATACATGGTTTATTATTTTGTATTATTTTAATTGCTGTTTGATGTTGTTTTGCTATTTCTTCTTGTGATGTTGCACCCATATTATTGTTTATTTATATTGTTTGTCGCCGATCGGCGTCTGTGACGAGTAGTGTTGCCGCCGCCAGCCGCCGCCCACTAATTATTTATTTTCATGTAGAAGATACCGAAAGGCGGGTTAGGGTGAATAATTGTCGTATTAGTACAGATTGAACTACCACTTGTGATGAATAGGGTGGAGGGTTATGTCCTTGGTTGTAGGTGTTATAATACAGACGCTTCATCATCTTCTTCGTATTATAATATATTAGAATATTAGAATAGTATTTGTCGGCGGCGGGGTAGACTATCTTTGTTACACAAACTCTTTGCAGTTCTTAGTACTATTGCTCGGTCTTAATAGCAATATAATTATCTATATCTTATAAATATACACAGATCAATATTTATCAAAAGATGCCGACGTTAGAATTAGAGGCAAGGCTTGATAAATTACTGTCTACTGCACAAGAAGAGACAAAGGATATCGATCTCTTTGCACCTATCAACATCGAAGAAAGAGAAGATTGCCCAATATGTTTGATTCCATTTCCTATAGAAAATAACGAAATCATATTCAAGATATGTTGCGGGAAAAACATATGTATTGGTTGTGTCGAGAAACATGTAAGCACTGAGATACATAACGGTGTACCAATAGAAGATTATAAATGTGCCTTTTGTTGCCAGCTAACATTATCAGGACCACCAAGAGTTAAGGCACTGAAAAAACTAATGAAGAGGAATTATCCTGATGCATTTATAGAAATGGGAATGATTTATGAAAGAGGGAAGTATGGAGTATTGCAAAGTAATACAAAAGCATTAGAAATGTTGACACGTGCAGCTGAACTTGGATATGTCGATGCATTTAGGAAAATTGGATATAATTATATGAATGGCAATTTAGTGGAACAAGATAAGTCGAAAGCAGTAGAATTTTATGAAGTATCTGCAAAGAAAGGATCTGTAAAAGCTCACAAAAATCTTGCACTAACACATATGACAAATGAGAATGCCGATGAGTGTATCCAACATTTAGTGGTAGCTGCAAGTGCTGGTGATCAATTATCAATGGACAGTTTGATGGAATTCTATAAAGACAATTCACTATCAAAAGAGGATCTAGCCCAAACTCTACGTGCATACCAGGCCTCGAGTAATGAAATGAAGAGCAAGGACAGGGATGATGCTCGTCGCACGCGTAATGAAGGAAACAGTTAAATGAAGTAAGGCAATAGATGGGATTGTAAGTTAGCAGACAAACGATTTGTTTCTTATTTATGATATTACTCAAATCCAACTCAAACTGGGTTGTTACACTAAGTACATTTGTTGTACACAATGTAATAAACTAAACTAAACTATGTACATTACATATAAACTACCCATGAAAGATCCACCACTGTGCTCCTTATCCAACCATTTAGTAACACCCATGACACCGACAGACAATGCCTGTCGGAATCCACTGTTGTCATGCTCCTTCTCCATCCACTCAAGGAACTCATCAAATCCACCTTACTCTTTTGACTTTTGACTTCTATTTGAGGCAGTACATCGTACACGTATTACGACGTGTGGAATATTTTTCATCGTACCAGTACGATTCTACTTGCTTTTGTTCTGTTGTTTGCGTAGTGTAATAATCTAGAATATTGAAAGGTACCTCGGCTTGGACGCTTCATCTCCTAGTAGCAGATATTACAATATATTACAATATTAGTTGTAGGCGGCGGACGGTGGCATAGAGTATCTCGTTTTTATCAGATACCACCAACCAATTAAAAGTTTTAGTTTTGTAGTGCAAATTTCTGTAGCTTTGTGTTACAACTAATAATATAAGGAAACAAACTCTTCACACTATTGGCAGTTCATAGTATTATTGGTTTGGTCTTAGTAGTTATAATGATATATCATATCATATCATAATGGTATCATCAGAATTAGAAGCACGGCTTGATAATTTACTTTCCACTGCACAAGAAGAGACGGCAGATATTGATATGTTTGCACCTATACCACTAAGAGAGGAATGCCCAATATGTATGATTCCTCTTCCTTTATTTGGAACGGAAAGTATATTTTTTGCCTGTTGTGGAAAGCTTATATGTAAAGGATGCACCTACAAGAATTCATTGACCAAGGTGAAGAATGGTACACCGATACATGAGATTCTGAATAATGAGATGAAATGTGCCTTCTGCCAACAGTTATCAAAGTTGACGTATAAGAATGAGATCAAATGCTTAAAGAAACTAATGAAGAAGAACAATATCCAAGCTTTTAGGCAAATGGCCGGTCATTACATGAGAGGGGAAGGGGTAATTGAAAGTGATACTAGAGCTCTTGAAATGTACATTCGTGCAGCTGAGCTTGGCGATTATGCTAATGCATTTGCGATGATTGGAGATTATTATTTTGCAATAGAGCAGAACGATTTAAAAGCAGCTAAATTTTGGGAAATATCAGCAAAGAAAGGAAGTGCTCATGCACACAAAGAGCTTTCATTAGTTTGTGCGAGAAATGGGGACATTCAAAAGGGTATTGAACATTCGAAAGTAGCTGCAAGTGCTGGATTTAAAGAATCAATGGATAGTGTGATGAAAGCATACAAACACAAGGTGATATCAAAAGAGGATCTAACAATTACACTCCGTGCATTCCAGGCCTCAAATGATGCGACGAAGAGTAAAGATAGGGATGATGCTCGAGCGTTGAAGGAACGTAAAAGCGGAGTGCCTAGTCACTCCCATCTCTTCAAGTAAGTTTTGTTTAAAGAAGTAGAATAGATATATAATAATTAAGCTCATCAAACCCATAGTTACATTAAGTCATTTTTTGTGCACTATATACTTCAACTTGGTCGGCACCGATTGCATTCTGGACGGCACTATTGCATGCGCTCGTCATTATTTCCTGCCCCGGCTTGGCCACATTGGCGATGTCAATGCCCCTGACATTCTGGCCCACGAGGACATATCCCACTAAAAAACAACTCAGGAATAACATGTACTTAATGTAAACTTGGGTTTGAAACGCTTTATCATTATATCTATTTTACTTCACTTGAAGAGATGGGCCGGTGGAGCTTCTCCTCTTTTGCGACATTCCTCAATCAAACGGGCATTTTCCCGATCATTACTCTTCATTGCATCATTTGAGGTCTGAAATGCACGAAGTGTCAGTGTTAGATCCTCTTTTGATAATGCCTTTTCTTTGTACTTGTCCATTAAAATATCCATAGAATCTTTATCACCTGCACTTGCAAGTACTTTAAAATGCCCAATACTGTGCTCAATACTCTCATAAACACTCTCAATTCCCTCATTCATCCGAGCAAGTAACTTATGGGATGTTATGCACCCCTTCTTAGCTGATATCACAAAATAATCCAATGCCTTTGATGTATCTTGTTCCACAGCAGTACCATCGTGATAATAACTTCCAATCCATCCATATGCATCAGCACAACCAAGTTCAGCTGCCCGAATATACATTTCAAGTGACTTCGTATCACTTTGTATAACACCTTCCCCCGATTTATAATCCTTGGCCATTTTAATGAATGCACCAGTATTACCCCTCTTCATGAGCTTTTTCAGTTTTTTAATTCTGTCTGTGCACATTGCAGTCTGACGACAAAAGGCACATAAACGTTCTCGTTTTGTCTTTGTGTCTGAATCATTTTTGAACTCAGTGATCAGATATTTGTATGTGCAACCTTGACATATACGTTTTCCACAACATATCATGAATGTGTTTTCGTTATCTTTTATAGAAAGTGGAAGAAGACATATCGGACATTCCTCTCTTAGTGGTATAGGTGCAAACATATCAATGTCTGCAGTCTCTGCTTGTGCAGTAGAAAGTAGATTATCAAGCCGTGCCTCCAACTCTAATGTCGGCATCTTGATAGATGTTGATATACTATTAAGACCAAAGAGTATAATACTAATGAATTGCTAATAATACTAATGAATTGCTAATAATACTAATGAACTGCCAATAACATGAAGAGTTGTTTCCTACCTATTCTTGAAAGCAACAATTTGGGTAGGTACGTATACTGTGTAGAGATGGGTGATGGGCGTCTGTAACGAGTAGTGTTTCCACCAGGTTTCCACCGCCACCAATTTTACGAGCAATAAGAAGATTACGATGCGTATTGTGTACGTCTCGTAGTACCTACTTGTGGTATCAGATACGGAGTTCATTTATTATTTGCAAACGATGAGGATCGCTACTACTTCTCCAGGTATAAAGCAGCTAGCAGCAGTATTGTATATGTATTACATACCTTTGTAGGTCTACTACTCAGGGTAATAAAGTGATAGTATAATGTGTATTTCGTACATACGTTATTTTTATCGTATTAGTACGATTCTACTTTTTTATGCACCTCACTTTTTATTGAAGTGGGTGGTAGATACATACTTAGTATGTAATTCTTACCTCTCTGCCTGGACGCTTCATCTTCTTAGTAGTAGCAGATATTATAATATTTATTAGTTGTCCGCGTTGGCGGTGGTATAGAGTATCTCGTTTTTATCAGCAGGTACCATTACCAATTAAAAAAGACTTTTATTTGTCAGTGCATCAAATCGAATAGCTCACATAGTAAGTAATACCAGAAAACAACTTCAAGTTTACAATTCATATTACTGTTTGGTCTTAGTAGTAGCATCTTCATAGTTTGGTAGTATTATATTGATCACAATGGTACCATCAGAATTAGAGGCACGGCTCGATAACTTACTTGCAACTGCTCGAGCAGAGACTGCAAACATTGATCTATTTGCACCCATACCAGAAAGAGAGGAGTGTCCGTTATGTATGATTCAACTTCCTTTTAAGGAGATAGAAACTGTATTCAAGCCATGTTGCGGAAAACTTATATGTAAAGGGTGCATGTACAACATGTGGTAACCGAAGCCAAGAAAGGCAAAAAACGAGGAGAACATAAATGTGCCTTCTGTGGTCAGCTAACATTGGAAGGACCACCAAGAGTTAAATCACTGAAGAAACTAATGAAAAGGAACAATCCTAGAGCGTTTATTGAAATGGCCAGATATTATCATTTGGGGAATAAGGGGGTGATGCAAAGTAATACAAAAGCATTAGAAATGATTATCCGTGCAGCTGAACTTGGAGACACTGAGGCATTTCAAAAGTTAGGATCGTTTTATCATCAAGGCTTTTCAGTAGAACAAGACAAATCGAAAGCACTGGCATTTTATGAGGTAGCCGCAAAGAAAGGATACCAGGAGCTTGCCAGGTTTCATGCGATAAATGGGGACATTCAGAAGTCTATCCAACATTTGAGAGTAGGTGCAAGTTCTGGCGATAAAGATTCGATGGATGATTTGATGGAGATGTACAACATAAATTACTATCAAAAGAAGACTTAACACAAATACTCCGTGGCTTTCAAGCTTCAATTGATGAAATGAAGAGTAAGTATAGGGAAAGTGCCCGTTTGATTGAGGAATGTCGCAAAAAAGGAGAAGCTCCGCCAGCTCATCTTTTCAAGTGAGTTATTGGGCATTATGAGTTGCAAAAGATTTAAGGAAGAAGTTGTCTAGATATATATGCTAAAGCTCCTTAAACATGGGTTGTTACATTAAGTACTTAAGTACATATGATGTGCACTATATACAGATATATAAACTATCCGAGGAAAGACCCACCACTGTGCTCCTTATCCAACCATTTAGTACCACCCATGACACCGACTGACAATGCCTGACGGAATCCACTATTATCGTGTTCCTTCTCCATCCACTCAAGGAACTCATCAATATCCACCTTGCCGTCTCTCTTGGTATCCATCTCCTTAAAGATTGCCTTAACTTCTTTGGTAGACAGCTCCATACCAAGTTGCAAACTGATATCCTTTATCTCTTTCTCATCAAGAAATCCAGAATTGTCACGATCAACATCATTAAAGATCTCTTTAGATTCCTCCCTTGTCGGTAATAGAGCTCTAGAGGCATCCTCGACTGGGATACGGCCTCCATAAGACTCAAGGTATGCTTTTGCGGATTCGATTTGTGCCTTCTTAACTTTACGGCTCCATCCTAATTCCTCTGCCATGATATCTGCTACACGTGGTAATGCCTCCATTGCAGCACCACTGTTTAAGAAGGCAAGTCGTGTCCGACGTGATAGGATATCCTGTAGATTGAAGTAGTAGAAGGAACTAAGTTAGTATCGGTTGAATTACATGGATAACAAAAAGATAAAGTATCAATCACACTCACCTCAATAGTACAGGCATACTCTTGACATGCAAACCGAACCTCGGCTTCAATGTATGGGTAGTTAGCTGCAAGCGGGATACCGTTTCTTGGCCACTGCTTACCAGTTGGCTTACACAGTGCCACAACCTCCCACGCTCTTCCACCATATGTCTTGGCTAGATTCTGAGCCACATCTTCCATTAATCCATACTTTTGAATCAATTGGACGGGTAAACTCTCAGTGTATCCATCTCCACCGTGTAAGACTATATCCAACGTATTGCACTTTGGATGATCATCGCCTAATACCTTATCTAACACATCCTCGGCCATTTCACGCCATGTTGTCCACTTCCCACCAGCAATGAAAGTCACACCGCTCTTAGGATTGGTAGAGATGACATGATCACGAGATACTTGTTCACCTGCTTTTGCATTTGGATCAGCTGCCAATGGACGCCATCCACGCCATGCTGATAATACATCTGATCGACGGACTTTAATATCCTCACTCAAGTACTTTTCACATTCTTTTAACATCCATTGAATCTCTTCCTCGGGTGGGTATGGCAGAGTTTCGGCTGGTCCTTTCTTATCAGTTGTACCCACTAATACACTTCCCTCCCAGGGTAAGAAGAATAAGAAGCGGCCGTCTGATGTATTGTAATCTAATAATCCCATGTCAGATGGAGCGTAGTACCCAGGTAGAACAATATGAGAACCTGATGCACCCATAACCGCAGGCTTGACAGGCTTCTCGGTACCATCCTCCTTCTGTCTTAAAGCATCAGTGAATGGTCCTCCTGCAAAGATGACATGCTTTGCATAAATATCCATAGATTCACCAGTAATACGATCTAATGCTGTAACACCGATCACTTTTCCATCATCATCAAAGATACCCTTGGTCATTTCAACATAGTTTGCAATATCGGCACCCTTCTCAGCGGCACTTAAGGCGATGGCCAAGTTGGTTCGGGCATCATTATGTTGTCCTGTAAGATTTTAAAGAGGTAAAATGATAGAGATGAGCACAAGATATGCATAATACAAGATATGCACAACACAAGATATGCACACAAAGTCACAAACATATAACACTAACTCACCTTCATAAAACACAGCACAATACTTAATATCCTGTTCATTCAACTGTGGAAACTTATTACGACTTTCCTTCTTACCCATGATAAAACTACTCGGACATGTAAATTGACTTAATCCATCATAAAATTTAAACACCGCCGGTGCTAGTATCGGAAAGAAACTAAATAACCAATGCCCGAATGGTGGTGGCCAAATATGCCATTCAGTAAATGGACATACGATTGGTACCCAATTCGTTAAATGTTTTTGTTTGTCTAACATATACTTACGTTCTTGATGACAATTGAATACCATGTTAAATTCACCATAAAAATCTTGTACAGTTTTAATTGGAGAGGTTAGTAAGTTGACTGATATTAATGCTGCTGCTGCTGATGCTAAGTATTTAATACCTGCCCATATTAACTTTGTGGATCGTGAGGATGTTTCGGAAGCGAAATCACCACGTTCAATACATGCTACTTTTAATACATTGGAATTACCAGAGGAATCTGTACGTGTAACTGCATCAAAGGCAATACCGGCACCAGTGGCCCCGCCTCCGATAACTAATACATCATATGGTGAATCTTTAGTACCATTATTCTGTAATTTACGTACTTGTTCAACACGGGATGGTATACCATTTGGACCTTTTACTTCTTTATTATGAGGCGGGGTTAATGGGAAGGGAGCACCAATGTTGGATAATGCTGAGGCTAACTTTTTATCTTGTCGGATTGTCATCCGACGTGTTACGTTAATCTTTGGTGGTGCTTCTTCACATTGTACTTTAGATGTAGTTGAATTGTATGCAACTAATGTAGCTCCACCGCCAAGTGTTGCAAGAAGAGTAGGTAGAAATGATGAGCCATTGTTGTTATTAGTGTTGGATGAGGAGAGTGTGGATAGACTACGGATATGAGGAGCCGCTGCCTTTTTAATGGCACGGCTATGCGCACCTAGTATACGGGCTGTAGACGAGGCCGCCATGGTGTTCAATTATGATACGAACAAGCCCTCTTTATCCAACTCTTAACCACTAATTATTATTTTGCAAAGATATTTTTGGATATCCGACCAATTTATCTAAACGGTCGTCTTCAATTTTTCAAGGTCTTCATTGTACTCAACGAACCTACCACAACTTTTTGCTACTACTACGCCTCCCATTGCAAACTAAACCACACAATCAATATGGCAGACGCTAATAACAATGCTCCGACAAATGCTATCCCAGAAGATGAACCAGCATTGGATGGATATGAACGGTATGTGATTTGTTCTATCTATCATTTTTTTTTAACCTGCCCTCTCCACATCTTGTGTTCTGTATCTTCTAACTTCCAACTCAAATCATACCAATTAAACAACCTATCAATAAACAAACAAATAAAAAAATAACAATAATAACAGTACCGATCTAATCGGACAAGGAGCATATGGTACAGTCTACCGCGGTATGCAACGTTCCACAAATCGGACAGTTGCAATAAAACGTATCCCCTACGCAGACTCAACACCCGAGGGTGGCGTGCCATGCAATGTCATACGTGAAATATCACTATTACGTGAATTAAACCATGTTAATGTAGTCCAACTACTAGACGTTATTCAAGCCACGCCTGGTGGGTTATATTTAGTATTTGAATATGTGGCACATGATTTAAAAACATTTATGGATCAACGTCAAAAAAGTGAGGATATTCGAGATAGGGTGGGTTTGCCTCATGATATGGTACGAAGTTTTATGAAACAGATATTGTATGGTGTGGGGTATTGTCATACTCATCGGGTGTTGCATAGGGATTTGAAGCCGCATAATGTGAGTTTATGTTTGTTTTGTGTTTGATATTGGATGTTGATATTTTTGTGAAAAGTTGGGAATTGGGGAGTTCTCTTCAGTTGATCTCTTTACATTATCAAACAACCGATATATAATCCAATCTAACCACTTCACTCTACTCCCAAACAACAGCTCCTAATTAGTGCGGATGGACGTACCGTCAAACTTGCTGATTTTGGATTAGCTCGTCTCTCTGGTCTACCCAACGGACCATACACGTATGAGGTTGTTACACTCTGGTATCGTGCACCGGAATTATTACTAGGTGCATCCCGTTACTCTGCCGCGGTAGATTGTTGGAGTATCGGATGTATCTTTGCCGAAATGGCTACCGGGTTACCATTATTCCCCGGCCGGTCCGACATTGATCAATTAATTAAAATCTTCCAACGCAGAGGTACGCCCAATCCACATTCGAATTGGCATGGCGTTGATCGGTTACCACATTACAATCCTGAATTTCCAAAATGGCCACAACGACGTATTACTGACTTTGTACCCATGGAGGCACTTGGGTGTACGAATGCCGCGGATTTATTAACTTGTCTATTGCAGTATGATCCAGATAGGAGGATTGTTTGTAGACAGGCATTGCAGCATTACTACTTCTCGGAGGAGGAGCATATTGGTAATACATCACAGGAGATTCCTAATGGTAATATGATCTAGGAAGGTATGGGATAAAAACTGGATGGAAGGACGAGAGATGGGAATGTTTGCTAGTAATGAAGCACAAGGGTAGAAGCTATTGAAACAATCCATTTAGGATTGAGTGGATGGTGCTTCATTTTAGAAGAAGATCAACAATAATAATACAACTTTACATATTACTCTCTCTCCTACTTACTCCATATAATTCACAGGTTCTTTAATCATCAAAGATGACAAGATTTAAGCTATCCCCAAAAACTCCCGTCATATCCTCATTTTATATGAACTCAACGTCCCGCATTCCAGATCTTTAAGGCGCACTCGATATGAGAGGCAGGTGGAGTTTCTCCCTTTCTACGTGATTCCTCAATCAACCAAGCAACATCCCGCTCCAAAGTCTTCACTACATCAGTTGAAGTCTGAAAAGCTCGGAGCGTATTTGTTAGATCTTCTTTCGGTAGCAACTTATCTTTATAGGCATTCACCAAGCTTCTTGGCATCCTGCATTTGCAGCTACTTTCAAGTGTTCAATACTCCTTTGAATGTCTCCATTTCCTCCGTGGTACTCAGCAAGATCTATGTGTGCTCTTGTGGATCCTTTTTTTGCAGCTACTTCATAAAATGCCAATGCCTTTGATAGATCTTGCTCTATTCCAAGACCATCTTCGTAATGCATTCCAATCACTGCATATGCATTAGAAACGCCAAGTTCGGCTGCACGGATACGCATTTGTAGTGATCTTGTGTCGCTTTGAAGTACATCTGTACCCAATTGATAATTAGAGCCCATTTGTACAAATGCATGAGGATTATTATTCTTCATTGCTTTTTTTAATCCTTTAATGTAATTCTCAGATGACGTCTGACGGCAAAAGGCACATTTACTTTCATCATCACCATTCATTGCCTCGATGAAAAATGATTTGTGGGTACATCCCATGCATATTACTTTTCCACAGCACGGTGAGAATGCACTCTGGTTATCTTCAAAAGGAAATGGAATCATGCATATCGGGCACTCTTCTCTTTCGGGCATGGCCGCAAAGATGTCAATATTCTTTGTCTCTGCTTGTGCAGTTGAAAGTAAGTTGTTGAGACGAGCCTCCAATTCTAATATCGCCATATTCTGTTTATTGATTTGATACTCAAATGATAAAATAATCTGTTAGGTATATACTAAAAAATTATCTCTAGCGTTGGTTTGAACTGTATAATTGTGAAGAGTATGATGATATAATATAATATTCTCCTACTAATAAGACTGTATTCGATATATCTCCTTGTCAGCTTTAGTGGTGTAATGAGTGGTACTTCAACCAATGACGATTAGGTGCACCGTGCAAAAAAGTTAAAACTTTATATTGTATGAAGTGTTGTATTATACTACGTCGTCGCTACCGCCGTTACTACAACTGTTAATGTATAATATATTCTAACTATTTGACTACTATTATGGCATTTGAAGGGTCTACTAACCTCAACACCACCAAATGATAACTACTATCAACATCACAACTATCGTAACAAGCACGAGCGGCCATTCTCATGAATGCTTGAGGTTCATTCTTCTTCATTAGTTTTTTCAGTGCTTTGATTGGATTCTGATGATGGTGACTGTCGACAGAAGGCACATTTCATCTCTGCTCTACTCCTCTGCTTACCTTTGTTTTTTATTTCGGTCGAAATATTTTGGTGGATACACCCCATGCATACACGTTTGCCGCAACATGATGACATAAATACAACTTCGTGATCATTTAAAGGAAGTGGAATGAGACATATCGGACACTCCTCATTTCCGGGGATTGGTGCAAAGAGATCAATGTTAGCTGTCTCTGCTTGGGCTTTAGAAAGTAAGTTGTCAAGCCGTGCCTCCAATTCTAATGTTGTTGTCATTTTGTTTATTGATTCGGTATTAATCTAATGTAATTGTACCCACTAAATACCAATAGTGAGTACCTCCTTATCAGGTAGGTGATATATGCCTGCGGACTATATACCTACTACCACTGCCACCCAATGACGATTAGTTAGATGCACCTTCGCAAAAAAGAAGTACAATATTGACGATTTATATACTACGCCGTCTGCTACCGCCGTCACTACCACTGCTAGTATATATAATATATTTTAACTATTTGACTACTATTATGGCATTTGAAGGGTCTACTAACCTTGACCTTATGCCATTCATCACAACAACATAACAAATTATTGAACTGGTATCCTAGATACCACCCTAAAAATCCTCTAGAATGAGACTCTCTCATAAATCAACAATATAGTAGTTCATATACCGGCCTTATTGTTAATAGATCAAGCTTTAGTGGTCTTTCGATCTGTGGTAGTTTGGTAGCGGACATATTTCTCTTCTTCTTTATAATATCACACAAGAGAGGTTCATCTTGATACTCTCATAAATTTCAGCTTTTTATGTACTTTCTTTACTAAATTGGGATTGTCTCATATTGGTTATTAATACATTAGGTGAAACAACAGATTCCTCATATTGGTATTAATATAAGAGCATCATATAATAATTAATATCAACGATAGATTATATAAGGTGCAACAATGGGTAAGAAATCAAAGAATAAAGGAAAGAAGAAGCAGAGCAATAGTCAAGCTTCTTCTGCTGATTCTAATGCAGCATCTGCCACTGCTGATGTTAATAATAATCAGCCTCCCAATGATGATTCGCAACCCAATACGTTCAGTGATTTACGTCAGCAACTTGATGAAATGAAGGCCATATTAGACAATCCGCCTAATACTAATAATTCACAATCTAGTGCCATGAATGCATTGAGTCAACGACTTGAGGCAATGAAAGATCTAATGGGTGAAATGCCCACTCTTGATGATACATACGGACAAGAACAAAGTGATAGAATGAAAAGTCTACTGGAGCGTATGGAAAACCTTGGCCCTTTACGATCATCTATTGATCGTAACGATGGTAGTTTCGATAATCATCGATCAGAGGAGAATCTACTTTGTCATCGTAAACGAGATAAGAATATTTGTATAGGGCGTATAGTTACCTTGGATGGATTGCAAAGTGCAACTGGTAAGCAACTCAATGGTAAACAAGCAATGGTGCTTGTATCCGAGGAAGATGAGGACGGTCGTTGGGAAGTTAAAGTATTACATCGTGATAGAACAGTTGGGATCAAGAAGCAATTCATGAAAGTTATACAACCAGAGGATACGCCTCATCCTGAATATATGGAAATGAGCATGTACAAGATGAGACTATTAGGAGAACAACTAACAGTTCAGGAAACGCAGGAAGGGACATTCGGGAAATTTAGGAATGGAAGAGGTATTTGTTACAATGATGAACCAGTGCTACATCGTGCTCAAAAGTTAGTTCAGTTGTTAGATTTTCCAGACGAGCAACTTGACCCAATTGGTACCATTATGCTAGGCGTGTCAGATTTGTTCTATGCAGGTCTTGCCCAACATGAGCATTTGTTTCAACAAGGATGTACCATGTATGACTTAGAACATATGGCTGCCTGCTCTGCATTGGCAATGATTGCACAAGCCCACCCCGATGTGCCGAATTTGAATTGTCCATCTCCAATTGAGGCAAAAGAATGTGTAATGTTTGCATTGATGGAGGCAGCTCCTCGATCACTTGAGGCTCTTCTTAGTTTTATAGTAATGACCCCATACATTGGGACAGAGTCTGATTATGATGAAGATTTGTTTCATCGAAGTAGACAGCATCCGAGATTGACACATTGTCAAGATAGTGCTGCTTATATTGACGTCATCAAATGTCCCATTGGATTATTATGCTTTATCATATCCTTTCAATCTGAGAGTAATCAAAAATGTTATCGGGCACTCCTCAAATATATGGAAATGGAATTTTCCGAACTCTTTCCATTAATGCTACGACGTCTATTCACTTTCCTAGCTCGAGAGGCGGCAGGTACAGCTGACGGTTTGGCATTGGGTAGTTATGTTCGGAGTATTCTGTCACACATCTGTAATTTAGATGACGATAGCGACTTTCCAATAGCTCTACATGCCTACCTTTGTCAAGCTGAGCCTTTCGAGTATATATCAGGAGCTCGGCAATTGTTGATTCAAGACCATGGTATCACAAGATTGGATGAGGTTGAAAAGGTTATGATGCAAATAGTTGATCCTGACGTTGCTGTAGCGTTTTACAATAACAAATACGGAGAGAAGATCGACGAGGAGTAGAGGGAGATTGTATGTCTGAACAAGTAGGGGTCTGGAGAAGTTCTTATTATTATTACATAATATGTTAAATAACATCTCCTAAGCTTATTTAGCACCTAAATAACCCACAAGTATACCCTCAACGAGAACACTGTCTGATTGATGTCCCTTTATTCTACTTCTACTAATACAACTTAACATTAAACAGTCTTACAACAACCTATTAGAATACCCATCACAGTTAGTCTGGTATCCTCAGAGCCCATCATCACATCATATCATCATAGTCCTTATATTGTAATGCTAATGAGTCAGTAAACATGTTGATTGTTATTATTGTCAAGTATGCTGGAGATAAGCATAGCGCAGGTACAAATAAAAGCATCGCCCCTGAGCTGCTCGGGCCGTTATCGTCGAATGAGTACGAGTAGACATCCAGAATAGCGGTGAGAAGTGCATGATTGGTTTGTATTGTGTTGTTGTTCTATATATGACACACCATAAATGTAAATAATGAGAACTGTATGATGTATGTAGTGCTTAAATCCGCCTCCGGCCAGGAGTGATGCAGATGAGGCCCCCCAAGACTGACAAAACTGCTAAAGCAGGATAAGAAGATACCAATTCCCCTTGAAGGATACTGCATAGAAAAAAACAGGTATATGTAGACTAGCTCTTCTTACAATAGTATAAATGTAGTACAGTTCAAATTACACAAGTAATACAAATTACAACAGTCAAGTTTTATTATGGTACTGTAGGCTAGTTTTAGTGCAAATGGGGATACTTATGAATCGTAAAGTCATTATGAGCTAGTTGGAGTTTGTGGTGCTCAAAGCCTATCAGCCTAACAGCTTAACCGAGCCATGAAAACTCTGTTCTCAACTAAAGCTTGCTCGAAGATCTCCGCCTGCCAACCTTTTAATGATGAGTTGCTGTGCATGCTCAACATCCTGTGCAGTACTCCCAGTGATGGTCACTATTCGATTCTGTGTATTGGGGATGAAATCTCCTCGTTGACTTATCCGTATCTTGGTACGGGAAAGAGCTTGAATCTCGGTTAACTTCTTACCACCATGGCCTAATATTGAGCCTATTCTTGTGTCAGCAACGCCAAGCTGAGCAGTAACAAGTTGCTGTGTCGTCATCTCTTGGAGCGACGAACTAGATTGATACCTTTGTATTGATGCCTGAGCTTGGAAGTTGTGGCTTAACTGGTCAACGACTGGGGAGATGTTTTGACCACTACTTGACATTCTTCTTGATGATGGTGACCAATACTGTGTCGGAGGACCGGGCTGATACTGAGGAAAGGAAGACGGATTCTGATTCAGGTCTGATACTCTTGGTGGTGTTACAGGCATCATACCTTGACTTGGCTGAGATGATTGTGATGATGGATCACTCAAAGCTGACACATCTCCTTGGTGGTGCATTAGCTCTCGAGACAGGAGGCTCATGTTTTGAGCAGATCTAGAAGGAGACGATGGTTGGTATTGTTCTTGGCGATGAACGACAGGTGGATATTGATATGGACTATGGATTCCCGAGGCAGCGGCAGCATATGCACTAGGGACCATCGGAGATGTGGTCACAATGTTCCTTGAATAGCTTGTGGTCATATTGAGATATCTAGCAATCTCAGGGTTTATAGCCATATCATTGAGGATGAGTTGAATGCAAGTTAGACAACTTGTATAGCTAGATCCGGCGATTGTCATGATTCGTTCGGATGTTGGTAGGGTCGACATGCCTCCTCCAATTGGCCGTACCTCATCATCTTGTGGAGAGAGTTGAATGTGAGTTACTCCGGGAGACTTGTCTTTGAGTGCTTTAATGTTCGAACCACCAAGTCCAATCATCATACCACAACAAGATGATGGAAGTAGTATCTTAACAATGAACGATGGAGTAGAAAGAATAATTGGTGCCGAGAAATAATTGGCAGTCTCATCTTCTGGTACACTAGTGCTACTCCCAACCGGACTCATCTTACTTTTGGTTGGTGTAGGCACACGTTGGTGTGAATGGAGTTCATGTAGCTTAGTCAAGATCATTTGCAAAGCAACTGATACATGCGATAACATTCCTTGAATCAAACAGACTCTATCGGTTGTACCAGGGTAGTAGTCACCACCCTGACTTAGCTTGATCCGTGCCAAAGATTTGGTTTGCAAATCAGATACAGTTTTACCCGATCGTCCAATGATGTAGCCAGATGCACTATTAGATACGAGTAGTTTCAAAGCTACCTGCAGTTGTGGATTCAATGATGCTGCTTGGTGAGGCGGAGGCGAAGGATTCGACGACGAAGGTGCCGGAGAAGTACTTGCTGAGATACTAGCAGAATCAGTATCAACACTATCCGTTTTCATTGTTGGAGTTGGAGATCTTGGTGATAGGGCATCTTTTGTTGTGGGTTGAATACCTGTTGAATGTTCGGACGTAGATATATCCTTTTGCAAAGAAGAAGACGACGGCTCCGGATTTGCAACTTTGCCCTCTGCAACCTTTGCCTCAGTATCTCTCTCCTAGGGAAGACGAAGTTGATTGATATGACAAGTTATGAGTGTGTAAGTTGTAGATGGTAAAACATAGCACATTTATAAGGACCAAACAACATCATTCACATGAAAGTAGAAACACATATGCTCATCGTAGGCGATTGGTATGATGGATAGAAAGCTATATCACATATAGTACTCACCTCTTTCTCCATTATATTAATTGTTGTTTAGAATACCAATGCTTATTCTATTGTTCGTCGGGGGTTAATGATGATGGTCAATCAAGGTGAACCTAATTTGGACACAAGATATGTTCGTTTTTCTGTATCGTCGTCGATGATATGATACTCTCTTGATATGAGGACCTTCTTACTCGTATAACCGCACCGTCTTTTTTATATGTATTAAGATTTCTTTTGTTCAATAAGATGAGATCCACAACTCTTTACATTGATGATTTACAAAGCTGCACCACTACATATACACACAAACATATATAATGACAACGCAAGTATTAACTTTTATCATTCGCTGGAAGATAATCAGTTCAGAAATCCAACAGCGTAAACGTTACTAGCAGCAGTTACTAATCAGTACAATAGGAGCCTTGAGTAGACAATACTACTGCTTAATGCTTATATCAATCATCATAAAAGGGGAAGGACACTCCGCTTAATTACATCGATCTTTGAAAAACGCACTTGTCATTTTTTTTCAAATGCGTATTTGAAGTGAGGTATCCTGGAGGATACCCAGTCACGTCACAGCGATTAAAAAGTCGCCTTTACACTACTAACTGCTACTACAACAGCTACCTAACAATGGTGGTTTTATGATATGTATGTTCGTATTTGTGTAAGAAGTTGGTAGATGTCACCAACAGATAATCTTTATACTTATAGCTTTTACCCACTTCTTTGAGTCTCTCAAGTTTAAGGTTTCTCACGTACCGTTGAATATCCAAGAGTATGAATCTCATCTCCACAAATAGCTTAGCTTCTTCTCAATATCTCTTTTACAACTCCTACTTAACCAATAATCTTCTCACTTTCATCATGAACAGCTTCGACAAATGCATTCACCAACTCGGGACTTTCTTTACCACCCAATCCTTCGCCCAAGTTTGCAATCAATCGTTGTGGACCAAGTGCTTCTAATAACGCCTTAACTGTTTCTCTTACGGTTTCAGTAGTCTTGCCATTTGCTTCGATAAGTTCCGCTGGGTCATAGTTCCCTTGCAGACCGGTACGACCTCCGACAACATCCCGAGCAGTAGCCCGATCAACAGATCCGTCAATTGTTACTACATCATATCCCAACTTACTTAGTTCTTCATTTGCAAAACTTGCACCTCGTGAGAATACCATCAATGGCACGTCAGGGTATTTACTCTTCAATTCTGTGGCAATCTTTTCTAAACATGGCATTGCAAATTCATAAAATTCCTTCTCCTCAATCATCATACCCATTGCCTCGAATAGTTGCAGCATGTGTGCTCCATTCTCTACCTGTTGAGACATGTACTCGATAACTACAGTAGTTAACATATCCAACAACTCTTTCGAGGCATCAGTATGTGAATGTAGCCATTCCATACCAATATGTTGATTCTTCTTAGATGATCCGCCGACCATATAGAAGAGTAATGTCCATGGAGCAGCTGAGAAACCAATTAGCGGTATAGATATATCTTCTTTTCTCATTTGTTCACGAATTAATCTAACACTTGTCATTACATGACCTAACTTGTCTTTGACAAAGTCTGAATTCAATGTTTCTTTTGCAGGTAATCGATCTTTCATATCGGCAGGTCCAACTAATGGACACGGAACCAATATACCCACACCTCCTGGCATGGTAACTTCAATATTCAACGCTTCGGCAATAACTAATATATCCGAGAATAAGATTGCCGCATCAACATTATACCTACGGATAGGTTGCATTGTACATTCAGCAACATCTTCAGGATAACTTAACATATCTAGGAAACTCCGTCCAGTCTTTTGTTTATATTCTGTATATTCTGGTAAGTGTCTACCGGCCTGACGGAATAACCATGTTGGTGTACGTTCAACGTCAGAACGGCCGAGTGCAGCACGGATCATTAAATCATTCTGTGGATAATCGTCTGGATTTTTATTATGTGAGGGTAGGGTATCTTCATCAATTTCAACACCTTCATCATCAGTTCCTACTTTCTTAATATGATCCATGATTATTTTACGTGTCAATTCGAGATCTTCATCGTTTGGTGATAATGATCGAGAGATTGTAGATGATGATTGTATGCTGTTGGTTGTAGATGAAAAATTTATATTTGATGATATGGAAGTGCGAGAGGATATCGTCGACGATGGGCTGAAAGACTGAGAGTCTGTAGCCAATAAAACAGTAGCCACTATAGTAGATGATGATATCGTCCTCATAGTTATATGTTTGTTTGTTTATTTCTTTTGATAACTCTAATATCTCTAATATTGCAATGATGTTGGCACTTCATTTTTCTCCTTCAACTTGCGATCTTTTATTGCCGGTATCCTTTTTTCATTTCACGCACCGTGCCCACAGCATTGCCCGAACACCCCACCTGATGTCTGTTGTATTGCTTGCCTATATTATATGCAGAGAAGTGGTAACAGATCTATTGCTACTTATGAGTCGCTATAGTTGATATATCTGAGGTGACTTCTTAGACATGTCTAGCTTAACGCTAAATATCCGAACTGAATGAGCATCCGACTAGTATGCTTGCTTATAGCACCTTGGCGTTTATCGATCTCTTTGGTCTTATTTGGCATCCCCATTGTTAAAAGAATCCGTTAGCCCTTGCAACACGGGCATCGTCTCGATCTTTACTCTTCATTTCATTCCGTGAAGATTGAAAAGAACGGAGCGTTTGGGCTAAGTCCTCCTTTGAAAATGCCTTGGCTTTGTAGTACATCATCAAAGTATCCATTGAAAGTTGATTTCCAGTACTCGCAGCTACCTTTAAATGCTTTAAACTCTTACAATCATCCCCATTTTTCCCATGAAACATCGCAAGTTGATTATGGGCGTTTACAGATCCTTTTTTTGCACCCACTCCATAAAACTCTATTGCTTTTGATAGGTCCAATTCAACTCCAATACCATCTTGATAATAATAACCTAACTTTGCAAACGCATCTACATGTCCAAGTTCTGCCGCACGAATGTACATTTCAAGTGACTTAGTATTGCTTTGTAGCACAGCTTGCCCAGTCTCGTGTAGAGCGGCCAATACTGTACACGCATTAGCATCGTCATTCTTGATTCTTTTTTTCAGTAATTTCATACGATGCTTGAATGCCGTTACTATTGGTTTGCGACAGAATGCACATTTCTCCTCATGTTTAGGTACTTCATTCTTATTCTTTCTACTATCTGTTATCTTGCTTTTATAAACACAGCCCATGCATAACCGTTTTCCACAGCATTCAAAAAAAGCCATAGCAATATCGTCGATAGGAAGTGGAATCATACATATCGGACACTCTTCTCTTTCTTTGATGATGATAGGTGCAAAGAGATCAATATCTGCTGTCTCTGCTTGAGCAGTGGCAAGTAAGTTATCAAGCCGTGCCTCAATGTCTGATGTCGTCATATTATTGATGATTGCTATGGTACTAATTGAACGTAGATAATATAATATACTACCGAAAGAGCGTATGTATGCTAATATCCAATCCTTATATCATATACAACCAATGACTTTTAAACAACAACAAAACTCGTCAAACTTTAGATACTCTCTGTTATTGATATACGGTATGCTTCTACTACCGCGCGGCCACTATCACTACCCCTACTGCTACTATATATTCTTTATCTGATGTACTATTCAAATCGTTCTGAGGTATACACCAATATACTACACAACCACCATCCCCCCCCAGTATTATAGGTAGGTTGCTTGGTACATAAAAAAATGCCGACGGTATCCTACCCCAAACCTCTCATGAGAAACTCATGCCCTTGATCTTCCTAGTAACTTTATCCAACCATCATATATAATGACTCCCCTATCAGATAATAATGTCAAGATTAACCCTTTTGTATCCCACTACCATCCGCCTCGTCATTGATAGCGTCTGCAATAGGAGAAGGAGAAGAAGATACCAATGACAGTAATGCCTCCTCCTCATAGTATTGTTGGTACAATTACACTCCGGGGTAACAGTAACTCATGCTACTTGTGAATCATT
>Ga0214480_100332_pt1 | contig 24115 bp, 16 predicted proteins | sample M1_20Mar14CPVII9_3_FD_165042 | JGI IMG/M metagenome (GOLD analysis project Ga0214480, IMG submission 165042) | Marine eukaryotic communities from Monterey Bay, California, United States - M1_20Mar14CPVII9sort6BwellE17 | ecosystem: Environmental > Aquatic > Marine > Unclassified | place: USA... | reverse complement strand
CTGAAAGTGTTGAAGAACCTTCTGCTAATAATTTCGATAATATAATTGTAGCTACACAACAACCAATTGCAGTCGATCAAGGAGGATCAATCTTTAATACAATACAACCGACAACAAACATTAAGGTACCAACAATATCACCAACTTTACAACCAACTAAATCAAAATTACCCTCATTCTCACCTAGCTACACTCCATCGAATACAAAGCTACCAAGTTATCAACCAAGTTTATCACTAATACCTACAAATATTAATCAATATTTAGGATTAGTTATTACACTTACGGGTATTAGCTATATTAATGATGTTAATGAATGGGAAGCAAGTACTGCAAGATATTATGAAAGTATTTACAATAGTGTAGATACTAGTACAATGATTGGTAATGCAATTGTAGAGATTAAGCTTACAAATCAGAATACTAAACCTATATCTAGAAGATTACTGCAGCATGGACGCAACAAACTAGAAAGTCATGGAGAGCGTAGAATACAAGAAGGTTCAGATACATCGGTTGAAATTACATATACACAAATTACATCCTATACAAGTATAGAAGAAGGAGAAGATACTGTGAATGATATCTTACAATTACCATTAAGTACTACTGAATATCAAGAAGGATATATAAATAAATTGAAAACGTTAGAAGGATATGATAATCTAGTATCGGTATCTGATATATACTCTACATCACCAGAGAGTGATGTTGATGGTGCACAAGATGGAAGTAATGATAATACGTCGTCGTCGTCGTTACCCGTGAGCGCTATTGCTGGTATTATTATTGGTGTATGTGTGTTTATTATGATTGTACTCGGTAGTGTAGTATACTGGAGGAGTAGGAAGCATGAAAATGAGGGTAATATCAATCATGACAATGAGAATCAGAACACTCGCGGCCCAACAACAAGTCTTAAATTGAAAACTCAAGCAAAAGATACAACGTATGGTGATATGAGTGTAGCATCTGGTGATTATAGTCACAACTTTGGCAATACAGCCGATGGAAATCATAATAACATATCAGAAGAATTAGTAACAATCTACACCCCCAGTGGTAAGCTCGGTATGATTATTGATTCACCAGACGATGGAGCTCCTGTCATACATAACATAAAGGATGGTAGTCCAATATATGATAAGATTAATGTTGGGGATAGATTAGTAGCAGTGGATGATGAGGACACTCGTAATATGACTGCTATTAAGGTTAGTAAGTTGATAAGTAGGAAGAGTGATTGTGAAAGAAAACTAACAGTTATACGGTATGTTTCTGGGTAGATGTTACACTATTGTGAATGAGTCGTTATAGAACTACTTTGTCTTGAGATTAAAGAAGTAGTATATAATATTGTTAGGGCATGTTTCTTAACTTATAGAGCCTGTACAAAGATCTACACAAGTAAAATGTTCCAAATTGTCTAGTACTTGGTAGGGTAGGAAGGGAAGAAATGAAATACCATGGATGGGTCTTGTAAGAATGACTCGCTCGAAACGGTTTTAAAAACTCTCTCCCTCTCCTCCGATAAAAAGCCGCTAGATAGAAATCTTTAGCCATATGCCAAATCTTAGCCATATTCGATTCGACATAGCGGCGCCACGATTTTTAGTCCAATTGTGCATTTGTCATGAATGAAAGCTAATATCTATTGCAATATATAACCTCAAAAGAATATAAATTAATAGTAAAGTATATTGGCAAATTGACAGAATGGTTGATAAGAAGTACATTAAGATGGGCGTTGCAGCTATGGCTGCTACTGCCCTCATCATTGGTCTCTCCGTTGGCATAACACAGAGTAAGAAGAACAATACTTCTGCTAGTGCATCATCGTTAGGAGCACAAGAAGCAGGAGTATATAGCACATATGATGCAACATGTAGTACTGGCAAGTCTGGAAAGTCTGGCCCCACTTCTCCCACGGGAAAGAGTGGTAAGTCCGGACCTACATCACCATCCGAAGGAAAGAGTGGTAAATCGAACGATAGACGTCAACTATACCCCGGAACAGAAGATTTTGTTGAGGCTAGTCCTACTCAGCGCAGAAAGCTCCGTGCCGATTTGATCAATGGTAAGTGTTTACTTGTTGTTGTTGTTGTTGCCTTGGTCTATTATCGACGATGGTGTCATTGTATGTGTTTGCTTGTGTCTATTTGCAATTCTGTTGTTCCCCAACTAGATATCATACCTCTTCACTCTCATATTATATCTTCTACCAAAATGTTTCATCATCATTGGTATCCTTTGTATCCTTGTATATATTATCATAGGCATGAATGACGAACGTTTACTGACGGGAAAGAGTGGAAAGTCTGGCCCCACTTCTCCCACCGGCAAGAGCGGCAAATCAGGACCTACATCACCTTCATGCGGTAAGAGTGGCAAGTCAAATGGTGGAAGTGGTAAGTGCTATTCTTGTGATTATCAATATTGTCGGAGTTGTTGTATTGTTTCTGTTTACTTTTATACTATTTCATTCATCTTCTAACAATATACAACTCTCCGTTACGTCCTTCCTACCTCTCTATGTCTACTTATACATTAGGTGGTGATTGTGCACCTACTTCATGTGAGGTCATATTTGACCCCTGTGCTACCGGAAAGTCAGGCAAGTCGAATGGTGGCGGAGGCAAGAGCGGCAAGTCGAATGGAAATGGAGGCTCCTGCGGCAAGAGCGGCAAGTCAAATGGATCCAATCCTACTGATTGTACCCAGGCACCCACATCAGCACCAACAATATGTGTAACAACTGCAACTTTAGACACCCCAGCACCTGTTCCTATTGGTAATTTGGTTACTCCTCAACCCTCCATTCCAGTAACTACTGGAAATTCAGAGACTGTTGCCAAGGAAACATATTCTGAAGAGCAAACACCATGGAGGGGGGAATAAAGAAAGACTCGAGGTATCCCCATCCCTCTTCTCAAGATTGTTTTATATCATGTGTCATGAAATGATCGTCATATGTTCTTATATGACTGTAGAAAGTTCATTTCTGTTTGGATGACAAGTTCATGTGTATTAGTGTCCTCTATGGCCGCATTTTTTGTTATGATTTGCTATATAATCCTCCCTGCTTTGGTCATCATTATCTATCGGGAGGTGCATTTCAATAATTATGCTGTTACAAGCCGAAGTATCTTGGAATAGTAGATTGTATAAGTATGTCTGTTGTTTAGTAGTTCTTTAACTGTAAACTTAACATACAATCTAGATATATGTGTCAATATTCGTCAACTAGTAGCCTATACCTGTAGTATCACTAACGGCTACCATCTATGTATCCACTACACAAGTAGATATCTAACTTTCTTCGAAAGGATTTATGAGACGAAAATAGACGAGAACACAATACCTACAGAGGAATCAGTACAGTGTGCGTATTTCATTATCAAACTTTCCTTCCTCATGAAAAAGAAGAGCCCATCTAAATTTTTGGCAGCCAGCTTCTTTTATATGGACAAATTTGTGAATGATGTTGAGCCCACCCCTAATCTACATTGAGCCTCTTGTCAATCTCTTTCATTATCTTCTTTGCTCAACTCCTCGATAACAATGCTACATTGCATTCAACAGTATATCATCCCCAACAACGATTCTTCTTTGTTACCATAATTTATCTTCAGTACAATACACACACACCCTATTGCAATACTCTCTATACCTCATACATTTAACTACATTGATTCATCATGGTTGATAAGAAGTACCTAAAGATCGGTGTTGCTGCTATGGCCGTCACCGCCCTCATCATTGGTCTCTCCGTCGGTTTGACACAGAAGAATAAGAATCAACCAAGCACTGCTAGTGCATCCTCCACCTTTGAAGATGTCGTTTATAGCACATATGACGACTCATGTAGTACTGGCAAGTCCGGAAAGTCTGGCCCCACTTCTCCCACGGGAAAGAGTGGTAAGTCCGGACCTACATCACCTTCCGAAGGAAAGAGTGGTAAATCAAACGATAAACGACGTCAACTATACCCCGGAACAGAAGAGTTTGTTGAGGCCAGTCCTACTCAGCGTAGAAAACTCCGTGCTGATTTGATCAATGGTAAGTGTTTACTTGTTGTTGTTGTTGCCTTGATCTATTATCGACGATGGTGCCACATCGTTGTGTTGTTTCTGTCTATTGCAATATACTTTTCCCCAACTAGATATCTCACTCTTATCATCTCTTCCGCTACCTTTGTGTCTCCTCCTATCACCCTACTTTATTTAGACATGAACACTCAACGTAAACTGCTTCCTGCCGAGGGAAAGAGTGGAAAGTCTGGCCCCACTTCTCCCACCAGCAAGAGCGGCAAATCAGGACCTACATCACCTTCATGTGGTAAGAGTGGCAAGTCAAATGGTGGAAGTGGTAAGTACTATTCCTGTGATTATCATATATTGTCGGAGTTGTTGTATTGTTTCTGCTTACTATTCTACTATTTCATTCATCTTCTAACAATATACAACTCTCCGTTACGTCCTTCCTACTTCTCTATGTCTACTTATAACACTAGGTGGCGATTGTGCACCTACTTCATGTGTGGTAATATTTGACCCCTGTGCTACTGGAAAGTCGGGCAAGTCGAATGGTGGTGGAGGCAAGAGCGGCAAGTCGAATGGAAATGGAGGCTCCTGCGGCAAGAGCGGCAAGTCAAATGGATCCAATCCTACTGATTGTACCCAGGCACCCACATCAGCACCAACAATATGTGTAACAACTGCAACTTTAGACACCCCAGCACCTTCTGACCTTAATATTGTGGAGACTCCTCAACCTACTCCTTCGCCTACTCCTCCAGTAACTACTGGAAATTCAGAGACTGTTGCCAAGGAAACATATTCCGAAGAGCAACCATGGAGGGGGGATTAAGAAAGACTCGAGGTATCCCCATACCTCTTCCCCAAGATTGTTTCATATCATGTGTCATTGAAATGAATCGTCTAATCGTTTTTACATATGACTGTAGAAAGATCATTTCTATTTAGATGATCATATCAACCTTCTTGTTGGTGTTGGTAATATATTTTGTTGTTATATTTGGATGTGAATGTAGTTCTGAGGAGGAAGGAGTGATTATATTTGACGGTGAGAATATTATCATACCTACCTTTGGGTCTGTTTCAGAGTGTCAAAATGCTAAGTTCTTGACTGTATGATTCTGTTTGATAGACTCGCTTGTGCCATTATATAGTATAATTAATATTAAAGAAGACTTGAGATTATCTTCTTTGCTTCCTATCTTCCTCCCCCCTCTCTCTAGTCGTATCGATCTATTGCTGTCAACAGGTATCTATCTATCGATAGATCTATTGCTGTCAAAGGTATCTTTTTTGGATCTTTTCGGCTCACTTTTTATCTTTTCTCGTCTCTCGAGCAAAACCATGCTACTTCAACTCTAGATAATAAGGAGATATCTGCCGCTGAACGAATAGATAGACAGGAAGCTCTTCGGATCAAAGGCAGTAAGTACTCCTATCATATTAGCCTGTCGCGGCGCTGCACTGTCTTATTATTATTTCGAAGAAATTATATCATTATACTTGTTCAATAATAATAATATTATGATGAGACATATTATTGACCTCTTCACCCAAGCAATCATATCTTTGACCTGGATTGGTGGATTGCATGCCGCCTTTGTACCAATCTCTACCAACATCATCCACAATAATAACAACAAGGCGTCATATCAGAGATTATACATGGAGAAATTGGAACCAACACCACCATCGCCTTTTGTAGGTTTTGATCCAACGAATTCCGAAGCTCTTGTCTCCATTACAAAGGGTTTTATTGCAACAGGAAAGTCCGCGTTAGTATTATTGTTTTATTATTTGATTTCGTGTGTTCAATATGTACTAACAAGAGTTACTTCAATCTCTTTTATCATCATAATATCATGTAACCATTTTCTAGACTACGGGATACAATCTAATCTTCTAAAGGATTACTCAACAGCACCAAAGTCATCATCATCTAGTAATGATAATGTGAATAGCTTGGCATCATCATCGGCACTTCCATACTATTCTTCATCACTATTATCAAAAAAAATCATTTGGGTATCCGCTAATAACATTGCTGACGGAAGGAGTGGAATCCTCACTAAAGAAGAATATCTAGCAGCTGGAAGGTACTTTAACTTACGAAATAGTTTCCCAGATCTTGAGTATAGAGCTCATGACTTTAGAATCGTTTATGGAGAATCGTCAGAGAGTAAATCAACAGATGATGATACACCTGATAGTTTATCAACACCCATTGAACGATTGAATGATCAGGGAGGTGAGATTACTGTTCGATTTACAACTAGAGTTACTGGAACATTCAGGGGCTCACCGTTACGACTGAGGAACATGGCTTTGGAACCTAACGGAAAGGTGATGCAATGTCCACCAACGAGGTACGTTATGTTGTTGGCGTTGCTCTGTGCCAGAGTCGGCATGCCTCTCATTTGTTTATATTGTCTTGGCATTGCTATTATAGTGTCTCGATCACATACAGTACGAGAGGTGAGGATCGAGGCAAGATCATCAAACTAGTAACAGACATGGTGAGTTTCTTGGAGTAGAAAAGCATGTCATCAGTTTGTATCGCTATGGCACTAATCTTCTACCCTTATATACATATAAAAAACAGGTCCTCGATCGTCAAATTGGTAATACTAATGGACTGTCCGGCATCAATGCGGCAGCATATATTGGTGGATTAGAACCTTCTCCATTCTTAGATACCCCGCCGCTAGTTGCTCTGTCAAGAATGTTTTCAAAGCCCCTCAAACCTACGGGAGATTCACTATTGGCACCTTTTCCAGACAGTGTTATGATACAACTTGCCAAGGGAGTTATTGCCAGTGACTTTGGTTTGAAGTGAGTATCTACATTGTTTTAGTAGTTATTACAAGCTAATCTCTCTCATCTTTATTCCCTTCCATATTATAGTGACCCAAATCTTTTGGCTGAGAACTTTCTCTATCTTGAGAAATTGATTGGGCCGTTGGATAAAGAACAATATCTAAAGAAGTTTGGAGAGGAATATTATCTAAGAGATGGTATGCCTGACCTTGATTTAAGACTTACAAACTTTCGAGTAGATCCATACGATCCTTATCGAGTTTGGGTAGACTCTTCACCAAGGGGAGTACGAACTGGCAATATTGGGAAGCGGCCTCTTCCACCAAATGTTGATGCTTTGCCATATCAAGGTCCTCCTGAATCGATCAGTTTTGCCTTCGACGACGATGGGTTCTGCACACGATACACGTCAGCTGTATTAGACCCACTGTTAGGAAATACAGGGGGTCTAGGCGGTATCTATGGCATCCTTGAAGCTACTGGTACTCCTATGAATCCATTACTTACACGATCTTTGAATGAGTTCTTGTCAAGAGTATCGAAGAGTGTGTTATCGAGTGCAGATGTATACAAATTAAGTGATGGAAGATTAGTAAATGGGGGATTGCCTTCTTCTACTCAGCCTCTACTATCATCACAACCGACAAAGACAACCGAGGTTGCACTTCCATTACCTCCAAAGATGCCACCTAAACCTCCAGCTTTGCCAACAAAGCCATTCTTTGCCGCCGAGACTGTGGAACAGCAAGAGCGAAGTCCGACGATTGCTCTTCCCAAAACAGATCCAACTTTTGTTAAAACAAAGCCTGCTGATGCTAAGATCGGAAGTAATAGCAGCAGCAGCAAGGCTCAAGAACTTCGAAATGCAGCAGTGGCAGCCCGTTCAGAAGCCGCTGAAGCCAAGAAGCGTGCATTGGAAAGAAAACAGGCCGTACTAGATCAGGAGCGTAGATTAGCAGAGGAGAAGAGGAAAGATGAAGAAGCAGAACGGAAGAAGCAGGCCAAAGCAATTGCAAAAGCAAAGCAGCAAGTTAAGAATATCAGCAAACCCTCACCCAAAGCCCCATCGTCTCGGAAATCACCAAAAAAACAACTATCTTCTCCACCTTCACCAGCTGTTGCCAAGCGATCTCCGACTATAGATCTTTTTGATTCATTCAGTGGTAGCACTAAATCAACATCATCAAACTCGAAACCCAAGGAGGCCATAGCCACAAAAGGATCTGAAGTCAAGCGCTCACCAACATTATCTCTCTTTGGGTCATCGTCTGAAAAAGCAAAGACAACACAGTCAAAGTCTATGCCCAAAAAGATTTCCAAGAAGGCTAAAGTTGCCAAGTCTCCGACTGTTGTTAAACTCACGTCTCCGGTAAAGGCGTCGCCAACCATTTCTTTGTTTGGATTAGGCGGAAGCACAGAATCTTCTTCTTCTTCAACAGACACCAAGAAACCAACATCAAAGGTTTCTAAACAATCCTCATCATCGAATAAGGCAGCGGAGTTAAAGCAAAAGAAGCAGAAGGCGGATGCTGAGAGGAAGCGCAAGCTGGACGAACTTGCATTAGAAAAGAAGCGGAAGATGGATGAGGTAAAGGCCAAAAAAGAAGCTCAAATTAAGGCAAAGAAGGAAGCTGCTGCAATTGCCAAAGCAAAACGGGAGAAGAGTGCACTTGAAAAAGCACACAAGATGGAGGAGGCCAAGGCTAAACGCGAATCTATTAAGAAACAATCTCAATCACAAGTAGTGAATAAGAAGTCAACACCATCGGAAAAGAGGCCAACACTTAATTTATTTGGAACTGGTCAGCCCAATAAGGAAGAAACACGAACACAAGTGATGAAGAGACAACAAACAAACCAGGCTGTAAAAGGTTCCGGTACATTTAGTCTATTTGGTAGTAGTACTGCCGCCACTAAGAAATCAACCTCTTCATCTACAGCTACAATGGCAGTGAAAAAGACTAGTCAGAAGAAACCATCGAATAGAGGCACATTCAACTTGTTTCGAGGTGGTTCTGATCCTGCGCCTACCACTCCAAAGCAGAAAGAAGTCGAGAAGAAACAGTCTAGCTTTGGATTCTTTGGAGCTAGTAAAGGGTCCTCGTCATCATCAACTATAACACTCAAGTCAACTAGTTCTCAAGGAGGTAGATTGAATAAGAAGACGTCTACAAAAGTGCCGGCTAAGAAACCTATTGCCAAGAAGGACAACATTCCTATACTCAGCAGGTTTACACAGAATTCCGATGGCTCTATGACTGGAATTGTATCCAACAGCAAAGACTTCAGGAGTGGTACCAAAATAACCACATCGCCGATTAAAGGAAAGGCCGTGGCTGGTATAGTTGTCAAGACAAGTTCAGGTAGTCAGTATCGACTTCAGTAGAGAACTTTTTGTGATATCATCTTGAAGGATAAAGTTGGATCATAGGTACCCAAATGTAGAATACAACCAATGCTTGCAAATGAACACGCAGTGTGGGGTGATTGTGATATAGAATAAGTTAGTGTTGAAAGTACTCAGTTCTCTTTTTGTAACCATGTGCATATCGACGTCAAATAGAAAGGCGGCTAGCATCTAGTAGAATGATAGTTTAGCATTTATATCTATTGTATCTTTTATAGCTTCAACTATCACTCTGCAGATTGAAATCAGATGTCAATATTTCTGTGGGGACGAACTCCATTGCTGCAATGCTTAACGAAGAATCCTCTTCCTCCTCGACTACATGGTGTGATACACGCTTTGTCCATCCTTTAACAAAGCCATTGATATTATCTGGACCCTTGGCCATTTTTGATTGAGCCATGACTTGACCTCCCAACTCCTTCTTCACCGTTAGGTTTAGTCTAGGACGTTCCTTAAGCCCACCACTGCTTCCACCAAACGAAGACGCAAGGTGTATGTCCTTCGTTCGGCATACTGCAGAAGACAGACAGAGAGAGATTCAACGTGAGCATGATATAATCGTAAGTAAAGGGATTGTCGCACATATAATTATAGCACTCACCTCCATATATCTTTCCCTCGTACAATATTCCATCACATCGTTCTTGATCTTTAAGCAATGTCTTCTCACAGCTCACCACCTCCGAAAGAGATATGTCATACTTCTTTGTCTCATTGTTTTCCAACGTTGTAACCAAGACAGCAGTATCATGCTTTATATCAATATCAGTAAGACTACCCTTCACACTAATGGCGTCTGCTGTCTTCTGTACTTTAATATCTTTGACCAAATTAGCACCTCTGGCTTTACTAAAAGTAACAAGATCACCACGCTTGGGATCAGAACGGCCATTGGAAAGACCACGGGGTGCCAGGGAGCTAAATTTATATCGAATATGTGTCACCGGTCCTACAAGGGTGCTTTGTTTAGCATCTTTTGTGTCAGTTTTGGTTGTTTCATCAGAATCAGTAGGGTTTGACTCTCCAGCAGACTTGCCTTCTTCTGAATCCTTGCCTTCTTCAGAATCCTTGTCAGTCACAACGGGTGGTTTTGGTGTAAAGAGATGCGATGGGTCAGAAAGTAAGAGGATTACACCTCCCTCTTTTACATTAGACCCCGATACATTGGCAAACTTGTCATCTTTAACATTTGCCCATCTTCCTCCTGCGGCGCTTGCAGCAGCTGGTCCATTCTGCATTGTTGGAGCATGTGAGGGAGTATTTGCCAATGAAGTGTGTGATGGCTCAATGAGAATGTAGCCAGTGCAAGAAGGTGAGTTATTATTAGCCTTGACTGGAAGTTTGAGCGTGCCTTGTGGTAAGAAGGTAATGTTTGTTGCACAATTTTTACCATTCTTTCCTGGCGCTGAATCAAACTGAACTTCATTACCCCTCATGACAACATCTTTTCTTCCAGATTTATTTGATTGATCAACATCTCTGAAGTGAAAGAAGACATGTTCACCTTTCGTTCCTTCTGCATTCACAGCAGTTATGAAACCAAAGTGACGACTTGGCACCACTTCTGAAATAAATCCAAGAGATCTGCCTTTGGATTCCGAAACAACAACTGGCCTTTCCTTCCTCTCAATAACATTAATATTCTCAACTAGAAAGGATCCAGACTTGCGTGATTGAAAGATGTCACAAGTAAGTACAACTCCAACGAGCAGAGGATCAATAGTAATGCCAGGGAATGAGTACTTTTCAAACCTAAGCGTCTTGACAACTTTTGTCTTCTTGCTCCCTTTCTTGGACTTGTGAGTTTGCTTCTTCCTCTCAGGAGAGGTAGCTTCTTTAGCGTCATCATTTCCTCCTTCTTCAGTGGCAGCAGCATCATTGAAAGTGTCAGAAGCTTCAACAGCCTCAAGTGTCAGATTCTCTAATTCATTATTGATGTTCTTCTTCTTTTTGATGCAAAGCTTGCGATTGTGACCATCTCCAGCTGACTTTTCATCAATGTAGTTCCATTCTAGATCATCGTTTGCATTTATCATGGTGATGACAATCTGTGCATCTCGTTCACTAATAACGTCATGAAAGACCACATCCTCACTTCCATATTTCCCTTGAATAATGCCGTCAAGGAGTCTTGCGACTAAAGGATGGCATTTACTTACAGTATCAACCTTTAACGATTCTTCCAACTGTATCGTTCCAACGTATTGGTGCTTAGTATCACCGGCCTTGATAACAGTAGCCTTGACTTCGGATGCTACTGAAATCTTTTCCTTCACACTGCCCTTGGGTAGAATTTGAATTCGTCTACCTCTTAGACTTTCTTTCCCTTGTACAGGACCTCGACTATTCTGCTGTTTGTACCGTCCTCCCCCTCCTCCGACGCCCCCAGCCTGTGTTGCCAACATTTGTAGTGATAAATCAAATTCAACCTCCATTCCAACCTCGATATTGATCCGACCTCCCTTGCTTTGGATTAAGTGATTCAAGTCATCACTATGATACAGGGCTGGATTATCTCGTGCCAAATCCGCTTGAATATCACTAGGAAAGACCTCATATAGTGGGAAGTATGCGTCTACACCTCGCTCTACTAATTGAATGAATCCATAGTTGTTATCGTGGATAGACCGCACAATACCTTGGGCTCTACCACACAATGTAGTCTCTATCAAATGAATACAAGGTTTGTTGTTGGTATTATTGTTTGTTGATGCAGACTCGACATCACTTTTAACACTGGTTGATTCGCCGTCGGCATCACTACCTCTTCTTCTTATAGACTTGGTAGGCATTGCATGGCATGAGCCATCAATAACCTTTTGAACCACATCAAATAAGAGAACATCACCTGGTCGAATCCAACATCCAACCTCACTCCCAGTACGGCTAATCGCGAATGTCCCGCCAGGGTACATGTCCGGATGTAACAAAACTTCTGTAATGACTACTTGTTCTTCTTCTTCTCCTCTATTTTTGCCAACAATTTCATGATGCAAACGAATCTTTCCCATAGTAGTTTGTTGACTCTTCCCACTGCCTCTTCTATCTCTATCAAAACCAACAACGGCTTGAACAGGACATTCAACAACAAGACCAGTCACTCCCTGAGCAAGTACATGTTCAAATTTGACACTACCTTTGGGCAAGATCTTGATTTTACGAGCACTTACACTCTTACCATTCTTGCCCCCTTCATTACCGATGACATAAAATTGCACATCTTGGCCTTCCTTCAACATATTAATACCACTACTGGTACCATTCTCATTCTCATCATTATCCAATGGTAAAATGTTTGATTCATGAAAGTATACCTGTTCTAACCTGGACGAGCTCTGAATAAATCCAAAATCACGAGTAATTGTAACAACCTTTCCTTCTTCCAATTTTGCATTCGCCAACAGCTTGGCTTCATGTTCTATTCGTTGTCGTTCTCTTTCGGATTGAACTAACGTTATTGACCGAGCATACTTTTTACCTGTGCGTCTTTCAGTAACCAGTGTAAAATCCACAATATCTTTTCGATCTAATCGGGATGGGCCTGTAATACGACCTGTATTACTATTCTTTGTCGGTGTATAATCCGATGGAGAGTAGTAAATCTCTAATTGATTCATCTCACTGCTATTTTCCTCGTTATCATCTTCATTGACGATACGAATCACACCATCCACGGCAGCAGATGATGGACCACTTCTACTAAGATTACGACCTGGGCCACCTCCACCACTACTACGTTGTTCCCTAGCACTCTGATCAATCACGCCCCTCCAACGTTTACCGACTGGTTCATCCTCCTTCTCCCAATATACAGTCCCCTCTGGTAACGTAATGACATCAAATGCACTCAATTTATCATCACCAGTACGTCTATTACGATCTTCAGCCTTGCCAATCTTAAATTCAACTTCATCTCCAATATTCAAATCATCGGAATGACCCTCCTTGTATTCAGAGTAGTGGAAGAATACTTCTATTGGTCGATCGGCACATCGGATGAAACCAAATTTATCTAGTAAAGTGTGTATAACACCCTGTTCAGTTGGTAATGATGCTCGATGTGAGTCTCTCGAGTTGTGTGTAGAATTGTTAGTGCCACGCCTACTACTTCCTCCTCCACTGCTGCTGTATCTATCACCCCCACCTCCTCCTCCTCCCCTTGATTCATAACTTCGTGGATCTCCTCTTGAGTATGAGCTTCCTCTATCTCCTGCTGCAGAAGGACGTACCAATCGTCCATATTCATCAACAGATTGACGCTGTACAACATTATATTGTTGACGTTGTTGCTGTTGAATAGTACCACTCTGATGCTGTCTTTGTTGCTTTTGATGTTGTTGTGCAATCTCTTGTTCACGTTGAATCTCTGCAAAGCTCTTCCTACCACTGCTGGTAGCAGGAGGAGCCTGTGTAGCAGCAGGCTGAGAGCTACCAAATCCTGAAGAGGGGATATTGCTACTTGTGATGGGGGTCAGTCTTGTGGAAGATGAACTTGATGATGCAGCCGCGGCACGACGTTGACGGAATAAATCCCCCATATTGCTATTACTGGATGAATTGGACATTTTTGGTATTAGATTGCCTGTATTTATGATGTAGGTATTTTGGTTGGCCTTGGATCTTGAAGTTGATATTTCTCTCTATTTCAGATATCTAAATCTTGTAAAATTTCTTGAGGGGCTCGGTATCACCTTATACGAAATAAGGACACGGTGTAATATTTAGACTCGGGGGTTATTTAATACGGAAAAAGCTTGCTGATATAATGATTAGTAAAAGAGACGGACTTCTCTTTATTGATGTTGAGCTAAAGGATGTTGAAAATTTTGATGGTCGGTTGCGAGTGTTGCAAAGCTTTAAATAAATTGTACCCCACGGCCGATGCCCTTGATACGAAGACGAAATTACACTTAATGCAATATATAAATACCACGCCACAAATTGGCAAGGTGAGATATTAAGATTGAAGGAGGTACCGCCACACAAATCCAACAATAAGAGGCTGGGACGGATTTGGGAAACTCTAATTGGGAGTCTGTGCTAAATGGGACATATGAGTTTATTATTGGTTGTTGAGGCAGGGTTGTGGTCTAACATTAACAATACTAATATAGAGTTGCAATACATTTAAGGAGATAGGTTTTGATGCTCTTTATATTAGTAATAATAGTCAGGTGATAGCGGTATGGAGGCGCAGTTAGTTTGAGAGGTATCCTTTGTCTCTTATTAACCAACAAATCAAACCCACATCAATTCATCTTTTGCATGATGCATCATCAAAAGCGTTTGATACGTCCTTGTGTATCTCGATTTGGATTTACAAATAGTAGTTTATCACCATATTTATCATATCAACGAATAGTATTGTGTCGCCTGCGCTCTTCGACCTCTACTTCATTGATAAAAGATGATAACGAAGAAGAAGAAGCAAACACATCATATGTTGTGAAAAAGGTAAAATCTGCACCAATATCATCACTCTTCATGGGAAATAATAATAATAGAAATAATGAGCAAACAGCCAGTACTACTACTACTCGACGTCGTCGTGGTCGCAGTCGTAGTGATGCTAGAAGTGAACAACAAAAGTATAATGGATTAAATGGAAGTAGTAGTAACAGCAAGAAGAAGATTAGTGGTAGTAGTTTACAACACTATTTTACTAGACCATCACGGATAGGTAATCCAACAATTTATACTACAGATCCAATGAACACGAAAATAGAGGAAGGATCCAGTAATAATAGTAGTATACTGAAACAATATATAATAGAGCCAGTCATACGTACATTACAACAATTTACTTATGCCATTGGATTCACTAACGTCACCAGCAACAATAATACAATAATGAGTTCACTACTTCTCCCTTCTACTAGTCGTCAGAGATATCATGATATCAACAGAAGTAAACGACGATATCAATGTCAAGAGTGTGGATATCAAGTTAAGCGTTGGACAAGCTTACTCAGTCGTATGCAACACTGTGCACATTGTACTACATCAGTTGACACCAGTTCAGAATTGGATCCTAAAGATTTTGCAATTTACCTCGATGATGAGGATTATACTACTACTTCTAGTGGCAAGAACAGCAATAATATGAGCTTTGAATGGCGTCGTATCAATAGCTACCAGAACAATTTGAGACAACAACAGAAGAAGAGAAAGATGACAAAAGAAATGAAACTTGAAAGATTTCGTTCCAATAATGGTTATGTCATACCTCAAATGTATCGAACTCCAAGAAATGAAGAGGAAACAGTAAAAGCAGAAGCTCCGATATCTCCCAAGGCTTCATCATCCTCACATCAACAAAAAGAAAACGTGGAGAGTAGAAAGCATAATACAAGTAAGATAGTAAAGAGGAGGAAGAAGAAGTTATACCAATGTGAAGAGTGTGGACAGACAACAAAGTTATGGAAACACTTTCGTGCTATGAAACGAGATTGTACACTCTGTGACACTCGTGCTGGTCTGAAACGAACTGACTTCTTACGAATCTTAAACAACATTCGATAACGATGTACTTATGATATCTTAATATGTTATTCCTTATTCCAGTATGCAAGTATAATCATCTCTACCTCAGTCTACCTACAATACAAACGACCAAACATAAGAAACCAGTATCTTGCGATCGAAAATCCGCGAATGCCGCCATTAGATAATTGTCAATTGTGATATTATTATCTTGTTATGTGGATGGCGGCTTTGTACATAGGTATATTGTAAATAGTTAGTGGCGGCTTTGTAATGTATAGACGGTATGTCAGTGTGAGAGAGCGTCAAGAACAACAGGCTTAGTTTCATTTGGATTTGCAAACTTCTTCAAAATGACACAAGAAGATGCACCTTCTCATCAACAAGATAATGATACTGCTCCAACCTCCTCTAATAAATCAACAACACTATCAGCTTTATGGCACGGCTTGGGTCTATTTGGTGAATCATATCTACTCTTCTCAGTTGGTACATTACGTCCAATATGGGAGACGCTGTACCCTTCTTGCTTTGATGAGTATGACAACTCAACATGTAAACATGCCTATCTCAGTTATAAATCAATAACTTATTCAGTTGTATTAGGAGTCATGATTGGAATGGTAGTATTGGGTGTATTAGCAAATACTATTGGTAGACGTAGAGGTAGTATAATCACTGCAACCTTCATGGCATTAGGAAGTATAATGTTAACATTATCTAGCATCTTCTTATCAAGTATGCCATCGATATTATTTCCAGTAATGAGTATATCATTATTCATATTTGGTTTCGGTGTTGGCGGTGAATATCCATTAAGTGCATCAAGTGCAAGTGAACGAAGTATGATTGCAATGAAGGAACGACAGAAGAGTGAATCTGATAAGATGAAACGTTTGCTGCAAATGAGTAATGTTGGTGGTAGTAATAATGAGAGTTTGAATGGTAATAACAACAACAACAATCAGGATCGAAATGATCCGTGTCCAACACCCCGAGATATTCGTATGCCATCATGGCAAACACTTGGTAGTAGTAGTAAGACACCCAAAACGAATAACATTCATAATCATAACAGTCTATCAATCAAGACAGAACAATTAACACCAGTTACTGAAAGCTATTACTCTGGTGGTCAAGGTGATATTCCTTTGTCTCCTACTAAAATTACAAAAGAGACTAACAATTCATTATCATCATATAATATAGGCTTGAGAACTAGGGGCAGAGAAGTATTGTTAGTTTTCTCGATGCAAGGACTTGGAATATTTGCTAACAGTTTAATACTAACCTTCTTGTTATTGATTACTAAAAACAAGAATGGTCAATACCAACAAGATGGTGACGATGCTAATGATTATTACAATGACGCTTCATACTACTATGATCAAACAACGTTACTCAATATATGGAGGGTAACTTATGCAATAGGTGCGGCCATACTGACATATGTACTGGTTACAAGGACATCACACTTGACTGAAAGTGAAGTATGGATACGTGATAAAGAACAGCGTGAAGAGGAGAGGTTAGAACGATGTCAACGAGAGAGTGGAGTAGGATTTAGACCTCCACAACAACAAGAAATGATGGGTCAAGATGAAAAGCAAACAAGGAAGGATAATAAGAAGAATGGTGATCGGAAGAATGAGAAGGAGCAACAGGAAGCTGTTATATCACCAACCATGTCGTCCATAACAATGAGAAGTGAATTCGATGTGAGTATGTATATGTGCATCTTATTGAACTACTCTTAATTCTTGATTCACTTATATCTATCAATCTTCATAGCATTTGGGCTCGACAAATCTAGACGGCTGTAGGATGATTCCTGCGGTGATGATGACTGATACCAACGAGGAGAACGAGAATACTGGCAAACCAAAACTCTCATCAGAAACTAAACTACTGTTGAGACATTATGGAGTTAGATTGTTTGGTACAAGTATGACCTGGTTATTATGGGTAAGAGTTTTCAAGACTTGGACTGGCCTTGATTGTATATCATCATCTCACCATTTCTATTCTTTCGTTGTGCTCATCATACAAATCAAATCAGGATATTGCTTTCTACGGTAACAAGCTGTTCCAGTCTAGCTTTCTGATTGCACTGACAGGCGAGGAAGCATCATTGATACATATCACATCAGCATCAGCACTAAATGCCTTTGTTTCTTTGCTGGGGTATTATGCAGCGGCAGCAATAGTAGACGATCCCGACATTGGCAGATTAGCATTACAACAGACTGGATTTGTCATTACTGGTACATTATTCATACTTTGCGGATGTCTGAATGATCGTATCTCATCTTCGTGGTTAATTGTCATGTACTTTGGAAGCTCATTCTTTGGCCAATGTGGACCTAATTGCACTACGTTTCTGATACCAGCTGAGGTATTTCCCACGAACATGCGAGGTGAGTTTTTTATATCTGCTTAAGCGTATAGGAGAGGGCCTCTAACTTTGATTATTTCTTGTCTGCGCTTCATCAGCAATGTGTCATGGCGTTTCGGCGTCCTCGGGTAAACTGGGTGCACTCATTGCATCAATACTCTTCAACTTTGTGGGCGAGAAGGACTTGTTCCTATTCAGCGGATACGCTAGCTTCATTGCTTTCTTCATTACATTCTTATGCATTCCAGAGACCACAACACTAGATTTGTTTGAAATTGATAAACAATGGCACAAAATCCTATCAGACGAGAGATATGAAGGCCCGGCAACTGATCCAAAGCATCTTTCCTTCTACGAAAGGAATCAAAATAGGCCTTGGTTTCGATAAAGGAAATAGAATATGAGGATACTCTTTGCATTCGGATAGAGAATACATACACATAATTTTGTTCTTCAACATATAGTAAAGCTTAAATACTATCTTGGAAAGCACAAATGCCTGTTTGTGTCTATTCATTTCCACCATTCAGTTTCAGACTTGGGTATTTCAAGATACATGTACTACTTGTGCACATCATATGCTCAATTTTTCTAATCACAACCAGAGAATTGCAAGTATATCACCTCCGCGTGCCCACTATCCAATCTACATTGCTCTGCATGTACTTTCATAATGATCTATCCTATCCATCAATATCAACTTCTTCTGCTGCCTAGCATATAATTTATTTACTCTCCATCGAAGCTTTAATATCTTTCACGTGTATCATTGTCATTAGCATTAATCACCATTGTAAATAAAAATGAATAATATATAATGTTAGTAACGTATATAACTGAACTGCAAAAGATACAAGTTGACATGGCACATCATTAAATTATCTCAGTTCAAAAGATAAGATAGGTAGTTCTCAAATTATTAATATCGAAAAATAAATAAATAAATAAATAAATATGATACAAACTAAGTCACCTTGAATATCTCAAACGCCAGCGGCGGCGGATAATGAAGTCTATGCTTGCTCATAACGAATTCAGCATATCGAGAACGCTACATATAGCATCATGCCAAGGATGTAGTACAGAGTGTAGAGGAGGGTGATGGACATGTGTTGCCTTTTTCTTTTATAGAGTGTCATTTAAGATACCTATCTTAATGAGGGGGGTTTTGATAATGTGCATACTGTGTATAATTCACTTATTCTACACTAGTTTACAGACATACTATCATATTCTATCCATAAGAAGAAGATACTTGCTCCACCTGTGAGGTAATAGTGATCAAAGACATTTATGAGACATACGATTCTTAATATCATGTTCATAGAGTTATCATAAAGCTTACCAAATCATCAGCATCAGCGTATAAACTCTTCAACTTATCAATGGTTTCTTCATCAGCATCCCACATTCCTCTTCCAGAAGCTTCTAGTAAACGTCGGACTACATTTTTGAATGCCTCTGAGGATACAGAGAGAGATTAAATTCAAAGATTAGATACTAGCATGAGAGGTGGAAGAAAAAAGGAAATCAAATTTACTTACCAGGATTAGCTTTCTGGAGCTTATTTGCAACGTCTTCGTCAAGAGCATACCGTTCTGCTGCCTGCTCAAAGACAAAGTCGTCTACATCAGTAGTTGCTCCCCAACCAATCTAAAGTCATCAAGTATGAGGTGAGCAATATAGATTCATCAAAGACACTGAAAGACATAGCTTCACTGTTCGATACAAACTGTAAGCTTACCATTGCCGTCATCCGCTGTGATACCTCATATGCGCCACCAGAACCTTGTTCGAGCATGGCATCTCTCCACTTGGGGTTGAGCAGCTTACTTCGATATTCCATACGCAACACATCCTCAACATCTCGTACTGGGATATCATCATTATCACTTGATGCCCCACCAAATGCTTCTATCACTGATACAGCGACTCTTTTCGACTTGCCAGTTTCGCTGTCAATTGGCTTACGATTCTCAGCAGCTTTCTTTATTGCTCCAGCTATGATGGAATGATTACAAAAAGATCATGAGATGGAGCAGTACATTTGCAAACATACAATGCATACATCACTCTCTACTCACTATTGGCATAGTACTCCTGGATATCACTCAACCCATACTCAACGCTATCGATCTCCTGCACCACCCTATCAGTTGTTGATAATAGCTTATCCAAAACTTCCGGCCTAGAAGTACCGCCCTTTGTACCCCCACCTCCTTCGTTTCTGCCATACGAATAAGTATTTCTACTCCTCCAAGTCTCGCCAAGCGAAGAAGCTTCTTCCCAATCGCCGCTACCAACAACTTCATTCACTATAGAGTTGGGAGAGGAGATGCAAGTTAGATTAAATGATCCGAACAATGATCTACCTTCATTTATACTCACCCATCGATCCATAATCTCCTGGCGGGTTACTGAACAACCGCGCGGCCGGTCTTTCGGTTCCATCTGATTGTAATTCCATTGTGTGTTTCTTGATATAATTCATATCTGGGCTTTCTTCATCTGCAACAGCAGCTCGTTCGAACATATCATCTAAGAGGTCAACAACATTGGCAAAACTATCTCGGAATATACCACTCAAAGAAGCAAGGACGTCAATACGAGGCCTTCCGAGCTCTTCCAGAGGTATCAACTCGTAACATACAGTTCGACCTGTGCCCTCTTTTATAGGTCGAGCACCTACTAGGGCGAGGACGATGGCTATCGCTTCACCTCTTGTTTTGATCGTATCTAATCCCCAAAGCGCAACAGCTATAGTCTCTGGATATGATCCATTGTTAGCTTCGAGATGTTGCCTTATAATCTCTTCTGCTGCTCGTTCTCCTCTAGCCCATGCTCCTGGCGAAGGCATCCGATATGGATCTAATGCATGTATGTTTCGACCAGTCGGCAGTACTGATGTACCATCTCTTAACAAATCACCACCTGGTGCTGGTAAAACATATCCTCCGTTTAGTGCAGTTACTACTGAATCTATTTCCTCGACATTCTTCTCTAATAGCTCAACAATAGACAATGCTTCATGTTGCAGCACCTCTTTATCTGACATGGGACCCCCATCAGTATCAACTTGCTCACTCGAGGCTTGAGTACTCTTTCCACTGAAGCTGTCAACAAATGATTGCAGCCACGAGAGAAAGTTAGGTGTGGTTTCTTTCTCCTCAGAATCTTCTTGATTGTGCCATACATCTATCACATGTCCGATTTCTTCGTCTTTCAATCTTTCATCAAAATATGCATTAAGATATGACTTCAATTCGTTATCAGTTGGCGCCGCACCAAGAGTATGAAGACCGCTGGAGAATAGTCGCTGTTCAAGCTCAACAAGATAATTTGATACGGTTGTAATCCAAGAGTCAAATTCATCATCACTCAAATCTAAATGAGGTAATGCAACATCTGAAGTGATGCCAGTTTTCTCACAACATGCCAATATTGCCTCACGAAGATCGGACCTACTTGAACTTGTTGATACTTCACGATATTCATTGACCAAGTCTTTCAAGCTAGCCAGCTCAAGATACAACCCCGCCCGTCCGTAAGGGGGTACATTATAACTAACTAGTGTACCATACCCCCGTCTCTTGGCAAGTATGCTCTCGGATGGATTATTGGCGGAATAAACATATATGTTTGGTAGAGATCCCAACATTTCATCTGCCCAAGACTGTCGATCGTTGCCTAGAGGTTGACCAGGCAACCATTCAACGGTGCCGTGCATCTATTGAAGAGAAGAAATGGTGTTTAAGATACCAAGCTCACTAATATCAACATCAGCAAGTTCAAACAACTCACCCCTAAATGTATCACCGCTTGACTACCAGCACCTCCCCTTTCTTTTGGCTGTCTTAGCCACTCGTATGTTGCGCAATATTGCGGATGTGGGGTTAGATCTCTTTCAAATAATAGTCTCATAGGATCTCCTTCCACTCCCAATAGAGGTTGAACTGTGATAAACACATTACCCAATTGTAATCCCGAGACAACCATTTCATTCTTTGCATTCATACCGGGCCCTCTTTCTTTCTCTGGCCAAGCTCGTCGCACCTTCTTTGTCATATACTTGCCTAGTAATGCCTCCAATTCATCAAACTTCATGTCAGCTCCATTTACGACTGCACCTCCAAGTCCTCCTCCTTCTTTAGCAAGTGTTTCAGGTACTGTTTTATCACCCTCACATGCTCGTTTCATTCGTTGTTCTATAGTATCTTGCATACGATTAGTGCCTGCAGCTATAACGGAATTCTCACAAAGTATCGAGAGAGCCGCTACTAAACTTTGACCGCTCGAATCAGGATCGGAAGCAAAGTCACCAACATTGTATCCTTCTTTACTTAGTCGTATCAACAAATTTTCGAGTGAGTTCGGTACGTCTAATAGAGCGGCTGTGCCAACTGCACCAACGTTGGGTGGGAAGCCGTATAGCATGATGGATATCTGACGATCATGAACTGGAGTTTGTCGTAGTGATATCCACCCATGAAGTCGACTGCAAAGTTTTCTTACACGTTCAGGTACCAATGCAATCTTATCACCCACAAGACCTCCCAGAACGATCGTATCAATTGCTCCATCTAGTTCAGGTAACGAGTACAATACAACACTCTGCAATCCTAGTACGCCTTTCTGCTTCCACTGCGGTATACTTTGAAGCAGTAATGGAGATGCAACTATATACGGTACATCCATACTAGTTAATAACGAAGAGGCTAAATCTACATTCCTTCCAGCCTAAGACAAGAGCATATAAGTGAGCAAACATTCGATTACTGATCATATCATCAACATTCTTACCTCCATACTGCCAGCAGGGCCGCCCACAAGTGGAAAACCGATAGAGCTAACTATGGAATCGACTGATACTGCTTCATTTGACTTATATGTCGTATCTCTTTGTATCAGTCCACTGTTAACACCACTAATTTCATGCTCGGAAGTTAGCCAATCACGAACAATCGTGTGGGCCTCGACACCGTTAATAAAGACCGGTATGGGGATGATACCCTCAGTCTCCATTATTGAAATCATGTCATTAATGTATCGCTGATTTGTGATAACATGTTTTCGATATAGAAGGAGAGCAACACGAGGTGAATCTTTCGGAGCCAGGTTAAACTTGTTCTGCTTGGAAAGGTTAGATGTGGATGATGAAAGCCTCCACTCCATATCTATCACATTTTCCTGTGAGTGTGAGCATGTACGATGCAAGGTATATACATATCAAACTTACATGATTTTGGATTTGTTGCATAGCCTTCAAGCAAAGGATGCAGTAATCCAACGTCTGGAGTTATCTCCAATTCTGGTAGTATCAATCCTTCTAGTTGCTTAGTTGTTAGTCCTTCTTTCTGCTTTGTATCTAACAAATATCTTGATACTAACAATTGCAACATGGCACTAACGTTTCTTAAACCTCCCTGATTCCAAAATCTATACGATTCCAACCAAGTTCTTAGATCGCTTGCCTTTTCTCCTGGTATAAACTTGAGTAAGTCAGGACCTACTTTCAATAGTTTCAAGTATCCATTGATTTTATCTTCCTCTTTTCCACTGCTAAACTTGTTTAATATTGCCTTGACTGCTGGCGGAGGACCTGATGGAGGCTCATCACTATTAGATTCCATTGAGAATGTACCGATATGATTATAAGTCATGAGTTCTGTGGCGCACTCGAAGCATAATCGACTTGTTGGACCACTACTTTCTTCATCTAACAAGTTTGTAACGGCAACTACATCATCATAGTCGAATATCAATGATGCAATAAAGATATCAGAATCATTCACAGCTGCTGCAAATTGCTCAGGTTTTGTTTGTATATCAGAATCAGCAAATACCTTGAGGTTGATTTTGCATTCAGGAGGTAGTAACCGACCAGCCTCTTCATATAAATCTCGATTGAATGATTCAAATCCAGTGATTAGTACTACATTGACAACACTATCATTCTGTTTCGGATACGATGTT
>Ga0214480_100330_pt1 | contig 24186 bp, 15 predicted proteins | sample M1_20Mar14CPVII9_3_FD_165042 | JGI IMG/M metagenome (GOLD analysis project Ga0214480, IMG submission 165042) | Marine eukaryotic communities from Monterey Bay, California, United States - M1_20Mar14CPVII9sort6BwellE17 | ecosystem: Environmental > Aquatic > Marine > Unclassified | place: USA... | reverse complement strand
AAGGTCTATCTCAAAAGAAGAGTCGTTGGTCATTGATATCTTGCTCTCATCCTGCGGCAAATGAGCATCCACTGACAAGATATCCTCGAGCAGCAGCACTGACTTTGTGTCGCTACATTCCGATACAACAGCACTTCGAAACACCTCCCTTTTGAATCCTTTTAGGCCTGAGCTTCCATTGCCCTTCTTCATTGTATTGTTGAGATAATTATCATCACAAACGGCCTCTTTCAAGGCCGTCATAGAGTCAATGTCTTCAGATTCAATAAGCCAAGTATAGAATTCATCCACACTGCCTTTGATACATGACTCTTGTGACTTTAAGAAGATGAGTAGTGGATCATCTTCATTCAATGTAAAACTTAAAGGTTTCTTAGGTGGGCACACCTTGTGCGATACATTGCTGATGATAGATGTTACTTCACGAGAGAAGTCTTGGGCCATGTTGATACCGATTTCAGAAGGTACTTCTTCTTCTTCTTCTTCTTCTAGATTGTCAGGGAGTAAAGCAGAAACTGATTCTTTAGATACAGCAGCTTTGACGGAACTGTCATTATTGACCTTCTTCTCCTTCCCCCCTGGAATGATTGTGGTAGAAGGTTCGGTAGGAGCTTCTTTCTGCTCATTGAGATCTATCTTTTCTATTGTCTCTTCATTGGTCTTTGAACTCGTATCTATATTCTGCTGCTTAGGAGGTTGTGATGAGGTTACCTCTATTGACGGGTCACTGGAAGAAGACTTTAGCTGTATTGGCTCGGATGTGTCTGTATTATCGTCTTGGTCTCTTTTCTTCTGTATTCTATTCCGCTTGGTTCGTCTTGATATGGGTTCAGGCTTGTCAACTGATGTTTCTTTGGGACGAATCTTCTCTATGGAAGCATGGTCTGATATACTTGAAGACGTTGTCGCGTCAAGTGAAGGAAGCGATTCGCCAGTCTGCGGACCGGAGCTAGTTGGCTTCTTGAACGTTTCAATTACATTTTGTATACCAACAACATCTTTAATCAGTATAATTGCCTTCTTTATCGCTTGTCTATCACCAGTTAAGTGCACAGGTATATGATCATCAAACAATGTTGAACCAACTAATATATCTTCGACTTTTGTTCCTACTTGAATATCCATTACACCCGATTTGTTGATAATATCTTTTACTACCATACTACCCGCTCCCTTTTTCTTCTTACGATGCTTTTTATTACCAGTCAGCTTATTGGAAGACCAAACATAGATTGTCCGTGTTATTATCTGTACATGGTAGTATGTGATTGGTATTCTCAGTACGTCAATAATGAATCTTTTTAATCCAGCATCAGTTTGTATTGTCTCGACTAATCTTTGTCGTTGATCCAAACCCCAATTGTTTCTACCGTAGTCTAATAGTATCACATTAAGGCGTATACATATGAAGATAACCGGTATAGAAACAAGTAGCATGAAAGATAATTGATGCAGCCAACCATACTCATTTGGCATGACGGTAATCGTTCCCTTTGCAGCGAGTGCCTCCTCTTCTTTCAATTTCTTCTCTCTTCTCTTTAGTTCAGAAACATCCATCAATAGCTTCAGTAATGTTCGTTCATCATCACTTACACCAAGCCTGGTTAGAGCAAAATCCAATACCATCTCACTATCTATGATGACTTTATTCGACATATCTTCGCTTAGTATTGGAAGGAACTCTTTCTGATCCTCAGTAAAATCAGGAGACTTGAGCATGGCATCAATTGTATCTCTAACTGCATGTTTATCGCCATCGTTTTCCTTTTGAGCAGCTCCACTATCTTCTATAACTTTCATCATTTGCAATAAGTCTTCACTTATATTGATTATCTCATTTAGACCATCTTGATCTTGGAACTTTTGAAGTGCTGCAGTAGCTTTTTCTTTAACTAATACATGCTTCAGATATTCTAATGCAATTGATATATAACTAATATCCTCGTCATCGGGATTATCGTTCAATGCATCTACTAACAAGTCTTGTACGATCTTTCTGTTATTACTTGTTTTCAATGTGGGTAACTTAGATAGACCTTGTCGAATGATGTTTCTCTTCTCATCCTTATTGTTTTCATCTATAGTTTGTACCATGTCCTTCATTGCAGTAATCAAACCATTACGCAACTGAAGTTGGGCAGTCTTCTTTTCAAATTGTAAACACTCCCAAGCCTGATTAGCAAACTCATCATGGGTAAGCTTATCTTCTTCAATGCGTATATCGTCATAACCAATTCTATTGCATATATCTATTAGTACTTGATTACTTAAATCTTCTAACATGCAATGTGGTGGTTCGAGATCTGTCTCTGTTTCGCATACTATGTCAGCAGCTGGGTCGACCTCTGTTTCAACTATATCAGTTGGGAGTACTGTATGGTCGAGACATACTAATACCAATACCAATATAATGATAGCCTGCATCATGCTAGATAGGTGTCAACAGGAAAAAGTGTAAAGTGTTGGGGCATCCTAAACTAATAATATCCCGTATGATCAGCTAATCAACAGCATCACCGCAGAATATAATGAAGAAGACTGCTTATTGTAGCAGGACGAGATAGAGAAGAGGCTGTACCATTGGCAACAACAACTCGATAACAACATAAGTACTTATGACTTATGACTTTTAAGTTTGACAATTTAGTTTTCATCCATCCTTGAGAAGAAAACTCTTTGCTCGGGGAAGGATACCTGAGGATGAATTTTCTCCCCGGCCGCCCCGCCCTCCGTCGGTGAGTTGTATTAAGTCTCTCTTTGTTTGTGTACCTGCTTTGGGCAGATGGGTCAGAGGCCTGAACAGTGTTTAAGACTGGTTGGTTGTATTGATTATGAGGTTAGGATTGTGTTAAAGCATTTTCCCGGTATCCTTACTTGTTTTGGGCAATACACTTCTTTATTCATTCATATATCAAGTTGTTCCTTAAGTTAATTGCAGGTAATTAGCATAGAAGTGTTTTGTTGTGGTTACCGTATGTTCTTATTGTGTCTATTTGACATCAACCATCATACAGTACCCACAAACCAATTCTTAATTTGATACTTCCAGTGTTTAATCTAACTCAATCCTTCCATCAAGCTTATCATTAACTTTCTTCTTTAATCTTCCTCTTCCTGATCCATATAAATACTCGGATCAAATCCCTCAATGGGTGGTGTATGCATGGGTATATGTCTGTTCGGTGGAGGACCTAATGATTCCCTATCAATTTTAAGTGCCTCATTCTTCCATTTACCATATACACTATTCCCATTTTGATCTATTGAATCACCTATATCTATACCTTCTCTTGGTAAATTCTTTAATGCATATTTCTTATGGAAAGATTGATACAATCATATATATGAGTTTAAAATACAATATGATGTATAAAAATAGACACATCATGTGCATCAAAAACACATTAACTAAAACTCTACTAACCTTCATTCTAATCTTAACAGCCAAATCATGATTTAATTCATTATGACGTTTAAAACATCCAATGACATAATCCCTACCAACATGATATCGTCGTTCCATTTCTTCCTCCGATGCCGGTGGTGGATCTCTACCGGGGGCATCAAACGCTTTAATTTGTAATTCATATAATTTATTCTCGGCAGATGTTTCCTTTGCTAATTTGGATGCTGAGGGACCCTTCTTTTCTTTCTTGACTTTCTTTTGTGCTGTACGTGCTTCATCGGGGGATGTTTTTGCCGCTGGCATGGCTAATGATAGATGTGTTGTTGTTGAGATTGATTGACAACATGTGTTGTTGTGGAGTTGGGGAGGTAGAGAGCTTTTGGTGGCGTAGGCGACCGCTCTACGCCGAGCATTATGAACGATACTGTTCATTATATATCAGTTAGGGTATTGCAGCGGTATAATAATAAGATAGAGCGATATGAGAGGCCAATAGGAGGCGTTTATGTATATTTGCTAAGAGTTGCTTTTGCAATAACGACGGCCAGACCCATTTATTGAGATTTGGTTTTTGAGATTTGCAACCACAACATGAGGTAAGGTTTGTAATTGATTTTAAACATTACCCTTTTATTCAGAACGATGTTATTTAGAATAGCAGGGAGGTCAATAACCTCTATATCTACTAAGTTTCATGGCAGCGGTAGCGTCTCGGTGGCGGCGTCATCGTCATTTTTACAATCATGCACCAACATACACTCCCACATCAAATCCTACTCAGCAACATACAACTACTACTCAACAACCATACCAACTCAATCACAACAACCATCAACGGCACAATTAGTTAAACAGTTACGTGAAGCGACAGGAGCACCAATGATGGAATGTAAGAAGGCCCTTGGAGACTTGGAAGTTAACAATGATATAGAACTTGCCAAAGAATGGTTACGTAAACATGGTACCGCCAAGGCATCTAGTAAAGTTGCCGGTCGGGAAGCGAATGAGGGAATGATTGGTATATCAATTACAAAACAAACTAATCCAGTTGAGGGATTACTTCCCGTAGCAAGTTTAGTTAAGGTATCAAGCGAGACAGACTTTGCTAGTAGATCTGAAATATTTAGTACATTCGTTCAGGATGTTGCAACTTGTGCATCCAACTTTCCATCGGGACTATTATCAGGATCGGGAATTGATAATATACCCAACTTTTTATCATCATCGGTGAAACATGTTGAAGATATCAATACTCTTGAAGATTTGCAAGCGTTGGATAATGAAGAATCTGATAAGACTCTTGCTGATTTACAAAATGATGCTATTCTTGCCATACGTGAGAATATTGCAGTTGATTCTATAGATATTATTAGAGCAGCATTGCCAACATCTACTTTGGGTGGGTATGTACACGGTAAACCAACATCAGATGTATCCTGTGGTAGTGCTGCATCAATTGTTAGGTTGGAAGTAGTAGATGAGTCAAAGGCAAAGCCTAAAGACGTACAGGAAGAAACAGCAAAGAAGTTAGCAATGCATATAGTTGCCGCCAAACCAACATATCTCAATCCATCATCTGTACCCTCGGACATATTAGCTAAAGAAAAAGAGATATTAATGGAGAATATGAAGGATTCCAACAAACCACCAGAAATACTTGAAAAGATTATTACAGGACAATTGAGGAAGTATTATGAAGGTGTATGCTTGACTGAACAGACACATTTAGTTGAGGGAGATGGGAATGTAAAAGTCGGCAAGGTATTGAAGGATGTTGGTTTAGAAGTTGCAGAATTTAAGTTGATGAGTATGAAGTAAAGGATCATGGGTGTTGTTGCTGATCCACTGTCTAACAATACTCGAATGGACGTCGAGGCATATTGTTTCTCTTTCCCCAATAACTTGCGTACTGGCCCCTTTATTATCCTAGGGTATGGGTATCCTTAACTATACAACTTTAATCGGGCGAGACAAATACGTAAGGCAGGTGTAGCTTCAAAGTTAACTTTTGACGTTTATTTTTACATTTAAAGAATCTAAACATCTCTAACGTTGTAGGACCCATCATCCTAGTCGGAAACAGAGTAGTCACCACTCTCATTGAGGCGATATTCAAGTTCTTTCTTGGCATTTAGTGCCTCCGTGAATAAATCAGAAACCACACGCTTCGACAAAAACTGTGTCAACTTAAAGATTCCATCTGCAGTATTGTACTCCATTGATATATATTTGGAGAGTGCAGTCATCAAATATTGTTTGGTATCCCTGTGCACATCTTTCTCCCATCCAGTTGCATTCATTATCTCAAGCAAACTACGTGCCAGAGTTCCAGCCATGAAAATATCCCTGAATGGAAGGTATAGCTCACCAACAACTGCCACAAAATAGTTTGAATTGAGACTACTGTGGTGAAATTTGAAGTAACCAATGGCCAGGCGACATATATGGCCCTCATTGTCGGCCGATAAGTTAGTGAAATCTTTGCTCTCTCTCGCCTCGGTAATAATGTGGAGAAATATCGCTGGAGACAAAACGGCGAGAAGAGAGCTTTCATTGTTATTGTTGCAATGTGCTAAAGGATGACCGTCATTAACATACTCAATAGGTTTAATATGAAGTATGTTTGCGGCACATACACTAGCTGCTAAAGTAATAATCTCCTTTGCCTCATCATCTTCAACATTTCCGAACTCAATCAGATACTCTTTAACATAACCAATGTCTTGGATATCTTTCTTAATAAAGTCATATACATCCTCTAATAGTCTAGGGACAAGGAAGTATTTTGCCAAGTGTAGAAGGGCACGACGATTATACCTGTTGATGAGGCGCTTGCATTCTGATGGTGATGAATATAGATAGTCGAGGAAGTCATCAAAGTCATGTGCAATCCCCATTGGTAGCTCTACCACACTTGTACTATTGGATGATTCACTAAATTGTCCAGACTTGAGTAAAGCTTCAAAATAACCACTCTTTTTCGGTCCAGTGGCCAAGATATTCCTGTGCACATGATATGTCTTCATCTCACGACCTTTTTTGTTCTGTTCACCCATCATAAATTCAAGGTTGAGCTCCCAATCATAATGTACTTCAATGGTCCAATCACTAAAACTTTCGTCTTTATCTAATCTCCATGTCAAAAGCTGTTTACTTTCATCGCTTAGCTCATGGAAAGAGTCATCAATGATTGGTTTTTCTAAATGTAATGATATACTATCTTCTTCCGAGTCATAGTCAATAAGAAGATGGTCGACGATGACATCCTCCTCCTCGGATGAACTCCCGATACTCCAATCGGAAACATTACCATCCTCAGCCACATCATTAGACGAACCATCTACGTTTAAATCATCAGACATACCACCAGCCTCTAAAACAACTCTATGCAAATATGGTATATCGTCATTATTATTATTATTATTAGAGGAGTTCATTGTTCTTTATAATGCACTATTGACATTCATCAAAACCTAAATATCTCTCTTCACCGACACTCAATAGGTTGGTTCTCTTAGATCCAATAAACACCTTGCAATCATCTTGCACCGACATAAAATAATATAATTAATTTTCACTTAGAAAACTCCTTATGATCTAAGGTATCGGGACCACAGCTATTAGAAACAAATAAGTTCACATTTCATGTGATCAGTAGTGTTAGTATTTGTATGTGAAGTTCAAGTGTGCAATATTCAAACGTTTAAATAAGTCCATTAAGTAAGACGATCATATCCATTTAATTAAGTAAGTCAGACCTTCTTTCTCGTTCCCAGCCACTTCTCTCTATCACCAAACCCGTCTGGCAAGTTCTTTTTTGCCTCAGATAGATCATCGGCAATCTCACCAGCAGTAGGTCGATCTTCTGGCTTGGGTCGAAGACATTTTTTAGCAGCCGCCTCTATGGCTCGTAGTGCTGGATTTGTGTGTAAACTACTGTGATTGAAACCATCAGGCCAGTGGGACGGTAAAGTTCCGTTTGCCACCAATTGTCGTGTCTCATACTCTCTCTCCTCTTTCCTTTGTTTGCCACGTGGGGTATATGTTGTTAGGATATTCCAGAGTATGTTGCCCAGTGAATAAATATCAATCTTTTCCGTTAAATGTGGAGGATTGGGGTACTTGTCTGGCATGTGAGCTTGCATCTCCTCGGGTGCTCTCCACCACGGTTCATGAAATCTCGACTTAAACCCACATGTTGTATTTTTAATCCTATCCCATGTCATGAATTCAGCCACATTAAAGTCATTCAGTTTGGGCTTGCCTCTTTTGACTATCGCAATGTTGTGAGGATTTAGATCGTTGTGCACCAGTGTAGCGTTTGATATGCCGTTACTCTCCTCTTTAGAGATTGGAAGAGGCTTGTCATCCGAATCGTACCTCTTTGGAAAGTCTCTGTAGTCAATACTGTGTATATGGGACACTCCTGTGGCTATATCTGATGACAAATCGAGCTTAATCTTGCTAACACGCTCAACATCTTCCTTTTCAGTATACCAACGAAATGATTGGGCTACTTTTTCCAAACTTGCGATACCATCTCCAAAGTTGGCTAGCTCGTTGATTGTGCTTTGACCACAGTATCCGTATATATCCATAACATGTGGTGAGAATGTGAGTCGTTCCATAGCCAGTGCATCACGTCGATGGAGTTCGTAATATTCTTCAAGAAAGTCTCTTTCAATCCTCAAAGTTTTCAATACTACACTCTCTTCATATCCCCACTCTTCTTCTTCCTCGTCATACTCGGGTATGTTCTCTGTATACAATTCCCATGCACTTCTGAACCAACCTTGTCCTAAAAACTCTATACTGGACTCTTCCTTTATGTTTTCTCGTAGCTTTGAATTAATATGCAGTATCTCTGGCTGTGAGCTTATTGCACGCCGTCGTCTATATTGTTGTGTGTGTATATTGTTGATGCCGAAAAGATTCTCGTTGTATTGAGCAAAGACAGACCCATGTGAACTGACTAAACCAATTTCATGCACAACATTGCAATTTGGATAGCTTGTAGTTTGCCAAGATGCCATTGGTATGCATTGCGGTTGATCTTCCTCTCCTCCATCAACATTATTATAACTGTACACTAGTACATTATCTGTAGAAGCCTCATCCTCGTTGAAGTAAGAAGGAGTCTTCCAACCTTCATGATTGAACATATAAAAGACTCTTGGGTAGTATACTCTAACATCATCTATTTGGTTACTTCTTCTTCTAGTACGCTGCTGTCGCCGCATACTGTTAACAATATGATTCGATGTAATACCATCTAATCCTCGTATACCTAAATCATTATTATTGCTCTCTGTTATAAATCTAGCGAGCTGAGTTGCCATGGAATGTTGCAATGCACCGATAGCAAACATACAAATTAATAGTGTATATAATGTGATACTTCTAAGCTCAATCAACTTGAAGGAAATGTGTCTAATGAATAGTTTTAATGAACTTCTATCCAATCGTTTCTTTGATGGTGTACCATTATTCATCATACTACTTTTAATTGGTTTGTATAAACATTAACATTTTTATGCAGTGGTAGACGATTGTTGCAAGCTCTTGATCTTAAATTTGATGTAGCCATCCTTCCTGACAATTCCCTGCTTCTTTCAGCCATTTCTTCACCGCCGCAATATGTTGATCGATCTATGCGGGCCGTATGTATGAATAGGATGCAATACTGCTATTGAGATGCATGTAACTTTATAACACTAAAACAGGTTTCATGAAAGGAAACTCCTACAGGGGCCACCGCCATGAGAAATAAGTATTGTACTTCCTATGAGTATGCGACAATGCTTGGTATTTACGAGGATGCTACATACATTATATTCTACACCTCCAAAGTAGTAGCTAATACGACGATGGTGCTGTTCGGATTTCTAACGATAAAATAAAGTTGTTCACATCATGTGATCAAAAGTCAAAACGGCAGATAAATACTGTAGACTCTTTTGTGGTTATACATTTACATTATCTATCGCTTTTGCAGAATATTAGCAAGTTGTAAGAGTACTTCCAAGCGTTCTTTAGACGTAAATGAGCTCCGCCGAAGTTTCTCATAACAAGCCGATATCTCGCCCCTCCTCTTTGTGGTGAACATTCTTAACTATACCACCCCCAACCACCCCAACATTTCGGTGTACAGATAGTTTCCAAAACTACCTTCTACTCCTCTTTGACATTGTTATTGTACCCCTGACATATTTTATAGATGATATTTCATATGTTCATTTTATTTCCCCCATGCTTTGATTACTCCCATTTATCCTCACGTAGTACTAAGAGAAGAAAGATAAAGATGAACAATAAGCAACATACAAACATATACACATATACAATCCAACACAGCACAAAACAAACATACCCTGTGATGCCTTTTTACGTACGTCGCCTTCCGACATAAGATACCAATTCTTATCATCACCATTCCTTCTTTCTAGGAATCGTCCACCATAATCTCTAGCTCTCTTAACAAGTGTTAGACTCAATTCATACTTTTCTCGTCGTGTTGTTGCCTTGTCCTTGTATCGACTTCGGAACGTGCGTGCCTCGTCTCTAAACTTTTTATTACCGGGATGATGGTTAGTGCCGCCGCCTCTTCCACGGAGAACATCGACATTGGTTGGCTGTCGAATAGCAACTGATGATGATAATGATGACGATGATGATGATTTACTCTTCTTTCCAAAGTTGAGCCTGTTACTAATAGAGGTGGAGTGAGAAGAGGATGATGATGGTGCACCTTGTGCAAAATTATTGTTATTCGCAGTTGCTGTAACTGATGTTGGTGAAACGTCAGTCGAATCAGTACTGACCACGGCGCCGATGTTTAATATATCAGATACTAACGATACCTCCTCCATACTTAGATTTGTCTTGGCAATTAACGAGAGAGGTGGGTTGTTGGTTGATTTTGTTATTGCTTTCTTCTTACTCTTTTGTTTAGTAACTGATTTTTTAATTTCTAGATTATCATCGAGATGACGGTTTTTGGGGGCTCTCCTTTCACGTCCACTACGACGAATACATTCTGATGACATCATTAGTAATTGGAATTGGTTGAGCAATCGATTGATGGAAGGATAGAGGCAATGTTTTGTTCGAAGTTATCTTCGATTCAGTTGTTGCAAAAATCGAGTGAAAATTAAACGGGAGTCCTTTGCGCTGGCACATTAATGAAGAATGCCAATGACAATGATAAATGATACTACGAGATTCTATGCAAAATTAAATGCTTAATAGGTACAAATGACGTTGTTTAATAATATAGCTCATTAACTCCTCGATAATTCGATCGGTGTATCATTTTTGACGGTTTAGTACTACAGAAAAAAAACATAGGTATCAAACTGCAACAACACATATCTTATGCACACAATATTTTTATACCTAAGAGGTTGATATAATAATTGATATAGGTAACAACGTAGGTATCACATATCAGCTACACATCTTAAACTCGTATACAACAAGTACAATACAAGATAAAAAGTAGTATTGAAAATAGATAAAGATATACAGTAGTTGGATACAACAACCTATTGATATACTTAACTATGACAGACAATGACAAAACCATGGGGGACGAGGGAGGCAGTCTACGTGTTGATGCAATACAGACATTAATAATAACACTTCATAATCAATATCCCAAGAAAGGATTCTCGATATCAAATAAATTGCAATTCGTACATACATCTGATCGGGGTATATGTATATTAGCCAAACAATCAATCATTAAAGATGAAACACTAATGACCATACCAGAGAAGGCACGTCTATCCTCTGTCAAACTTGTGAACAGTTCAAAGAAGATGCTTACATTACGGAATAAGATGAAAAAGAATGCACCCCAACGTCAGAAATTACAAGGATATTTAGAACCTGAAGATTTCATGTTGGCTTTACAAATGATGAAGGCATTAGCAAAACGAAGTCAGGTTAAAGATGGTTCATTAAAAAAGTTAAATGCAGATGATCCTGATTGTATATACATCGAACAAGCAGCTACTTGGCCTACAGAAGAGGAGATGAAAGAGATGTCTTGGTTTTATTGGGATTTAGGCAAAGTTAAAAAGATTTGGAACGTCTCGACACTATGGTTTTCCTTCTTTGAATTGAAGAATCATGTACAGTTCATCTTCAATACTGTATTACATCCCTTCTTCAGAGCCAACAATCTTAAAGATTACATAGATCCTACTTTACCAAGTAATATTGCATTGGGTGATCTAAAGGTTAATGAGAAGAAGGCATTACTCAATACATATATTTATGCCATCTCATTAGCATGGTCTAGATCACATCAAGATGGTACTGGCAAACCTGATATGATCCCACTTGTTGAATTGTTTAACGGCACAAGTGAAAAGATGAATGATCGAGTACCTGGTAAGAAGCAGAAGAAGAGTGCTATCAATGTTGATATTGCAAGAGGCTACTGGCCATTTAGTAAGTTCTATATGATGTGTGCATTAGATGTGCATAAGAGTTGAACAAAACATTTTGTGTCATGATCTAATCCAATGTGCGTCTTTTTTCTCGTCCATAGTTCGTGGGGATGCTTTTATCAACCAGTGTAATCTTGCATGTTCGTCCGTCTATGCAAGTCGAGATATTGATAAGGGTGAGGAACTCATCATATCGTTTGGTGATGTTACGCCGACTGGCTTTGCCGCCAAGTATGGTGAGATTCCATTAGACTTTCTCAACCACTGGGATGTTGTATGTGATGTACAATTATGGTGTCCACCCAATTTTATCCCCACTGATAAACTGCGTGTTAAATGTTTGGAAAAGAGTGATTACCCATTGGATATCTTGAGTCAGACTAAAGGCGACACGGCATTAATTAGTCTGCAACCTACGAAAGAACCTGTAGGAGATAATGTGGACTTTTATCGTCATTCTGGTCCAATTGTTTATAAGGGCTATGAGCCAGAGATGATTGGTAAAGCTAGACAATATCTCATCTTGGCAATATTAGCAGATGATTATGACTTGAAAAGGAACTTCAACTCGGGCCGCTTAAGGGGAGGTCTTTATGAAACCAAAGTCTTGCCATTATTGGGTGAAGTAGTGGATTACAACATCAAACTATTATCGGGAGGTAAAGACATTACTAGTGCAGAAGATGCTGAGAAGGCTTTGCGCCCTGATACTCCTAAATGGGAGAAGAGTTGTCTATTGGCAAGGATTGCCTACCGTGAATCACTTCTAATGTGGAGGTATGCCTTTTTGTACAGAAAGAATGATGCGATGAATATTCCCGGGTATAAAGAGGCTATGAGAATGCAACAACCGCCACTCGACTTTCCAGAGTTTGATGAAGATATTGCAAACATATCTGAAGGCCTATGTAAACTATGTGGACGTTCATATCCTGTGAAGATGTGTTCTGGTTGCAATCAGGTCCAATATTGCAGCCGAGGTCATCAGTTGATGGATTGGGCCAAGAATCACAAGCGTGAATGTGGTAAGATGAAGAAGAATGAAACTAGGAATGTTGGTCAGCCTAGACCTGTGAACTACTTTTAGTGTAGAAACTCAGTAAGCTTAAATCTGAGATATAAATAGCATGAACTGGACAAAAGTAAAACAAACATGATGTAGGTATTCAAAAGGACACCAATGATAGCAAGCAACCTAAGTATGCAGCCACTATTGCAGCACCTAGATGATGGCATACCCCCACTTGATGGCCAAACATTGCCTGAAAGTCGGCAGAAAATTGAGATCTGAGGCATGAAACCTGCCAACATGTGGCTAAAAAAGTATAATGGAGGGCCCTACATTCATGCTGGGAGTGTTCATCAACTTGTTATACACCCATACAATGCCAAACAACCACTATTGCAGCACCTACATGATGGCATACCCCCACTTGATGGCCAAACATTGCCTGAAAGTTGGCAGAAAATCAGAATTTTTCCTTTTCTGAGGCATGAAACCTGCCAACATGTGGCTATAAAAGTATAATGGAGGGCCCTACAATCATGCTGGGAGTGTTCATCAACATGTTATACACCCATACAATGCCAAACAGCCACTATTGCAGCACCTACATGATGGCATACCCCCACTTGATGGCCAAACATTGCCTGAAAGTCGGCAGAAAATTGAGATCTGAGGCATGAAACCTGCCAACATGTGGCTGTAAAAGTATAATGGAGGGCCCTACAATCATGCTGGGAGTGTTCATCAACTTGTTATACACCCATACAATGCCAAACAACCACTATTGCAGCACCTACATGATGGCATACCCCCACTTGATGGCCAAACATTGCCTGAAAGTCGGCAGAAAATCAGGATTTTTTCCTGATCTAAGGCATGAAACCTGCCAACATGTGGCTGTAAAAGTATAATGGAGGGACTTAGAATCATGCTGGGAGTGTTCATCAACATGTTATACACTCATACAATGCCAAACAACCACTATTGCAGCACCTACATGATGGCATACCCCCACTTGATGGCCAAACATTGCCTGAAAGTTGGCAGAAAATTGAGATCTGAGGCATGAAACCTGCCAACATGTGGCTGTAAAAGTATAATGGAGGGCCCTACAATCATGCTGGGAGTGTTCATCAACTTGTTATACACCCATACAATGCCAATCATCTACTATTGCAGCACCTACATGATGGCATACCCCCACTTGATGGCCAAACATTGCCTGAAAGTTGGCAGAAAATCAGAATTTTTCCTGTTCTGAGGCATGAAACCTGCCAACATGTGGCTGTAAAAGTATAATGGAGGGACTTAGAATCATGCTGGGAGTGTTCATCAACATGTTATACACCCATACAATGCCAAACAGCCACTATTGCAGCACCTAGATGATGGCATACCCCCACTTGATGGCCAAACATTGCCTGAAAGTCAGCAGAAAATCAGAATTTTTCCTTTTCTGAGGCATGAAACCTGCCAACATGTGGCTATAAAAGTATGGTGGAGGGCCCTACAATCATGCTGGGAGTGTTCATCAACATGTTATACACCCATACAATGCCAAACAACCACTATTGCAGCACCTACATGATGCCATACCCCCACTTGATGGCCAAACATTGCCTGAAAGTCGACAGAAAATCAGAATTTTTCCTTTTCTGAGGCATGAAACCTGCCAACATGTGGCTGTAAAAGTATGGTGGAGGGACTTAGAATCATGCTGGGAGTGTTCATCAACATGTTATACACCCATATAATGCCAAATAACCACTATTGCAGCACCTACATGATGGCATACCCCCACTTGATGGCCAAACATTGCCTGAAAGTCAGCAGAAAATTGAGATCTGAGGCATGAAACCTGCCAACATGTGGCTGTAAAAGTATAATGGAGGGACTTAGAATCATGCTGGGAGTGTTCATCAACATGTTATACACCCATACAATGCCAAACAACCACTATTGCAGCACCTACATGATGGCATACCCCCACTTGATGGCCAAACATTGCCTGAAAGTCGACAGAAAATCAGAATTTTTGCCTGATCTAAGGCATAAAACCTGCCAACATGTGGCTGTAAAAGTATAATGGAGGGACTTAGAATCATGCTGGGAGTGTTCATCAACATGTTATACACCCATACAATGCCAAACAGCCACTATTGCAGCACCTACATGATGGCATACCCCCACTTGATGGCCAAACATTGCCTGAAAGTCGGCAGAAAATTGAGATCTGAGGCATGAAACCTGCCAACATGTGGCTGTAAAAGTATAATTGAGGGACTTAGAATCATGCTGGGAGTGTTCATCAACATGTTATACACCCATACAATGCCAAACAACCACTATTGCAGCACCTACATGATGGCATACCCCCACTTGATGGCCAAACGTTGCCTGAAAGTCGGCAGAAAATCAAGATCTGAGGCATGAAACCTACCAATGTGGGGCTGTAAACGTATGTTGGAGGGACTTACAATCATGCTGGGAGTGTTCATCAACTTGCTATACACCCATACAATGCCAAACAACCCCTATTGCAGCACCTATATGATGCCATACCCCCACTTGATGGCCAAACATTGCCCAAAAGTCAGCAGAAAATCGAGATCTGAGGCATGAAACCTGCCAACGTGGGGCTATAAAAGTATGTTGGAGGGACTTACAATCATGCTGGGAGTGTTCATCAACTTGTTATACACCCATACAATGCCAAACAACCACTATTGCAGCACCTACATGATGCCATACCCCCACTTGATGGCCAAACATTGCCCAAAAGTCAGCAGAAAATCAAGATTTTTAACTGATCTGAGGCATGAAACCTGTCAATGTGGGGCTGTAAAAGTATGTTGGAAGGACTGACAATCATGCTGGCAGTGTTCATCAACTTGTTATACACCCATACAATGCCAATCATCTACTATTGCAGCACCTACATGATGGCATACCCCCACTTGATGGCCAAACATTGCTGAAAGTTGGCAGAAAATCAGGATTTTTGCCTGATCTGAGGCATGAAACCTGCCTACATGTGGCTGTAAAAGTATGGTGGAGGGACTTACAATCATGCTGGGAGTGGTCATGAACTTGTTATACACCCATACAATGCCAATCATCTACTATTGCAGCACCTACATGATGGCATACCCCCACTTGATGGCCAAACATTGCTGAAAGTTGGCAGAAAATCAGGATTTTTGCCTGATCTGAGGCATGAAACCTGCCTACATGTGGCTGTAAAAGTATGGTGGAGGGACTTACAATCATGCTGGGAGTGGTCATGAACTTGTTATACACCCATACAATGCTAAACAACCACTATTGCAGCACCTACATGATGGCATACCCCCACTTGATGGCCAAACATTGCTGAAAGTTGGCAGAAAATCAGGATTTTTGCCTGATCTGTGAGGCATGAAACCTGCCTACATGTGGCTGTAAAAGTATGATGGATAGCACTACTCAGATGCTGTCAACGTTTATTTACATTTTATAGATGATGATGCTCATACGTATATGCCATTGGGTGCTTGAGGTGAAGGATGAGGCAGGGAGGAGCCCTTTGAGCCAAGAGCAAGACCTGTAATTTGGCAAGAGAGGAGATTTTTTCGAACTCACAAATCGATAACGCCGATATCAAACAATGTGTGTTGTTCACACTGCTATCAGTATAGACACAGATTGTAGAAGAAGAATAATGATAGTGGAGTAGTTAGGTCGGCCTTAAAGTTAATCGCAGATTTAATTTTCATTGCAGTATAAACCATCAAAACAAAATGAGCACAACACTGGTGCACCTCTCCACAATATTAACAATACTGCTACTCCAAGGTATAACAACAGTACACTCAGCAAGTTGTTCAACATCAATAGCATACACATGCAACACTCGTGGTATATCAGCAACACAAAGATTAACACTAACAGTAACAGATCATGATGATACCAACTACGACGCAACAATTATTTTCCATTGGCAAGGAATCGATAACAATTTAGGATCAAAAACATATGTTACCGAACAAGGCGTCCAGGTAGCTGATGCACATACCTTTGGTGAATATGGTACCTATTTCTTTGGGTATACTGTGCAGTATGGTGAAGATGTTGGTTGTGCAGATAGAACACGATATTATATAGTGTCCTATCCAAGTTCAAGTGAGGATTGTTTCTTTGATAATTATGAGGGTAGTAATGTCCCTACTAGGATGATTAGTGATGTGAGTATATGTTGTGTGTTGTTTATATTGTTTAGTTTTTTTGTTTATTGATTTGTTTGTTTGGTTGGTTATATTTGCGGTTTGACTAACATATGTTCAATCTCTACTCTACACATGAAAATCTTTATATAAATAGGCACCAACTACTCTCAAACCAACGAATGAAATAACACCACCTCCACTAAATATACAACCGCCACCAACTCCCCGACCAACAATTAAATGGGATTTTTCACCACCACCATTATTACCCGTTCCCAATGTCCCGAGTGATAATACAAATCAAGGTCAACCCGTACCAACAACTCCAACAACTCCTGTGCCAACTATGGATGAAAGTCAAAGTGGAGGCACTGAAAAGACATTAAGTCCAACTGATAATAAAGTACGAGATACTAATTCACCTACAACTCCAGCACCAATTATAGATAGTACAATTAACATACCACCACCAAACACACCAACAATAAGTCCAACAATAAAACCAATATCAAGTGAATATAATCAAACTATTCGATCAACAATGGTATTATTATATTCCGATATATTAGATGATGTATCCAAAATTATATGGACTGATGTTACCGAACAATGGATTACTGATGAGGTTGTGGAATTAACTGGTAATCAAGAGGGTATGGTACATGTCGATGTTGATATAATTCAACAAAATTTAGTAGAACCAGGAAATGAAGAGGATCAGCAGAATAATATACGAAGAAAGTTACAATCAACAAATACAGATCCACTAACAGATTCATTAGATATACAATTTCAAACAACAATCGTTTTTCCACAAAGTGGTACGTATGAATATGATATGAAAACATTGGTTAGTTCTGGATTTGATACGGTAGATGAACGACAGGAGTATATTAAGAAGTTACAGGATGCTGGTGCTCCGGATTACTTTACAGACGTTAGTAACATGTTATTAAGTGTGGATGGTACGGTTGTTCAAGCCAAGCCTAATGAAAGTACAGATCCAGTTGATCCGACGGTCGATCCAGATAATGCCGTTGACAACGGTAATACTGAAAGTGAAAAGAATTCGGTAGTACCAATAGTAGCGGGAGTAGTTGGTGGTGTACTTCTTATAGCATTCATTATGATCGGTGTATATTACAACAAAAGACGTAATCAGCAACAGGAAGGAAAAGATAGTCACACCACACAAGACTCTTCCGGCATCAATAACAAAACAGTTCCAGTAGGCTCTCAGGGAGAAGTAGAAAGTACCCAACCAAGTCCAGGAGAGAATGAAACGGGTGCCATTAGTTTACCAGAAGCTGAAAGTTACTTTGGTACTATTGAGGCAACACGTGATAGGGACGGGTTTGATGATGTTAGTACGTTAGGTGACCCGTATATGGGCGATGCTGTGGCTGTTGTAGATGCTGATAATACTGTTGGTGAAAGGTACGACGATCTCTCTTCTTCAACTGTATGACCTGTTTGATTGTGCCCTAAATAACCCTGCCTCTTTACTCATCAACTATCTCTTGCACTCTCTACCACTTACAATAGCACTGTACGATCTGAACAGCAAGAATACTATGGAGCCGGAGGGAAACGAATACCCACCGGCATAGACTCGATCATGAGTAGTCGATTCGGCGGCTCAACCATCGGTAGTAACCGTATGATGTTTAGTGACGACCCAACACTCGAGGACATATACGATACCCCCGAGGGTAACAAGACCGAAGAAGACGCTAGCTTCGAACGTATATCAGTAGAAGCACCCGCGGGTATGTTAGGGATTGTACTAGACAATCCACGTATGGATTTACCAATAGTATACGCTATTAAGGAGACAAGTGCATTACATGGCAAGGTACGTGTTGGGGACTTGTTGTTAAATGTAGATGAGATCGATTGTAGAGGTATGTCGGCACATCAAATATCAACATTCTTGAGTAGTCGGAGTAAGAACCCAACTAGGAGGTTGATACTGGCTCGAGGTACAGGAATTGGAACAACTGCTATTTAGAATGTTTGTTAGAAGATAAATGTTAAACCAATGAGTCCGTGTTTACATAATAGTACTTATCAGTGATCATTGTTTTATTACTTTATCAAGCGCATTTCAAGACAATTATGGAGCTCAAATCAAGACAGGCAAATACAGGGCAAACAAACACTCCATGTCAAACAAGTTTTCTATAAACGCGCCGTGGAATCATCATCTAATCCACTTATACCTTCAGTTAACAACATATCCAGCCCAAATCAGCTAATTGTTGATCGCATCAAAGATCTCATCAAAGATATTTGCAGTTGTAATGCTAGTTCCATCACTACGTCGGAAGAATCCTCCGTTACATTCAGCTTGTTGTTCAAGCCAATCTCCTTGGTCGTCACTAGTTTCGTACCCAACAGTATAAATGGCAACTCCTCTGCTGGCACCTTCTACGCAATCATAAAAATCACTCCGTGCATCATTATCATCTGTGATAAAGATGATTGCTTTAGAAGAGGGGTCCGAATCTGGTCTAGTACTACTGTCAAAGACCCGAAGAGCAGTAGTCATACCCGATTCATGGCTTTTAAGGATTTCATTATTGCAATCCAGCCCAGCCACACCTTCCTTTACGTCATGAATATCTTCCGTAAGAATCTTAATCTTGAAACGGTTGCTTAAAAATTCCCACCCAACATATCCAGCCATGCTTGAACTCGATGCTTCTGTATCCATTCTCTCCAGAAACTCATCAACTGCATCCTTAGTCTTGTCTAGCCAGGATAAACCAGCCAAATCTTTTCTACACATGCTGTCGGTTATATCAATCGCAAAAACTACATCCATAGGCTGACCATACGATGGGATATCCGGCTGTTTTGGGAAAGGTTGTTCAATCAAATCAGAGCCTCCTGTGCCTGTGACGCGGAAGCACATAACACCCTGCTTGTGCTCTTGTCCTGTGGGTCCACTCATGGACATCCAAGCCAGAATGGTCTCCTCCTCGTCTTCATCAAAGCAAGATACCTTGACTGATGTAGTTCCACTTCCATATGCGGAGGAGTCACCTTTGTATATACGGAGGCAATAATCTTCACCCTTGACTAGAGGAATCTCTGTTTCTTCTCTCTCTCGGTATGGGCGTTTATCAGCATGCATAACATCGATTGTTGTTTCATGATCATCATCTTGAAGCCATGGATCATTGGTTTGATCGAACACACGCCACGAAATCTTCGAACTTCCTGTTGAATTAGTGGTTACAGCACAGTAGGGATCCGACGTGTAGATGACGGATTCAGTTTCAGAATGATCAGTTGCACTGGTGGAACATCTCTCAAGAACCCTCTCTAGTGCTCTTTCAACTTCCGAGTACATACACTTCTTGTAAATCTTATCTTCCCCCAAGGACTTGCGGCGACTTTCCTTCATAACATGGCGGTGAAAATCCTTGTTTAAGACATTGTTGCAGTCGCCTCGGTAATAACTATGCACTAGATCTCGTGCAGCCTGCTCACCATCTTCACATGTTTTGCCACGAGAATCATCAGAACGGGGAATCCGGGGGCGTTCACTCCAAGGTCGGGGCCTCCAAGGAGTTTTATCACGAGGTTGATAGGGCCTCGGCCTCCTCTCCCTATCCAAAGGCCGAGGGCGTCTAACAAGGGGGAATCCATCACGAGGTCGCCTCTGAAGACGCCTACTAGATAATGCCTGTTATGTATTTAATATTAGTGAAAGGGAAAGTACACAGAAACAAGCTAAGTGGCTACACATAAAGTCTTACCGTGCCATTCCTGAGGTTTTGAGATGCCACAGTAGAGCAACCAATTAACATTAATATCAATTTGATACCCTTCATGTTACTTATCAAATCTATTGTGCTTTCGTAGTATTTGTTTTATATTTGCTTTGTTCACTTGTCTCTTGCTGTTATGTTGTATGTGTTTTCTTTTTAGGAGGTTGTGTGTTTATCACATATGGCAGTGTTCTGTTTGGTAGGCTTCGTGTGTATTTGGGACTGTGATCGATTGACGAGAAAGTGTCAAATCTACTATCCCAAACAAAGCAAGAACAATAAGCAGTGGCTTCTCGTCTCATTCTTTATGTTTCCAACGTGAACATACTTGGCCGTTTCCTCTATACGAGACACCAATATTGCTTGTACGAGAAAGCAAGAGCTCGGTCTTCTCATCTCAACGGCAACGTAACATAGTACTGTGTGTGTATCCCACATACCGCAGAGTGTTGTGTTTTTCTCTATACGAGAACACTAATATAAAAGCATGTGTGTATCACATACCGACACAGTGATCTCTGATCCTCTCGGATGTACTAGATGAATCTTCATCCCAATAAAGGAAATCCCAGCAAGATCAAATAGATGAGAATGCTATAAAGAGAAGCCGCAACCGTGATCATAGTCAGCACATACACTGGTTGACTATCTCATAAAAAGATTTACGTACACATACAAAAAGCAAACGATTATAATTATAGTTGAGAATACAATACGAAGATTGAAATACAAACAAACAGAAGGAAATGAAACTCACTACTTATACCTTGGGAATACTTGGTGTTACTGCTTGTGAAGGTTAGTAGTAGACATGCCTGGACTCTTATTACTTGTTCAATTGCTCATTAACCTTGATTCCCATACTGTCAATATTAGGCAGAAATCTTAGGGCTGCAAATACCTTCCCCTTAGATGCAACCTCGGCTACAATCACGCCAACTGAAACCCATTATTGCACGTGAGTAGATAATTGATCTATGCAACCGGTTCGGTCATTGCAATTGTATTTGCTTCCATCCTTCTCATCCTTTCTTCATGCGATTTTGTACTTGTTAATACAGATGCGGCATGAATGGAAGTTGCTACTGCTCCGACTCAACCAAGAACCCTAACGTGAGAGGACCCTCCGACTTTACATGGCGTAACATGGCAATGAATCATAATGATGATACCGAGGATTTCATTATGTTCTCTTCTCCTACACACCACGGAAAACTCGTCGACTATTGCCTTGAATTTGACCCACAAGAAGACCCAGGAGACCCACAAGATTGCGGTCAGCCTGCTGCCGACTTGTACTTTTACGAGAAGAACTTTGGCCCTGCTGTTGACTATGCCAAGAGAAGGGTGTACGACCAAGAAACCCTTACGATGGATGAGCATAGTACATGTAGTCCTCAACACAATGTCTGCATTGCGTTTGAATTCATAGCTTGTGCAGTGTTAGAACAGACGTACCGTGATCCAGCTATGCATGAGTATGCACTTGATGGATGCTACAACTTTGAGGAAGGCTGTGGGGATGTCGCAGCTGATGAGTTCTGCCGTCAGCAAGGATATGTCGAAGCCAAAGCGTATGCCATGACAGAAGCTGATGAATTGACCATGACTATCGGCAATCATGCCGTTTGGTAAGTTGTGTTGTATGTGATGTCTTGTTGTTGTTGAACCGTCTAACATTAACATTCTTATATCCAATTCATATACCCATGTACTAGCAACCCTGGTAAGTACTGTTCTTCTATGATGTTGTTTGTATCGACCAATCTTCACTTTCTCACTTTCATACTATTATATATCTCATCATTATTAGAATGGCACGAATGTACTAAGTTCCGATACATTACTTGCGTCACTCCAACGGGTTACAGACGTGAGAATACAAAGAAAATCCTGGCAGATGAGTTTGGAAATCCTCATAAAGATCACAGAGAGGTAGGAGACGTCAAGAACCACGGTGGGGCTGGCAACCATCATCAGAATAAGTGTCTCGATATGAACAAGCGCCAGCGTAAGAAGTGCGAGAAACAACTCGGACTTGACAACGAAGGAGGTGTTTGATCTTGTCACAATGCCCATGCTTGTTTGATAGGCAAATCTGATATGAATATTGCGTCCACTACTAACGTATTCCTCATTGGCCCACTGTATTGCATTCACCATGATAGATTCCGCCTTGCTTCTTGTTTTGATAACTATCTGATGATATTCTGTCTTGTTTTTTTTAAACTTGGGATACGTTTATTGATTTGATGAACATGCCGAATAGAAAGTAAAATAATGAAACGACGCCTCAGCCTCTAGTGAACATACCTGATCTGCGGAAAGGTGCCACTCGCCAGTCCTCCATAAAACTCTAGCTTTGTCACCCTCATCACTATTTATAAACCGAGACTATACCTTGCATATACGTTCCCACCCTTAGCTGCAAGCCTTATGTAGTTTTCCATCCCACTGCCTTTTGCAGCAAACCTTGGTATCCACGGGTAGCAAAACCTCCGCATTTCCTGGGTTCGATTATTTCCTCTTCTTCTGAAACTATCGGAGGTGTCCTACAGAATGCACATGATTTATTCAACCTTGATATACACGTTTTCCACTAAAGACTTGAAAGTTATTTCAATCTGCACTTAGTTAGAACATAAATATTGGACAGTCGTCAGGCTCTACCTCTTTAAACTAACAGTCACGATTGCAATATTTAACCATAAAACATGCTGTACATGCCTTTCAACTAACACCGCCTTCCTTGCCACATGCAGCACACAATCAATAGTCGTCGATTCCATAATTATTAAAATTGTGTTGTATACTATATTATAAACCGAAGTTACTACTACCAAAGCTGCTGCCAATCAAAACTTTACTTATCTAAGAGTAAAACTCTCTGTGTACGAAATGTTATATGTAGGTATATTAATACCAATTGAAATTTTATAGAAGTATAACTTTTTGACTTTTTGTATCAAAGTTAATGCCAACTTTATATTTGTTGAATATTGAATAATAATAACGCCGCCAGTTTATCCCCACACAGCACTCTAGATATTCTACTGCACGATGTGATACTTTACTCATAGAGGCATGAATGGGCATGAATTAATAGGCGCCCCCACTACCACAAACTTCATCCTGACGGTATCTTACTTTTCAGTTTTCAAGCAGGGCGGTGGGCTTTGGCCGGCGGGCGGCGGGCACTGGCAGTTTGTGTGGATTTTTTACTGACTTTCTAGAAAGTTAGGAAGATACCGCTCTAGAAAGTTCTAGAAAGCCGTTTGGACTATTTTAATCTTCCCAAGGTGGTTCTAATTGGGAGTCCAATTGACTAACTGGC
>Ga0214480_100329_pt1 | contig 24208 bp, 19 predicted proteins | sample M1_20Mar14CPVII9_3_FD_165042 | JGI IMG/M metagenome (GOLD analysis project Ga0214480, IMG submission 165042) | Marine eukaryotic communities from Monterey Bay, California, United States - M1_20Mar14CPVII9sort6BwellE17 | ecosystem: Environmental > Aquatic > Marine > Unclassified | place: USA... | reverse complement strand
TGTTTGTATAATGACATATTAAACCACTGTACACAATGGTGCGCTTATTAGTAATCTTTCTACTGGTGTTAATATCACCTCATGTCAGTCATTGCAACGAGGATACCACAAGCAATCAAAGTTCAAAAGATTATAAAATTTGCAATGTACTTGGTGGTTTAGATGTTACACGATATATATCACGAGATGCGCGATCATTCTTTGCGGGTGCAATAGATGATGTGGAATTAGTTCGCGAGGTGATAAGTGAAGTGGCCATAAATGGTGGATTAGGACATCAATTATCATTATATGAATTAGACCATACATTGGATAGAATTGGTAGAATAAAAGAAGGTTTGTTAGATAGTAGTATTGATAGTAGTAGTACAGTCGAGGCAGGATTGGGTTATGTAGATGATAGACCAAACCGCAGAATGGATATGTATGTTTCATTAAATGGTACCAATGGATTATCAAAACATACAAATACAAGCAGACAGAATGTAGAGAAACAATTGGCAATGGTACAAGCTGCGTCAATAATATTTCCATGGATTGTTGATAGAAAGTCTAAGCAAGATTATCAATATGTTACTCATTTAAATGGTTGGAGTGAGGGTCCAGATAAAGAACCTTTTCGATTTGACTCATTATACACGGCTGCTTGGATTGGTAGTACTGCGGAGACATGGGCATACTATCCCCCCTTCAATAAAAAGGCTGGTATACCATTTACAATTGGAGATGCATTAGGGCCAGATGTAATCTGTGATGAGTGCCCATTCACAAAGCCAAATAGACCAGAAAACAATCCAGAGAGAAAGGCATTTCTAACCAGTCCATATCCTGATGTGGCTCAGCCGGGCCTATCTCTGATATCAGCAATTGCCCCGGTATATTACAACGGGACTTTTCTAAATAGGTCATATAATGATGAATACATTGCATCAACAGGTGTGGATATAGAGGTAGAAGCAGTCTCGACATTATTAGATGTTGTCAAGGGAAGATTAACAAAGGGGAGTTTTGGTTTGTTAGTAGATTTAGAGTTGAATGTTATTGTTATTAGTCAAGATATTGTCGAGATGATTTATCCACCGTTAACTGGATATGAAGAGGAGCGTATCACATATGATTTAAGTGATGGTGGCGATAGTTCCACCACCATACTCGAGGATCGACGAAATCAGACATATCTTGTGTCCGACACGATCATCCAAGGACTTGATCAGCTTGAGAATGCCAATTGGGCTAGTCTTAAGGCCTCCCTTGCAAAGTTAGAACGAGGTAAAAGAGATTATTCAACTTTAAACATCACCCTTACGGGTAGTAATCATCCGATTGAATACTATGTAATGTATGAACGTTGGCCGTATGTTGCTGATTGGGCTATGTTAATCTTTGCCCCCAAGGCCGAGGTTGATAATGCTATCAATATAGGGATTGACTTGGAGGAGAATGTATGCTTAGAAAGTCACAAGGGTACTGTATCTTCATCTAAAGTATTGGAAGGTGAGAAGGGATCTATACTAATTGGAAATACTACGATATATAATGACGGAACAATTGATATTGCCTTAGTACCCAAGAGTACACCAAGCTGGCTAAGAGTTACCTCATCTGTAAACAAGAAGAGAGTACTGAAAGCTGGTAAAAGCATACCTCTTGATTTTGAAGTGGAAACTGATTTACTTGATGTTGGCACGACATCATCTCCCATTGCTTTCCTTGTTCATGATGATTCATATCCGGATTGTTTTCATAATGAAGAATTGAGCTTACGGTTAACGATTCGTGTCCTTCCAAAAGACTGTGTGAGGATAACCGGTGACAAACTAAGAGTTGCAGACTCGTCTGGGACATGTGTTTGTAGGCCTTACTCTTCGGAAATTGGTGGCAGCTGTATATCATATGGGATCATAATACCTTTGATGATACTGCCTGTCTTGATAGTTGTTGCCCTCGTTGTTCATGCATATGTGGAACGTAAGAGGAAACAAGGGGACTCTATTTGGACAGTCGATAGTTGTGATCTGATCTACAGCGACCCTCCGGAGGTCGCAGGACGAGGGACATTTGGCCTGGTCTTAATAGCAACATATCGGGGTACCACAGTGGCGGTGAAACGAGTAATACCACCGAAGAAGTCCCTTAATGGCATATCATCTATACGAAGTAGTACCAGTGTGAAGAATAGACGAGCTAGTGATGATTCCAACAATAACACAAGGAGGCAAAGCTCAGTGCTTGAATCAATCAAGGAGTATGTCAAGCGTAAAAGTTCAATCTTCTCCTCGTCGGATGATAATAGTGTCACTAAGGACAAGTTTGATTTTGACAACAATGTAGATGAACCCGTTGATATTGATAATGGTACCCAAGATGAGGGTTTAAAGACAATTCAACAATTCGGTAAAAGCAGGCGTAGGAGCTCTCTCTTAAGTTACTTCTCCACCGACGACAATAACAGTCTCGGCGGCTCGTTTCGTCATGGTGCAGGGGTAGATATGGTTTATGCAGACGAAGAAAACCTTGATACCAGTATCCTATCTACAAGATCAATAGATGAGTCCATGCCCCTCATCATCACAAAGACAAAGATGAACCAACGAGGAAAGGAAAGTGGAGGGTATGATTCTGTTGCCACCGCCACAAGCTCGAGTGGTCATTACTCCATTTCCTTTAAGCATCTGAAGAAGGAGTTCATAGAAGAGATGCGGCAACTTTCAAAGCTGAGACATCCATGTATCGTTACAGTAATGGGTGCTGTAATGTCATCAAGAGAGGATCCTCTCCTTGTTATGGAGTTTCTAGACCACGGTAGTCTATATGATCTATTGCATAATGAAACAATGAGATTCGAAGGTGAGATTATCCTACCAATTCTTCGAGATGTTGCTCAAGGTTTGAGATTCCTGCATACAGCTCAGCCACAGATTATACACGGTGATCTTAAGAGTGCCAATATATTGGTTGATAGTGAATTTAGAGCAAAGGTGGCTGACTTCGGCTTCTCGGCAAAGAAGGCAATGAATAACTCTGTTTCTGGTACACCATACTGGATGGCACCCGAACTCCTTCGAGGAGAAGGTGGGAACACTACGCAATCGGATGTCTATAGCTTTGGGATAGTTATCTATGAAGTGTACTCTCGCCTTGAGCCTTACGCCGGAGAAGATTACAATACAGTTATCAAACAAATCAAAGACCCAACTATCAATAAGAGACCACCGGCACCAGTATCAATGCCTGCCGAAGTTAAGACTTTACTATACTCAAGTTGCTTAAAAGTAGACCCTTCATCTCGGCCAAGTTTTACAGAGCTCGACGGATTCTTGAAGCGATTCGAGGCTAAGAATGTAGATCCTGCAATGCTGTCTCAACTACCGAAGAGACTATCAACTGGTGGGGCATTACGGCTGCTTGATCAGGTCTTCCCTCCGCATGTGGCATTGGCTCTACGAGAAGGAAGAAAGGTTGAACCGGAGCATCATGATTGTGTCACCATTTTCTTTTCGGATGTAGTAGGATACACAACTCTTTCCTCAACCATGACACCAATTAAGGTTTCCAATATGATCGATCGACTGTATCAAAAGTTAGATTCACTATCTCACAAATGGGGAGTTTATAAACTTGAGACGATTGGAGATGCCTGGATGGGGGTCACAAACTTGTTTGAGGCATGTCCTGATGATCATGCTAAACGAGTTGCACAATTTGCAATGGAGGCTATTCAAGCAGCTAGAGAAACGTTGATAGACGTGGAGGATCCATCAAAAGGATATGTTGAGATTAGAGCAGGCTTTCATTCCGGTAGTATCCTTGCCAGTGTCGTGGGTAGCCGTCTACCCAAGTATACTGTGTTTGGAGATACGGTCAATACAGCTAGCAGGATGGAAAGTAATTCAAAGCCTGGCAAAGTCCATTGTAGTGAACGGTCGGCAAAGCTTTTACAATCTCAAGCACCCGAGATTGTAACTCGATGCAGGGGCGAGATCACTGTGAAAGGCAAAGGCGAAATGATAACGTATTGGGTGGACAAAGTACCTACAGGAAATGATGATCGGCAGATGAGCGATAGTACTGTACAGGCATCAAATAAGTAACTACTGCATAAGATAAGAATAGAATTGAAGTATCTGACAAGTTTGTGCACATCATGTGTCACTTTTTTAGGATACCACAAGCAAAAAAGTAAGTGTGCTAGCCACCTACTATAGGAAAGTTATCTATATGTTAAATGATTATAGGATGATGAGGTTTCCCTACTTAAGTATCTACAATCTTGATAAAACAGCAGGTGAGAACTTCATACTCTCATCTCCCATTCTACCATTCTTCTTCTTCTGATCTTCGTCTCTGACTTGCAATAAGGCTTCTATGAAATCAGCTACAGCAACATCACTCCAGCTTCCACTTCCCTTCTTATCACCATTCTTTGACGGAGGTGGACTCTCCTGCCAACCTAAATGTCCACCACACTTTGTCTTGACAACTATGACATTTGGATTCTCCATACAGTAGTTTAGCTTCTTACGGAATTGGCCAAAGACGAGGAAATCGTCTTGTGCTGAAATCTTTAACAAGGGTACCGATACATGAGCAACATATCGATGACTTGAAGAATCCCACCAATACTCTTCGCCATCCTTGAAACCTATCCGATGTGTATAGGGCGGGTAGGGATCATTCCGTGCTAGGTATGGAGCAGCGGCATCATCTAGCTTGCCAATCGTTGGTGCTAACATTGCCTTCTTCATGGCATGTTGAAATCCTGGATCATTATGTGCCTTGATTGCGTGGAAGTTTTGTAATACACTACGTTTCACACCAGCTCCCAAGATTATATTCCACGGGAAGCGGATTGTACCAGAGTGTATATGTAACGGATTTCCCATGGCAGCTCCGCCGCCGATACATTTGGGTAATGTCCCGTGTAATGATTCTTCTCCGAGGTATTTGGTAACGACGTTGGCACCTAATGGGAACAGAAGTTAATTCCACACAATGGTCACAAACGTGTCCAAGAAGAGAGGTAGGTAGGGAGGTTAGTATCTGTTGGTGAAATTGCGAAACGATATCATATGCAGCACATTCATAACACTTGGTTTCAAAATCAGAACCCAATGCCCAAATCAAAGGGTGGGCTTCATTGTGCACAATTAACTTCTGCTTACCTAGTGAGTATCCTAATATAAAAATAGGTCCGCCTACATAGTCGTCTTCTTCACTACTACTACTCATACTCTTCTTCTTCAACCGATGTTCCAACTGTTGAACAACACCCCTTAAATCACCAGTAAAACCAGCATTGTAACCTCGTGGTGTATTATTCTTAATTTGATGATCACCATCCTGTCCACGAAAGTTCATACAAACTGCAATCCATCCACGATCGGTAGCAGTTCTCATCATTGATCGTATATATCCAAATGTTGAATCATTATTCATTCCATGTAATAGTAGTATGATTGGTTTTGTTATTGAATTTGGTTGTTTGATATCTATATCGTCATCTATTGTTGTTTGTGATACTGATGTTAATGGAATCTCCCAATCCAAGACAATCAAGGCACCATCAGCACCCATTGTCATTACCTCACGTTCTCTCCTAGTTTTTTGTATATCATCTTTCTTATTGGAACCTAATGCATACGCGGCTGTACTTGACATTAATCCTCGTGTACCGAGGAACATTTGTGGTTTTATCTTTCGTGTTAGTATCCCCTCCTCTTCATCAGTCTCTCTATCATGTTGTCCAATACTACTTCTACTTTTCTTTCGACTGAGTTTGGCATATATACGATCCATCTTATCATTCAATACACCCCCTTTCTTATCTGATCTATCTCCATCATCTCCTGATCCTGATCCAATTTGACAATAAACCAATGGAGGAGAAGTTAATTCCTTCTGTAGATGTAATTCATATTGCAACCCTACCGACGCGGCACCTAATACTGCCAATGCCCATCCACTGGGTGAGGTTGGTAGATTGTTATTAATTCCTTCGAATATTGTTGATGATTGACGTTTAATTGCTCTATAGAGGAGTGATATCAGGTTGAGATTAGTTGAGCAATTTATGAAAATAAAAGAGCATATCATATGCACAAAGTACAAATATAACTTACCTAAAACTTTGTGAAGATGAATGTTGCAACGTAGAACGTAAATTCCGTATCGATTGATTAAATGATGAGTTAGATCTTTGCAATGATGGACGCTGTTGCTTGAGTGATGGGCGTTTGTTACTTGATGTTTTGAGAAGTGATGGGCGTTTGGTATAACTTGATCTTCTATTGCTCTCTAGTGAAGAATACTTCATATCATCGTCATTATCATTTGAACTGATTAATTTGGTCAAGTTGGTATAGCTGGTATTACCAGCTGCCTCATCTGCAGCATCTAGATCATTATCATCATCATTTTCAGAATCAATCAATGATGAACCATCATCATCTTTGGACTTTACTTTTTTGCTCATACTTTATATTAGTCAAACTCCGCCAATATAATCCGACTCGGTACAATAATATAGATATTATGGAAGTATATATGAGTGATCTGGTTGCATTCAACCCCGCTACGGCCAACAAAGAGACTCTATTGCAGTTTTTTTTGCTAGGACAGCACTAGCATCTACTAGCATGCCTTTGCATTACTAAAGATAAGGATACCGGTGTACAAAAAGGATACCTATTCTTTTTAATTTTAGAGATAGAGAGTATAAAAATAAACATGGAGTACGCAGCTCCTATGCGCTATACTATGATTAACTGAAGATCATAGTGTAGTTTGTCTTGTTAGTTGAATATCCGTGGCGGTGATAGTTGGCTGTGCTTTGAAACCATATACCTAATAACATTAACATTGGGTTTTGTTCTCGGTGTACCTAAAAAATATATATTGATTGGCTTTGGTATATTATATACTGTATAGTATCAAATTAGTGGACGGCATATCCTCATTTACACATCAAGAAGAACGTTGGGGTATATACGACGATATTGGTGTATATTTACTCTGTAGTACATCAAGAGTCAAGAGAAAAAGGATTTAATACACAAAGTATAGACACATCAATTTATCAACTTTATATCAATTCAATCAAATGGTATCATTAGAGTTAGAGGCACGGCTTGACAACTTACTCTCCACTGCCCAAACCGAGACGGCAGATATTGATATCTTTACACCAATCACCGAAAAAGAGGAATGCCCGATTTGTCTTATTCCACTTCCATTCAATAGAAATCAATCAATGTTTAAGTTTTGCTGCGGAAAAGTTATATGTAATGGATGCGCCTACAAACATATGCTGACAGACCTAAACAAAAAAGGTGTATCAAAAACAATTGAAGAGCATAAGTGCCCCTTCTGTCAACAGAATGATGCCATCCAAGAAATTAGGTAATCTGTAGAGTACTACAATGACAATACTTCATATTCAGACGAATCTAGTTGTTCATAATCACAACACAAAGTTTACAAGTTATAATCTCTATAAAATAAATCAACCACCGCTAGTAGAGATGAAGATGAAGACTTCCTACAACCCCTTGATGCATCTACATTCCTTCACGTAGGTATCGGACCTCACTAATGAATGGGACGACTCCGTCCGTCCTGTATTGATCGTAGTTTGCATTATGGATAGTTTCTAATGCTCCTGCTGATAAAGCGCTCTTTGAGCGAATATATGATTGAGGATTAGATATGCCTCTTTACTACCACCCAATAACTCAACTAACAATTTCTCATTCATTATGACATGTGCATAAACCTCCTCAAGAAAATCTTTAACACTTGTTCCATACACTTCTGATGTTGGTTCAAAGTCTAATCCAGTGTACCTGGGATCATCATTCGTTGTCAGTAGGTATTTGTCATCCATGACAAGCCACATATTATTATTATCATTAAATATCAATTTACCAATCTGCATATTAACAATAGAATGAAGACACATCAACCCAATTGTTTCAGTTTTAGAATGTTGAGAAGGTAATAATTTGATAATTTTATGAAGATTTGCAATGTTTCCAATACGTAAATCATCAGCCTCTTCAGGTTGTTGTAATTCTTGTTGGATGTTGTTATTTTGGATACTATTACTTAATGATACACTACTATCAGTACTACCCCTGTCCTTTCTCTTCTTACTACTACTACTGGTAATATAATTACTACTTATATTGCCATTGGTTCTATTATTTGACAAAGCAAATAGGCGTGAGATATGTGCACTACCGCCTTGGTCCCAAGGTGCACGTACAGCCTCAAATGATGTTGGTTGTTGTTGATAAGGTACACCATTTTTATCATTGGTTGAGTTATTTTTAGTTGAAGGTGTAGTGAATGCGTAATTTGTATTACATTGGGTGCTACTATTGTTTGATACATTGTTAGTATTGTTATTGGATGTGGTGGAGGCCTGTGCTATTATATTTTGACTGAAATGAGGTGCACCATCTTGATTTTGACCAAATACAAATAACGGCGGGAGGTTATTGCCAGGGGATGGCTCTGTTGAAGTGCCAGCCGACCCACTATTGCAATTAATGGCGGGTGATCCTATATTCATATTCAAATCACACGCTGGACGACAACATCTTCCTCTTACCTCCTACTATCTAGTTCCGAATAAGTTTATGTTTTTATGAGAGTAAGTACCAAAAGGATACCATAGGATACCATGCGCCAAGTGCAAACTAACAAGATCTCCAAGGAGGCACCACTCAGAAAGCATGGCATGATGAATAATATCAAAGTATTGAAAAAGTTAATGAAGAAGAAGAATCCAGAAGCATTTATGCAAATGGCCGAGCGTTACAAAAACGGGAAGGAGATATTGCAAAGTTATACAAAATCACTTGAAATGCGTATATGTGCGGCCGAACTTGGTCATGCTGATGCGTTCGTTAACATTGGATACTTTTATGATGTAGGTTTGGCAGTGGAACAAGATAAATCAAAAACATTGGAATTTTATGAAATAGCTGCGAAGAAAGGTTCTGTTCAAGCACACCAATATCTTGCTCTGTATCATGGAAAAAGAAGGAACATTGATAAAAGTGTCAGGCATTGCAAAGTAGCAGCAAGTGCAGGTGATCAACAATCAATGGACGGTTTGATGAAGGCATATAGAGACAAGTTACTAACAAAAGAGGAACTATCACAAACTCTCCGTGCATTCCAGACAGCAAAAGATCTTATGAAAAGTAAGGATAGGGATGCTATCAAAGCAATGCAGGAATATTACGTTGCTCAGGATCGATAGGTTAAGCATAATGGAACACATATGTTTACATAATTAGCAAATCTAGTGTATTGTCAGGTAAATTATCTAAGCTTAAACTACATTAGACTATGTGCCTTACTACCAATATTCTCCCAGAATGAGGATGCCACGCCGGTAAGTCCTGCATTCTGTTCAACTGAATTTATAGCCTGGGTCTGTTCCTCGGGAGTTAGACATAAGAAGTAGCAACAACCGGCACCAACTTTCGTCGATCAGCCAAAGTATTGGCAGTTAAGAAACTAAGCATAACATTCTTCAAGTATTCAAGGTTGACTTGGCTATTGCTCCCCATTTCCACCAACAAAATAGACTCTATTGCTGTATGGCTTATGGTGGTGCAAAAAGATTACTACTTAGGATACCGGCGTCAAAAGGATACCTTTCTTTTTATGAGAGTATAGATGATGTACGATACGATAATAAATCATGGTTGCTATCATTAATTGTGCTGCGCCTCCTATACTATGATTAATTGAAGATCATATTGTAGTTTGTCTTCTTCTTTAGTAGTAGGTAGTTGAATATCCAGTGGTGATAGTTGGCTGTTCTTTGAAACCATTATAACAACATTAATAGGTTTGTTCGGTGTACCTCTCTCTAGAGAGAGGAATTATATAATTGGATAGGCTTTGGTGTCAATTAGTGGACGGATATCCTCATTTAAATTTACCAATAGGAACAGCGAGGTATACAGCGATAGTATTGTATATACTCTGGAGTTGTGTTGGCAGCTATACGAGTTTATTATTAATAGAAAGTTATGAGGTTTGTGACCTATATAAATTATTGGATACATATTAGTTTATCAAATATGACATCATTGGAATTGGAGGCAAGGCTCGATAATTTACTTGCAACTGCCCAAGAAGAGACAAAGGATGTCAACCTCTTTGCACCTGTACCAGAAAGAGAGGAGTGCCCGATATGTCTCATTCCACTTCCATTGACGGAAAGACAAGTTGCATTTATGAGATGTTGCGGGAAGTGCATATGTGCTGGTTGCAGATATAAACAAGGTATGACAGACAAAGACAAAAAAGGTGCAAATCACTCATTGAAAGACAGTAAGTGTCCCTTCTGTCAACAGAAAGATAGCAATATTAAATCCTTAAGAAAACTAATGAAAAAGAAGAATCCTAGAGCGTTTATTGAAATGGCCAGATATTATCATTTGGGGAATACGGGGTTGATTCAAAGTAATACAAGAGCATTAGAAATGTATATATGTGCAGCTGAACTTGGTCATGCCGAGGCATTTGTTAACATTGGATGTCGTTATGAAGAGGGCACTGTAGTGGAACAAAATTTATCAAAAACATTGGAATATTATGAAGTAGCTGCAAAGAAAGGATCATTATCTGCGCACAAGTTTCTTCTCATGTTTCACGGGACGAACGGAGATATTCAAACAAGTATTAGGCATATCAAAGTTGCTGCGTGTGCAGGTGATCAAGAATCAATGGATAATTTTATGAAAGCGTTTAGAGATGAATTAGTATCAAAAGAAGACCTGGAACAAACACTCCGTGCATTCCAGGCTTCAAAAGATCTAACGAAAAGTAAGGATAGAGAGGATATCTATGCTTTGATTGATCAATACCTATAATAATCGGGATCGATAAGTTACACTTCATTATCGCATGCTACTTTGTGTATGGTTGTCGAGTGATTGAGTTGTTTGTATCAATTGTCAGTAGTATAGGCATTATCTAAGCTTAATATACTACATTAGACTATGTGCCTTACTACCAACATTCTCCCAGAATGACGATGCCACACCTGTTAGTCCTGCATTTTGTTCCACTGAATTTATAGCCTGGGTCTGTTCCTCGGGAGTTAGACACAAGACAGTAGCAATAACCGGCACCAACTTTCGTCGATCAGCCAAAGTATTGGCAGTTAAGAAACTAAGCATAACATTCTTCAAGTATTCAAGGTTGACTTGGCTATTGCTACCCGAGGGCAAGGATGGTGTATCATTAAGAACAGAAGAACCAGACCGGAAGGGACTGTAAGTAGATTGTGTCATCTGTGGTTGAGCAGACTTCATACCCAGCCTTTCATATCGTTCTAGTCTTGAGTTCGCCTCCTCCATTTTGTGTCTCATTTCTTCCATTGAATCATATGCCTCTTGTTTCGAAGTTTCGGCATCACCGAGCATACAGGCGAGACGATTGATTTCATCCCGTGCTGTTTTTAACTCGTTCTGTTTCTCAATTGCAAAGAATAGGGGTGTACTTTCATTCTCACGAACCTTGGATTCGCCATCCTCAATTCCACCATCAATCGACTGTTCATGCCATTGAGAGTCAATGGTATTAACTGAGGCTCTATCGTGGGTATGGGCATAATCATTATCAGCCTTCTCTAACAGTGCAGTCCGAAGGGCCATCTTTAATTCGGCAATTGCCTCATTCGCTCCTTGGAGTTCTTGCTGAAGCATGATTATGGTACCATCTGATTCTTCTCGATTCTTTTTGTCAGTGATAGCCTCATCTGCGGCAGTTGAAAAGGCGGAGCCGCCTCTTTCGAGATTGTCACTACTAGACCCTTCTTCCTTGGCACGTTTAAATGCGGCTGCTGAACTTCTCTGCACTTCCTCATTCAGATCATTAACTTCTCTCTGTAGTGATTCACAAAGTGTATTAGACTCGATGATCTTTTGTTTAAGATCAGAGTTCTTCTCAGTTTGTTCGGCCAGATTTGAGTTGAGCTGCTCTATTTCAGCAATAAGCTTCTTTCTAGTATCCGTGGCTTCTTCAACCTCGGACTGTAATGAACTAACTGTATCCTTAAGATCTTCCACGGTATTCGTCAACTCTTCTATATCATTAGATGATGACAACTGCTGAGATTCGAGCTGACTATTCGACTTACTCAGCTCTTGCTCAGCTTCGGATCGCTTCTCTTCTGCCACTCTTGCTCGTTCAACAGCATCATCTGATGCCGCCCTTGCATTCTTGGCATCACTCTCTGCCTCTTCTCTTGCTTGGTTGGCAGCAGCTAACCGTGCATTGGCAGCGGCAAGTGCCTCCTGTGCCTTGCGTTTATAATTAGATATGGCCTTCTCACCAACACTTTTATCTTGCACGGACTTGTCTTTTCCTCTAGCAAGCTGCTTATTCAGCTCCTTAATCTTCTCGTTTAGATCTTCCATATCATTATCCTTGTATGTAATTGTAAGCTCGTGTTGATTCACAGAAGCCCGAAGATTACTAACTTGCATCTCCAAAGATGTGTTGGATGATGTTAGCTCTTCATTCTCGGCTGTCAAGTTTCTAACTTCTACTCTACGATCCTTTAATTCCGTTGCCACGGACTTGGCTCTTGCTTTTAATGTATTGTATGCCTCGGTTGTATTGTCCAAGTCTGCTTGTAACGATTGGACAGTACTCTAATAAGGATTTAGAAGATGATGTGTAAGATGAACGTTGAGAGAACACACGACACAAACAGGTTACATCAGCATCATAGAACTCACCCTCAACTCCCCTATTTCGCCATCTCTTCTAGACAACTCTTCTTTACTCATCTGGACTTTACCCTCCACTTGCATCATGGTATTTCCATGGCCTTGCTTCAGCCGAGCAATCTCCTCATCTCTTTCATCGACAATCTTAGTTAGACCGTCAACCTCTCTCTTGAGAGTATTCATCTTTAACAATTGACCTTCATTACGTTCCGATAAGTCACTAATCTGATCTTCTTGTTCTCTAATGGTGCCGCTAAACTTCTTTTCCAGCTCTCTCATCTGTTTAAGGAACTTATCTTGAGATGCAACCTCATTCCTAGCCTTGGCATTCTTCTTCGATTCACGTTCGGCAGTTAGTTCCTCTTGTAATTGATTTAGTTCCATCTTATGTGTCCGTTGAAGTTCATCCATTTCTAATTGATGACTTTCTGTCATACGTTCAAGCTGTCCCATGAAATGTTCAAGTTGTCTGTCGGCATCACTACCCTTGTCTTGACCAGTGGATAGGGTTGGCTTCTCGTTATCTGTCTTGTCAACTTCCGGCGGACTGTTATTAACATTTCCTTGATCATTAGAAGATTCTTCTGTAACATTGGCACTCTCTGGTTCAACAGCCGGCGTCTCAGAGGCTGCTGTAAATGTATCTTCTGTTGCCGCCTGAGGAGCCTCATTACTACCATTATTATACCCCCAACCCGAGAACATAGATGATGTATTCTTTGATGCCGCGTCTAATAATCCCGACGTATCAAATGTAGATTGTAAAGAAGTGACTGCCGCTGTGGCATCAAAGTAACCAGATTCATCTGGAGCCGGAGGTGGAGGAGTCTGCTTATCTTCCTTTGGTTGTTCTTCTTCTGCGGGCGTCGTAGCAGCTTCCGTAGAAGTTTGCCCCTTCTCTGGAACTATAACCGGTTCCTCGGCAGGAGTATTACTCTCCTCATTCTTATTCTCTTCATCATCATCATCTGAATCATCATCATACATATCATCTAATTCATCATCATCATATAAATCTCCCATATCATCATCTTCTTCTTCTTCACCCATACCTTCCTCCTTCTTGGTATTAGTCTCCTCTACAAAATCAGCCTGATAATGCTGCTTATGTTCTTCCAACATCTCTTGTACATGATGTTCCTGTTCTTCAATTTCAGATTGATTAAATGACTCTTCATGTCCTGCTATTGATTTCACACGTGTTTGTTCATCTTGTACTTCTTTTCTTGCTACTTTCTCAGCAGCAACGTGTTTAGTTTCAAGTGCTATTCGTTCTTGTTGTAACTGTTCCTCTTGTATTCTCTTGGCAAGTATTGCTTCTTCTTCTTTGTGTTTTAGTTCTGCCTTGATACGTTCATTTTCTAATAGTTGAGTTTCTACTCTAGCCTCCTCTGCCAATCGTTTATCTTCTGCAGCTTGTCGTGCTGCTTCTTGTTCAGCTGCTACTAATTCAGCTTGTAATAACCTTGCCTTTTCTTCTTCGGCATGTTTTATTGCCTCCGCGGCGGCTAATCTTTCCTGTTCTAATCTCTCTGCTTTGGCTAGCTCCTCAGCGGCCAATTTCTCTGCTTCGGCTAATTCCTCAGCGGCTAGCTTCTCGGCTGCTACTCGTTCTTCCTGTTCAATACGTAATGCCTCCTTTTCGGCGGCTATTCGTTCACGTTCTATACGTTCTTGTTCCATTCGTTCCTTTTCAATACGTTCATTTTCAATACGTAACCTTTCCTCCTCTTCCCTTGCCAACCGTTCCTGTTCTAATCGCTCAGCCTCATCTTTTGCCAATCGTTCAGCCTCCAACGCAGCTTTCACTTCTGCAATTTCCTCATCCTTCTTCTTCTTCTTTTGCTGTTCCAGCATCATCTGTTGTGCAATTAATTGTGTTTGTTCTTTTAATCTTTGTGCTTCTTCGTCTGAATTATCTACCTTAGTTGATTGAGCACTATCGGTATTGTGAGCAAAAGGTGGCTGTACAATATCAACATCATCAACATTAATATCATCATCATCATTCCATGAATCAAAGTTAAAATCTTCCACTTCCTCATTATTATCATCTGTGGTAGAAGATTGTAATTTGGTAACTGTTGGTTTATCATCATTACTATTTGCCACTGCAGTTGAGGAAAGGGAGGTTGTTGCTGTTTCAGATGAAGTATGGGCAGGTCGGGATGGTGACGAAGTATTGTTTGATATTAATGTGTTCATATAATCTTTACTGCCATCACCGCCAATGCTATTGTTGCTATTGGCAGGAGGTTCAGTATTATAACCACGTTGTTCAACTTGTGTTGTATTTAAAGATTGAGCTGAGGGTGTTAAGAAGCCATTATTGGTAGTAGTTGTACCCTCAGATGATTGAGCAACTGTTTCGTCGTGTTCATTTAATGTATCTAGACTAAATGCTGCTGCTGATTCTGCTGCTTGTTCCTGTATATTGCATTGTATTGTATTTGCAGATTGTGTTTGTGATTGATATTAATATTAGCATATCATATGCACAGATTTTGTATATTGGGTATCCGAATGTACAGCCAATTATATGAGGTACAGATTGATATGGATATGTTGATATAGATAATAAGACATGTGAAGTAGAGGTTAGTATGGTGATTGTTGTCAAACTTGTGATATATCAAGCAGTAAAAATCTTTTGCATCAGCCCCACTTCATTGCAGTATTGCAATGAAGTTTTATATCATAAGGCCTACCACCAACTCATTCGTAGCCCCGAACCCCCACTCGTTGTAATCATCCGATGCATATCATACCGAACATACACCAAACATACAAACAGATATATACCAAACACAACCAGTTGCAATAGACAAATGACCACAAAGTCATGACACATTCAAGCATATAAAAATAATGTTACTCACAGCCAACTTGGCAGCCTCCTCGGAGGCAATTTTTGCCATTTCTTCGAAAGAATATCCCCACATTATCTTCTTTTATTGACGTAGTGAGTATAAAGAGTATTAGAGATGATATAGAGATGAAGCATCGCAGACCACCTTATTTCAAAAGTGAGATCCTATATTGAAAGCAGCTCCCTGAGTGGGTTTGTTGGTCACGGGCGTGTAGTGGGACGCACACCTTTGTCAGTAACAAAAAGAAAATATTTGTTAGTAAAAAGTTACAGTATTCTAAGATGCTTGTTATTTTAGGCGAGCTTTGACTAATTTAGCACTTTGAGCGATAATTTGAATTGGCTTACGAGAAAGCTTAATAGAGCTAAGTAAATAATACAACCGCTTATTTTAAGACAGCTTTACTTTGATTACAGCTAATACTTTGATAACAGTTAATACTTTAATAACAACAACACTTTAATTCGCGCAGCGCTAGCCCGCCGAAGGCGGCTAGTTCTATTGAAAATTTTGGGAGAAGATACCCATCTCTGTATGGAGATACATCCGATCCTTTAATGATGTTGATGCTGAGACAATCGATCAGAGTCGATCAGGTTTGTCATTGCAATAAAGTGATACTACTTGCTTTGGTATTATACACGGCAGCAGCGACATTGGTGGAAGTGGCGGTAGCGTTAGTAGTATATTGATATCATATCATACACAACTTCTAAGTAAGTTACTTGAGTTGTTGTCAGTCTTTATGTCAGTGCACCTTAATTTCTAAGTTGGTACCTCACATCAGTATCAGTTGTACATCTACATTGGTATATTAGTGAGATATACATAGAAAGAAGTGTATCATCATTAGCTTTATCATACGTCGGGTATAGTAAATCATACGGTTGTATTATCGTATCTATTGATAAACATCAACATCTATCAAGAGAGTAGTATCTATAATAACTATTATAATATTATACGGCGGTACAAAATTGACCTAACAGAATATGGTATCATTGGAATTAGATGCGAGGCTAGACCATCTACTTTCTACTGCTCAAGAAGAAACAGCAGATATTGATCTCTTAGCACCTATGGCAGAAAGAGAAGAATGCCCGATATGTCTTATACCACTTCCTTTTGATGAGAGTGAAATTGCATTCATGACGTGCTGTGGTAAACAAATATGCAATGGTTGTTCCTACAAAAATATGCTGACAGACAAAAACAATGGTGTACCAATAAACGAGTTTAAGTGTGCCTACTGTCGACGGTTGATATCCAAGTCCAATCCTACAAAGGAACTTAAACGGTTAATAAAGAAAAATAATACCCAAGCCTTCATACAAATGGGCGTCAGATATACAAAAGGGGAAGGGGTATTTCAAAGTAATACAAAAGCACTTGAAATGTTTATTCGAGCGGCTGAACTTGGTGATGCTCCAGCATATTTTAAGATTGGAAAAGTTTATCAAGAAGGGATTGGGGTGGAACATGATGAGTCAAAATCATTAGCATTTTATGAAGTAGCTGCAAAGAAAGGATCTATGATTGCATGAAAAGAAATGGGAACGAGAATGTAGCTATTGAACATACAAAGGTAGCTGCAAGTGCTGGTGACCGAGACTCGATGGATGTATTGATGGATGCCTACAGAGATAAAGAACTGTCAAAAGAGGATCTAACACAAACCCTCCGTGCACATCAGGCTTCAAATAATGAAATGAAGAGTGATGACCGAGATATTGCTAAGTCTGTTTTCAAATAGGAATGATCGGGATGAAGCCTGTGCATTTTATGCAGAACGATTGTAAAAGGAGTTAAAGGGGTGATTAGAAGTTAGAGGCTTTTCAAGTGCCCCGGAATGTATGTAATGCTCGATTCTGATTAGGTAAGAACAAAAGGCACTACATGCTACATTGGCGGTATAGATAGTAGAAGTTCGGGTTTAGAATGTTACACTATACATACTGGAATAAGTGGTTTCATCCCCTAAGGAAGGTATCCTAATCATTCTTCTACTTTAGTCCCCACTGCCTGACCCCGCTCAGTGTCATACAGCTCTGGCATCTTCCAACCACGTAAAATCTCATAGGTGATTGATAGTGGTGTAATAGTCTTTGTGAGAAAGAGTCCAACAGTACAATAACGGTGGACTGTCTCCAACACTGTGGGTACAATCTTCAGAGTAAGAGAAGAGCCATCCCCATCTTCGTCCTCAAACTCTGCATTCAAGTGCTGCACATTGCTGCCTTCTTTGTGCCTATTGATTAGTAGGTGATGTATTTTCTTCCCTCTATTGAACCTTTTATCGCCTGTGTTCTCTAAATTCGCAACATTAAAGCAATTACTACCTTCGATACGACATCCTTCGATATTACATGTATGGTTGCAACCTGCCAATGTGTTTAGGTTGGTGGGATCATATATGGCTTTGTATAGAGCTTCTATGCCAAAAGCTGTGATGTTATTTCCCCCTAGAAGAAGAGATTGTAGATTGGTATTCTGTTTCAATGCTCGGGCAATCAATGTAGCATCATCATCATTCAGCTTATTATTTTGCAAGTATAGAACCTTGAGCGGTGGATTCGTTGCAATGTAGTCTGGTATTTCTGTGCCACCTCCAGTAATAATGTTGTTTCTATCCAAGTCTATATATTCAAAGCTTTTACCACTAGCCAGAAGAGAGCACAGTACGTCATAACCATTGATCTCCTCCCCACCAAGACAATTCTCAAGGCGGATACGTTTAATTGAAGGGTGACTACTAACGGCATCAAGTACTGAACGTGCATTTTCCATACCCCCAAGCTGATTGTTTGACAAGTAAAACTCGTTCAATTGCCGGTTGGATTGCATGCATGTAACTAGAAATTCAATACCCTTTTGATCACTAACGAACCCATTATTGTCCAGGAATAACGTTTTAAGTTTTCCTTTCAAGGCTGGAATTAACATACTAATTACCGAAGATGTCAATTGCAAGTTTTGTAGAGTAAGGTTTATATCGTTCTTGTGGCAGAGCTGTAGAGCGGTAGTAAACTCTTTCCAATGAGGTAGAAGGACATCATCGTGTTGCAACAATGTACCAGCCGCATCTTCTGGCGATTCTTCACCTAATGTGATGTATTGAATACACTCTCCATTTCTCATTCGGCTGGTTTTGTTTCTTATTGTGGTCACCAAATTATCCATGTCTTGAGCGTATTCTTCATTGAAACCACGATCTATCCAATAATTATCGTGTATAGATGGAGCTGAATACTCCCATGTACTCTCTTTACTCAATATCTCTGTATTGATCTTTGCAATAAATCAGATTTGTTCTCTAATTCATCAATATGTGATATACGCTCTTTCATACTATTAATCTCATTCTGCATTAATGTTGATCTATCTCTCAAACTATCAATCTCATTTTGCATATTGATGCATCGACTTTCTAATTCAGCCATTTGAGATAGTTTACTTACTTTTCATCTCTTGCATCTCTGCTAATGCCGCAGTCAGTGATATACCATCCTCATCACTACCGACCTTGCGCTTCTTTGTGGTATTATTAGTACTCATTTTGCATATAGTTTAAGTATAAAAGGTATAAATAGACGCCGACAACTATACTAACTGGCAAACGCCGCATAGCAAACAAAAAGGATACCACAAATGGTATCCTAAAATTATGAGAGTGTTGAGTGGAGAATGATATTGATGGTTGATGTTAGGGATCGATAACTCGAACAATATATACTTCCATAAACTAACAATACAGTAATTAGATCAGTTTTAAACCCTCTATCGACATTTGGCAGTCTTAGGGCGGCAGAATTTATATGCATTGAGAAATAGTTTACTAAACAAGGTGCACCTTCTCATAAACCTGTAGCAAAGTATACTATAATCAGCATCACCCTAAAGGTACACTGAAGAATGAGTTACAATAAAGCAAAGAGACCTAAAGTAGAAGAAAGTGAGGGCGGCGGTGTATCACTGACCGATATCCTAGCCGAGATGCAGGATATGAAAAGTAAATTATCTCGTATGGATGAGATGCAAAATGAAATAGATAGTATGAAGGGTAAACTATTACAGATGGATGATACGAAGAAGGAGTTATCCAAACGAGATGATTATATTAATAGTAAAATGTTAGAAATGGATGAATTGGTGAGCAAATGTAAACATCTTGAGGATAAATGTGGCAAATTGGAGAAGAGTGTAAAGTTATTGGTTAAAGATTGGAAGTACAGTGTACCAGACATTCCTGATAGTTATTGGGAAGATCAGGGTTTTGATGAGGATTACATTAAATCTATTAGGTCTTTTCTGGGAGAGGTCAAGGAACAAACATTACGTTTGAGAAGTGGAGAGGAAATGGAGTATGTTTCTTTGGGTTTTGACGATGGTGACGGTATATTACAGCATGATGATGTACTCATCCCGCACTGGAAAGAATTAGCCGGTGCACTACAGCTTTATCAAAGTGAAAATAACTTTGATATTGCATTCTACAATATGCAATTGACACTACCAATAATGAACATACTGGCTCCAGCTCTAAAAGAAAATCGATTAAAGTCTTTGTAGTTTCACAGAATCAATACTCACCACGACGTTATTGAGTTTGCAGTGGGTATAATGAAAGCCAACCATCATTTGACAGAAATTAGTTGGATAAATAGTCAAATTGATAGTGAAGAAGATGCTCGAGCCATGTGTTTGGCCATTGTAAGTCATCCCTCGATTAACCGTGTCCAACTTGAAAATTGCTTCGGAGTGGGGCAGAGACTTGGCTACGACGTACTATGTGCTCTTTTTGTTAGCGGTAGGGGAATTAAATATATGGATCTGGAAGGAAACAACATCCAAACTCTAGGTAATACTGCCATTCCAGACTATATTGCAAGGAATACTCCACTCATGAATCTTTTCTTAGCAAATAACAACTTGAATGATGAAGATGCTATATTGATTGCCAAGGCATTGAAATACAATACCAATATACGTACACTTCGTCTACAACGGAATGGTATAACTAATGTTGGCATTGATGCAATGAAGAAGGCATTTTATGATCCCACAAGCCTCAACTCGGTATCGGACTCTAACCATACATGTAGCCTTCAACTTCCGGGCGTTGATAATATTCTCATTTCTAATGGTTGTGATGACAAACTGGTTAATCGAAGGCTGAAATTATATCACCTTTTATCCGCAAGGAACAGGGAAGGAAGTAATGTATATCACTTGAATTTGGAACTTGATAAGGAGGATGACTCATTAGTGCTTGTGCCTAAGGTATTGGAGTGTATTCACCGCTATTCTCATTCTAGCGAGTTAGTGCAACCTTTATCAATCATGTATGAAATCCTTGGCAGCTGGAAGATGCCAGCCCTGTTTGAACGACAGAAGATTAGTTAAGTTAAGTAGCAGTTAAAAAGTAGAACTAGGTTTAGTACAACTACTCATCAACCACTCTCAAAATACAACCCAAGAACTAGTTTGATACCGTCTACTCAGATCACAATTCTCAGGATATACTCCCTCATAAGAACTAGGATGATGTTGTTGACTTAAACAATTCACATCATCACCCTTTGGGAACAACTCGAATCTGCCATAAGGAGAAAACCCATCAAACTGTTGCTTATTATAGTCGTCTTTACATTCATACAATCTCAGTGGGCGGTTGGTATTGTATCCACTCACAGTCATGCATAGATTTGGATTAGTTAATGGTCGTAATGTAGTACCAACGGAGTTCCACTGTTGCCGTAAGGTCGATCTACACCATTCGACATATACATAATCACCTGGCTGGCATGGTCTACCGGAACTGCCACATTGCATACACCACCACTGTGTAGATATGATAAAAGTGAGCATATGATATGAGCAAAAGGAAATAAGGTATGAGCATAGATGATATGAGTTGAAACCAAAGGATGCACATGATTCGCCTCGAAGGCATATCCGACTTACCATTTCATCCCATTGATCTTGCCAATAATAACCATACTCCCAATATAATCGTAACCGAAAGTCATTCATTGTTGGCATGGCCGTAGTCGGACTAACCGTCGGTCGTGCCGTGGGATAACGAGTCGGTGCCTCGGTAACAGTATGATATTCAAACAGCCCATTCCATACTCTAGGTGCAAATGTACTACTTAGTGATAGTTCTGATGTTGATTTACCAATCCCTTCGTAGATTATCAAATCTGTATTCCAGGATGTTTCTTCTGGTGGAGATGAGGCAGTGGCAACGCCCCATTGATTGTCTCCAGTTCCTATTCCCTTTGATACACGAATGACTGGTCCATCGGATGTTAAATAGAATGATGATAATGTATACTTGTTCAATATGATTCGTTCATCTAATGGAAGATATGTTGGATTGTCTAGACCCTCACTTGCAACCGTGGCATTTTGAATCAATGTCCAACCATCTAAACTCTTATCATGACCAACATAACTACCTTCTCTCATATACAACTTAACATTCACATTATCACTAGGCTGTATCAATTTCGATAAGAATGATTGTATCTTATTGGTATTAAATGCCATTGAAGTAAGTACTACCTGTAATCCTCTTGTTTGGACATTCCACATAACACCCGTGTATGAGTGTGTACTATTAAAGTTTGTTGATATTGTTTCAGTTACTACTGGTGATAAACTTGGTGTGTAGGATGGTGCCGGTGTTGGTGATATTGATGGACTTTCTGTTGGTTTTGGCTATGGACAAGAAGAGGTTAGAAACAAAGATTTGCAAAAGTGAACACAAGATATGCACAAATAAAATCGAACTTACAGTAGGTGAACGTGACGGTGACTTCGACGGACGTAACGTAGGCATCTTCGTAGGACTTTGTGTCACTACATCATAACTTAATCCACCACTAAATACAGAAGGTGTATTTGACAATTCACTATCCCAAGTATCACCATTAACTTTCGTTGATCCAGCTCTATATAACATTACATGTTGATTTTGATATACTCGTAATGTAGTATTGTTTGATGTACTGTCATATCGTAAACAATTATTATTGGCTGTACAATGTATATAGAATGATCTTCTACCGTCTGTATTAATATTAATGGGTGGTATTGATATGTGAGATGGTGCATCTGGCCCAGAAGTGTTTGTTAATAATCGATTAGCCCATAATAACCAGCTAGTACTATTGTTGGTATATCCCTCATAACTGCCGCTCTTTACATATATTTCAATCGGAGAGTTTGTGCCGACATCTTGTGCTGAGTTTATATTAATACCATTGAGTATTATATCTGACTTTGCTTTTATATCAAAGTAATGTCCGGAGGTTGACGAATCAGATATGAAGGATGTTGTTAGTTGTGAAGAGAGGAGAGATCGAGATACCGACTCCATTTTGTAGGACTAATATTGATAGATACTTGAGCAATTGCAATTATAATCTAATTATATACGATCTACAGATGCTTGTCATAATATACCTACTTAGGATAACAAAACTAACAGCATGCATTGCAAAAAATGAGCGCGAAATGCTTTCTCGTTTTGATTTGAACTTGGACCATCGGTATCCTATTCCATGAGTATGTGGGGTTGCTTGGCGTCTTGCAATTGCAAGTAACTTATCAAAGGAGATCTATTGTTAACATCTTCTACACACCTATCTACACATACTAATATCCATACACTGGCAAAACGATACACTTGCAAAATAATAACAAGGAACCTCCTCTCAATATATAGCCAAGTCAAAGTCAAAGTCACAAACTATTTAACACACCCAAGCATTCGCGTTACTTCCCTCTGTCATCTGCCTCCACCAAATTTAGCTGTTTCAGGCCATCAAACCCATACTTTCTCCAAATGCGTGTGCATCTTCCCTCTCCTTGCTCTTCATTTCATTTAATGAGGTCTGATGTGCACGTAAAGTCTTAGCCAAGTCCTCCTTCGAAATCACCTTGACTTTATAGAGATCCATCAAATCATCCATTGATTCTTGATTACCAGCACTTGCAGCTACTGTCAAATGTCCAATACTTTCATCGACATTCCCCTTCTTACCATGAATTTCTGCAAGCATCACGTGTGCATGTACAGATCCCTTATTTGCACTAACCTCATAAAACTCAATTGCTTTTGATTCATCTTGTTCTACTGCAATACCTCGCTCATAATACGATCCTAACTTTCCAAATGCCTCAATGTCTCCAAGTTCGGCGGCACGGATGAGCATTTCAAGTGATTTTGTATTACTTTGAATAACACCTTCTCCTTGCTTATACCTGAAGGCCATTTGCATATATGCTTGAGAATCATTCCTTTTCATTAGTATTTTCAGAGCTTTTACTTGATTCTTGGGTGTTAGTTGACGACAGAAAGAACATTTCTCTATCTCATGATCAGGTTTTCCATTTGCTAAACTGCTAAACACTCCTCGGTGGATACATCCACTGCATATGACTTTTCCACAACATGGCATAAATGTGATTTCTTTAGCATCAAGAGGAATTGGAATCATACATACTGGACACTCTTCTCTTTCTGCAACAGGTGCAAAGAGATCCATATCTTTCGTTTCTTCTTTAGCA
>Ga0214480_100327_pt1 | contig 24250 bp, 19 predicted proteins | sample M1_20Mar14CPVII9_3_FD_165042 | JGI IMG/M metagenome (GOLD analysis project Ga0214480, IMG submission 165042) | Marine eukaryotic communities from Monterey Bay, California, United States - M1_20Mar14CPVII9sort6BwellE17 | ecosystem: Environmental > Aquatic > Marine > Unclassified | place: USA... | reverse complement strand
ATAAGGAACAAGAAGAAGTTGTAGTTGATACTGACAAGATGAAACGAAAAGAAATGAAAGCAATCATGAAGGATAAGACATTGAGTAAGAAGGAGATGGTAATGAGAATGGAAGCTGTCAAGGCTAAGTACGATGGAATGAAAACAATGGGAGAATCTGAAGTCAGTGAAGGAGCCCATGTCCATAGTGTTGGAGGAGGTGATGTTTATCTACGATGTAATAGTATGGGTAGTGCAGTTTCTTCACTGGCTCCATCTGTAGCTCCATCCATAACAGTTTCTTCTACTCAGGACGAAGTTAATGATAGGAATACAATGTCCTTTGATGAACAACGACGAGCTGCCCTGCAATCTATAATGCGTGATAAGAGTTTGACAAAAGAGGAACGTCGAGTAAAGTTGGAGGAGGTTAAACAACAGTTCTCAGTTCAAGCTAGCGGCACACCTACCAGCACTATCCAAAGTAGTGCAAGGGATGATAGTCAGTATGCAAGTCAAACAGATGGTCGTCGTCGGAGTAGCATATTACCAGGTCAACTCTCTGCCGCTGCTGCTGCCGAGAAGCATAGGAAAGAGATAGAACACCTACAAACATCAAAAGCGAGCTCTGTCAGGGCAAGGTACCAAGAGAATCTTATCAAGGATAGGCCACATAATAAGCTTGGTGTGGCAGAACCTCAAGCTCTTCTTGAGGATAAGAAGACGAAGAATTTCCAAGCCTCCTCCTCTGTTACCAAGACTATCATGCCGGTTACTGCTAAAATGACCCCTCCTCCCCAAACACAAGAGTCGTTAGAGGAACAGCGTCGTGCTGAGTTACAAAGTATAATGAGAGATAAGACTTTGACCAAGGAAGAACGTCGATTGAAAATCGAAGAGGTTAAAGCAAAGTTTGCCGCACCCCCGACGAGTTTCTTGGCTGAAATGGATTTGTCAGCTCAGAGTTATGCAGATAGGCCCAAGCAGGAGATTGAAGAGATGAAAGAAACTGTTATACCAGTCAGTCAAAGGATTGCAGCGGTTAACAAAAATGTACATGAAGATATTATGAAAGGTCGTAGAAGGCGGAGTGAGATTGCAGTGAAAGATAAGGGTAGAGACTCGGCATATTCGAAAGCTCGAACTAGAACTTCTGCCAATGTTGATCCTACTGCCTTTGGTGTGATGTATCATCAAATGTATGGTGTGCAGCGTGATAAGAAGTCAAAGGCTAGATCCGAATATGCTGGTCGATTCTAGTAGATAGAAAGAGTATAGATTACTCAAAGGAAAATGAAGGATACCACCTAGCAATAAAGGACATACAACTTACGACCACTATCCTGCATCTATACAAATTGAAAGAGTATATCTGTGGTAACTATTGCTATACTCCTTAATGAGAGTACTTCTTTCACTAAACCATTGCGCAGCACGTACGACTTCGTGGTATCCTTGCAAATGACTTGGCGAATCAAACGCGGCAATGAAATTGAGGATCAACTGCCTCTTAAAAACCACCAGGCTCATGATATCGCTCTGATATTTATTTTGTGGACCAGCCTAGCATAATGTTTGAACGCCTATTATATGAAGGAGAACTCTAGTTGCCCTACCCCATTATCATTTCTATGTATCATTATATCTTATCTTCGACTAATTGTCAACAATCAATTATTTAGAAATCAAATTATCAACATCCCCCATATTGGTAAGTTGATGATAACAGGAAGAGAGGACAATATAAATTTGGTATCATATCATAGTATATATAATATACCAGTCCATCAATAAAGAATTATCCAACTTTTAACAGGGATATCATAAGAGTATCCAACTTCCTACAAACATATAAAAAAGTATCAAAGAACAATCAACTATATCCAAAACAGTATAAACAAATTATATACTCATAACAATGGATGACATAGTAGCACCTCGTCCCCTAACACCAGACGAAACAGATGAACTAAAAGTAACACTCAAATCACATCTCCGTCTACATAATAGTCCATGTGCATTCCAAGCAGAAGCTGATGCAGATGATTTATTAAATTATGCATTAGATATGATAGAAGATGGTAACACCATTCAACATGTATGTGAAGAGTTGGAATTTATGGAAATGTCAATTTGTGATGTAGAAGTATTAGAAAAGATCAAGATGGAGTTATGTACTTATATGAATGAATTAACTAAGAAAGTTAAGAAGGGTAATTGGCGTGATAATAATTATTTATTAAATACAAAGAAGAATAAGGAGGAAGTGTCAGTATCTTCTCCACCACCGCCTGAGCAAGTACCACCAGTAAGGCACTCGCCTAGACAAACACCACAGGCTGCTCGTCGTGCACGAGAAGAGGCTGAGAGATCTGCGGCAGCAGCGGTAGAGACTTATGATGAGCCATCATCCCCCAAAGAGGAGGAAAATGAGGAGCAGGAGGGTACTTCCCGATTCAAGTTGGAACCACCCAAAAAGACTGGGAATTATCTAATCGATCAAATGGCAATGGATGAATATAAAGAACGACTGAAAGAAATTGAACGGCAGAGGAGGAGTGGTAGTAATCCCCAAAGTGGACAGGGAGGAGGAGGGGCAAGAGATTCACCCCAACGTTCTGCATCTGTACGATTGCCATCAAAGAAGACGGGCGGCAGAGACTCGCCCCAACGTTCTTCATCGGTGCGATTGCCAAAGAAGACGGGCGGCAGTAATTATCTGATTGATTCAATCAATGCTGAACGACGTATGTCCCTTCCGGTCACTACATCACGCAAGCCATTATATGAATCACGTCCCCTCCCACCTCCAGTTAACAAGCGTGCCTCCCAAGACACAACATCACGTACACTTGAAAGAGAATTACTCGAGTCCGACAACTATGTCGAGGAAGACTTCTCAGCAGCCGCGGCTGCCAACAAAGCCAAACGTGAGATGGAATTACTATTCCGTAAATCACAAGGTTCCGGCGGGGCTCCCAAGGCATCTAGCTTAAAAGATCGATATCAGCAAAGTTTGATTGCTGATAAAGTTGATAATAAGAAGAAGAGTGCATTATGGAGTGCAAGAGATTCAAGCTTTAATGAATATGAAATGAAAGAGGTTGAGGAGGAACAACAAGAGTGTGTACCTCCTCCCTCTTCTCCTTCACGGTCTTCGATTGGGGGGCGTCAAGATGATCAGCAGTTGTTAGATCAACAGCGTCGTGCTGAGTTGCAACTTATCATGCGTGATAAGAGTTTGAATAAAGAAGAACGTCGTTTGAAGATGGATGAAGTACGTGATCGTTATGCATCGGGTGATGTTGAGATTATCCCTGTATCATCTCCATCACCAAGTGGATCCCCTCGTTCATCGGGAGTCATATCGCCCGAACCTGAAGGTGATATCGAGAGAACTGTCTCGACAAATGGTACCGGCAGCTTGCCAACAAAGAAGACTAATAGCGAATTACGACGCGAGGAAATGATGGCAATTATGAAAGACAAGACATTGTCGAAACAAGAGAAGGCTATCAAGATGGATGAAGTGAAGGCCAAGTATTCTGATGAGACGGCAAGTCTACACTCAGGCCAGGAATATAAACGTGGTAATAGCTCTAATAGTGCTATTTCATCTACGGCTAGTGATACCAATAATAACAATGTTGTTGAGATTAATGGTATCCCTGCACAAGATGAATATCAAGAAGAACCACAAGAACCGCAAGAAGATGAAGAGGAAGAGCTTCCGCCAGCAGTACCAGCTCCGCCAAAGAAGACTGGGAACTATCTAATTGATCAAATGGCAATGGAGGAGTATGAAGAGCGGATGAAAGCTTTTAAGCAACTCCAACGGGAACGCAACGAGCAGAAGAAGAAAGATGAAAGTGAGAGTATGAGTCCTCAGGGCTCATCTTCGACTAAACCGAAGCAACGATCGTCCTTACCACCGAAAAGGACGGGTGGTAGTAACTACTTAATTGATCAAATCAACGCTGAACGTCGTGGATCACAGCCGCCACCAAGAAAACCCTTGTATGAAAATCGACCAATTCCGCCTCCCGTGAACAGATCTTCTTCACCACCCCAACAAGATAGAGCTCGCTCTCTTGAACAAGAATTACTCGATTCAGATAACTATGTTGAAAAGGACTTTTCAGCCGCCGCTGCGGCTAACAAAGCCAAGCGTGAGATGGAAAGTTTGTTCGGTAACGGTGGTGCTAGTGCCGCAGCTCGTTCAAACCGATTGAACTACGAGCAACAATTGGAGGCAGATCGAGTCAATAACAAGTTGGGTGTTGCTGAGCCAATTAGCGTTGTTAAAGACGAGAAGTCATCAACATTATTGGATCGCCTACAGCGTCCTAATAAGAATGGCTCAAAGGTTGCTCCAACTGCTGCATCGTCGTCTTCTCTACCGCAGCCAACTCAGTTGGATCAACAGCGTCGAGCTGAGTTGCAACTTATCATGCGTGATAAATCTTTGAATAAAGAAGAACGTCGTTTGAAGATGGATGAGGTTCGTGATAAATATGCGGAGCTGGCTCTGTTGGAAGAGGAAGAAGGGGGGTTATCAAATCAATGAAAGATAGGCGGCCCAATTGCGTTTGTTGTTGCTTATAATGGACATTTGTCGAAAGCGGGGCGGGGTTCTTTCTTTCTTGATAGGAATTAAACGTGTAAACTACTTTTTTAGGCAATGCCCTGGCTGCCGAATCCTTTCATCCTTTATCCACGGCTACCTGCTGGTTAGGACTAGCAATCATTTAGTTCCTAGGATACCAAAGGGGAGGAATATGCGTATGATGGCATGATGTAACATACTCAACATATGGCCTCTATTATGTGTCAAATGACCTGAAGGTATAAAGGGTACCTCTATACACCTTTAGTTGGTATACGGGAATGTATCATACTAAAGGAGGGGGTATCCTAAATTACAAACTAACAAACATTCTTATTACTCATTTTCTATTCTTCTATATTCCACTCCAATAACAAACGATATATCTATAGTTGTGTTTCTTTACCCTGAGAAGAATTAAGCTTATCTTCCCGTCTCTATGGGCTTTACACAACAAAACAACTTCTTCTTCTATCATATCAGGTGTACTGATAATTGTACTTCTTAGCCGTGTCAACTGCCTCCTCTTTGGCAGCCTTGATGTTATTTCCCATCGTCTTGAACTCGGCTTGTGTCTCCTCGACTATACCACCATCACCATAGTTGTAATTATACTGCTTTGCAGCTTCAGTTGCCTCACGCTTAGCCGCCTCTCGTGATTTGAAAGCTGGAAAGGTAGTAGGATAAGAAGAGGAATGAGAAACACGTTATTGAAAGACAGGACAAAGCAACCATCTCCCGCTACTTACATGACTGGTTCTTATTTTGTTTCACAGCAAAGGCAACAGGATCATAGTGAATTGGCGGAGCAACTCCACCATTGCCAAATACTGCTTTCCTATCCTTCACAGAGCTACCAGTCGATGACTTCTTCTTTACGTCTTCTAGATCCTTCATGAATGAATGAGCACTAAAAGCACTGGCCTTTTTAGGTGGAGAAGGAGGGGTAGCCTTCTTTGATGGAGAGGGGGGTTTCTTTTGTAGACCTTCTCGGGTCTCTGTCTTCTTTACCTTGGCCTTGTCACTTGATTTACTTGGAGATGAATCTTCATTTCTAACCGCCATGACATCATACTTCACTTTCACTTCTTCTAAGAGCCTGTTCTTTGTATCTTTGTCAAGATTGCGGTTCTTCATAATAACTCTCAACTCAATTCTACGCTGCTCATCGAGGATTTCGTTCTTCCCGATGGAGTTGCCAGATGACCGTTTAGTCAACAATTTCTTATCGACTCGCTCTGGAGAAGTACCAGGGGATGCAGCTTGGGAAGCCTCATACCGAACCTTGATCTCTTCCATTCGCCTTGACCTTTCTTCTTTGGATAAAGATCGATCTTTCATGACTAATTGAAGTTCTTCTCTTCGTTGCTCATCTACACTCTTTGACATGAAGGCTTTGAAGGGAGAGCTTTCTTGAGGCCTGACTTCTTTAGGCTTGTCTTGAGGAGCGGTAGGCTTTATTTGGACATTAAGTGATGACTTAATAACTTCAATGGACTTGACTTCCTCAACTCTTGCCTTCCTTGCTGCGTCAAGTATAGAAGGACTATGCTTGGTATCTTCCTCTTTCGATGGAGCTTGCTGTTTCCCAGTTGAATACTTCTTCTTCATCAATTCTAAAGCCGCCTTGCGTTGATCTCGATTGAGACTACGGTCTCTCATGATGGACTCAAATTCTTGTCTACGCTGGGCATCAAGAGCATTAGTTGTCTCGGATACTTCCACAGACTCAGGCATCTGGACTGATGTTGTGACAACAGTGATCTCCTCGTCATCGTCTTGATGGACTCTTGACGCTGTTGTTGACGCAGTGGAAAACTTGCGTTTAATTGCATCGATTCTATTGGTCCGCTCGCCCCTTGTTAGATTTTTATCATGCATGATGGATAGGAGCTCTTCCCTCTTCCGCACTTCCATAGCCGCATGTTCCTTGGTATCTTCTACTGTGTCGTCATCTGCATTCTTGTTTTTCCATTGTTTGACTAGAGCACCATTCTCATCATATAATCCTTTCTTCGCATCCGTTGCATTTGACCTGAGCATTTCGATTTCATTCGATGCACATGTTGATAAACTACTCTTGTGTTTGAGCTTGGAGTTCTCTTCCTTCTCTTTGCGTTGAGCTGCCAAGAGCTTATCTCTAGTGGCAATTCTCTCCCTGAGACTTTCCTCGTCGTCGAGATGCTGAAAATACTCCTTTCGCTTGGCATCAATGTGTGCGTCAATGTCGCGTATGTCTTCTAATTGAACTTTACTCCACTGTTGATGAAGAACACCTTTGGAGTTATAGTTCTCCTGCTTACTTCCTTGTGTCACTTCGTACAACCGAGAACGAAGGGCACCCAACTCATTATGATGCTTGGCTGCAGCATCGACGGCGCTAAGATTCCCAATAGCATTATCGTTAGTTCCTAATGGAGAGTCATACTTGCGTTTCACTGCTTCAATACGGTTGGCACGCTCTTCTCTACTAAGACCTTTAGTTCTCATAACTTCATGAAGTTCTTTACTCCGTTGCTCTTTGATCGTATCAGCCTCAGACTGAACGGTTGCAAGACTTGCATCTTCATCTTGCTTGAGTTTATCAAGTGTCTTGACATTATCCCACTGAGCTGCTAATTTCCCACTGTCGTCGTATATCTTGTCTTTAACTCCATGCCTCTGTGTACTTGAAGCACGTAGAGCTGCCAACTCGGCTTCCTTGGCTCTCAAAGTGCCTTGAATAGAAACATCAACGCCATTAGACTTGAAGCTTTGGACTGAAGAGATATGCACTTCATTGTCTTGAATAAGTTCAGCAGGAACAGGTGCAGCCTTGACTGCATACTTGCGCTTTACTGCATCAATTTTGCGTGCTCTTTCTCCTCTAGTTAGGCTCACATTACAAGAGATGGTTAAAAGCTCTTGCTTCTTCTGTGCTTTTAGTTCCTTTGACAGTCCTCTATCTTCGTCATCTACATCTTCGTCTTCCCTTTTCTTCTCCTTCTTTTGAGAAATGGGAGCATTCTTCACGGTAGTTGAAAGACCTTCCATTCGTTTTACATCATGTTCATCGATATGAATACCACTAGGTGCACACTGCTTCTTGTAGATTGATAATCTATCTCTTGCTGTACCGCCACACTTCTTTGTCGTGAGTACTTCATCAACTTCTCGACTAGCTCGTTTGGCTGCCGCTAATGCCGAGACATTTAGACGACCATTGACTTCGACTTCAACATCACCCTTTTCGCTCCACTGCTTGGTTAGATTACCATCCTCGTCGTACATCTTTTGTTTGAGATTCTGAGGCTTGATGGAATCCCTACGAGCTCTCAGTGCTTCCATTCTCTCTGCTTTTTTAAGAGCATGCCCTCAGAACTGACATCCATAGACTTGGGGACATTGTTAGCGTCCCGTATATTCCCATCGGCATCAAACATGGCCCTGCTTCGCTTGGCAAGTGTAGTATCCCCGCTTAATCCAAGGAGAAATGTTGACAAGCACTGGCCAAAGCTATCTGCTACCTCCGATGTGAACACTTCCATTTCCATAAATAAAAGCTGTTTGTTTTATAGGACAAAAAGTAAAAGGTGTGAGGGTGGTTTGATTGGATGACTGTCATATCGACACAAAGTGAGATACTTACTTCATCCACCATATTGCCGACAGTTTTACTCTCCTCGATCATATCAATGGCATAATCACACAAATCATCAGCGTCCTGCTCGTTATCATCTGTTACATTCAGCTTGGACTTCAACATTACTCTCAACTTGGAGATCTCATCTGGAGTCAATTCACGAGGTACAGCAGTTTGTTTATAATCTGTAGTTTGCTGTATTGCTTCACCATTTCTCATTGCATTCATCTCTCGCAATAGCTTTAACTTCATACCAGTAGCGCTAGTGTCCATATCAGGGTACTGATTGTCTCGTTCACCGTCATTATTCTTCACTTTGATGATATGTCCATTAACATCATACATTTGGGACTTGTAAGCATTTGTACTCGTACTCGCACGTAAGTTGGCAATCTCTTGGGCCTGCTTCAACTTTGAACCTTCCGCAGAAGAACCGATGGGCATACTCTTTGCAAGTTGTTTACGCTCTTCGGCATGCTCCTTGAAACCACCCCACTGTTTGACAAGATTACCATCTTCGTCGTAGATCTTCTGTTTAACATTGAGTGCTCGTGTGGAGTCCCTTCGTTTCTTAAGAGCCTCCATTTCTTGGTGTTTTTTGAGTATCATACCACCCGAGGAGAGATCCATGCTACGATTATGTCGATCCTGACCACCATTAGTATTGATACAGGCAATAACATTACCATCGTCATCAAACATTTGTCTCTTGAGGTCTTGTTGCTTACCAGCTGCACGCAAAGCTTCCATTTCTCGCTGAAGCTTCGACTTCATACCAGCAGCGCTTGTATCCATCTCCGGGTATTGATTATCTTGCTCGCCAGCGTTATTGGTGCATGCGATAATGTTACCATCAATATCAAACATTCCTGTTTTCTGGCCAGTACCTCCTCGTCTCTGTGCAAGTGTCAGTGTTGTAGCACCACCGCCTATATCAATAAGGAAGGCAGCCAAGCACTGCCCAAAGCTATCTGCCACTTCTGATGTAAACACGTCCATTTCCATAAAGAGAAGCTCATTCATCATATAACCAACAGTTTGACCAATATCGCTTACCATTCCGATTGCATAGTCTAACAAATCACTAGCATCCTCTTCCTGAGAAGGATTTGTTATGTTCAGCTTGGATTTTAACTGTACTCTTAACCTTGAGGTCTCATCTGGAGTCAGCTCTCGGGGTGCAACAACTTCCCTGTGATTTATATTATTGGTAGTACCAGCTCTAAGGGCTTCTATTTCTCGTTGGAGCTTAGACTTCATCCCTTCGTCAGAAGTATCAATATCTGCGCAGTGGTTGTCACGCTCGACAACATTATTCTTCCACGCCATTAAGTTACCTTCTTCGTCATACATCTTCTGCCTTAAAGATTGAGGCTTGACGGAGTCTCTTCGTGCACTTAAAGCTGCAAGCTCACGGGCCTAGTATGCATGAAAATGATTGGGAATATTAGAAAGGTGAGTTCCATTGAAATACTATATAACGAGGATACCCTGAGTGGTATTCTTGATACCCCCCTCATCATCGGCAAAGTAAATAAGAGAGTCACGACCTACCTTCCTCAACTTCATACCTTCCGCCGATGTTTCACATACCCATTCTTCGCTTTTCTTAACTTCCTCACTCTGAGTGAGGATGAGATTATCGTCCTCGTCATACATTTTCTTTTTCAGACCTAATGCCTTGGTAGATTCCCGTCGACTACGTATGAGATCTAATTCTCTCGACTTCTTCCGTAGCAGTCCCTGGGCTGACAAATCCATACCTGGGTTGTGGGAGTGTTGTTCGCCTTCATTCTGACTATACCCTACAATCTCACCCTGATCATTATACATGGCTTTACGCTGAGTGGTGGCTGTCATGATTGAGCCACGCTTCATACGACCACGAAGGAATTCTAACTCGGCGTGGTGTTTTGATGCTGCATCAGAGGCACCTAATTGTAATGCATCGTCTTGGGTACGATCATCGTCAGAAACGACTGCTGGAGCTCCACCATACTTGATACGAATCTCTTCAATCTTTCTTGACTTCTCGTCTCTACTGAGTGATCTATCTCGCATAACCTCCTGATACTCCTGCATACGAAGCTGTTCTACTTCATTGGAAGTAAAACCCTTAATAGCATCTTCGTCGTCTTCTTCTTCTTCTTGATATTCTTGGGCATCATGTACATCATGTACATCATTCATAGACTTGCTCAAACTATCCCATTGGGCAATGAGATTACCATCCTCGTCATAATTCTGAGCCTTCGCACCTCGTCGTTCAGAACCCGTGGCTCGAAGTGCTTCAAGCTCGGCCTCTTTTGCTGATAAATTACCTTGTGCTGATAAATCCATAATACCAGATCGTGCCGATCCTACACTACCAGATCGGCTATAACTCTCCCACGCCAAGAGGTTCCCATCGGCATCATACATCTTTTGTTTAAGACGATTGGGTTTCGTCGAATCACGACGGGTACGCAGGGCTTCAATCTCTGCATCCTTCTTCTTGAGATTACCCCTGGTTGATAAGTCTACATCTTTCTTCTTATTATTCTTACGGTTGCTGCGAGGGGATGGAATTAGCGGTGCCCACTTCTTCTCTTCCTTCTCCTTATCAGTAGTATCCTTATCACCATTCTCTTGAATGCCTTCCTCTTCTTCTTCTGATTTGTCATCCTCGTCATTCTCACTATTACTCTCGTCATCCGAATCTTCTCCTCTACACTTATTCTTCTTCCAAGTGTCTAACAACTGACCATCTTCATTATATATCTTCTGTTTAACATCAGAGTCATTAACCATCTTTTGTATCTCTTCAAGTTCATCTTCCTTCTTCATTAATGTACCCTGTGTTGACAAGTCCATCTTCTTTGAAGAATCTATCTGCTTACGGAGTGCAATTTCTTTTCTTGCCTCACCTTGACGTATGGTAAGTTCTTTCCGGAGCTTTTCATCTTCTAATTCTTGAAAGTACGTGTGCATACGTGCATCGTATGCTTCATCGTCCATACTGTTGACACTGTGTGTATGGGGGGGAGGGGGGAGGGATAAAGGGGAGAAAGGGGAGTTAGTAAAGAAGAACGACAACATGTGCATATCATATGCACAATAAAAACAAAATAAGAAACATACCTATCACCTAACTTATCCTTCACACCAGCCCATTGTTTCACTAACTTCCCATCCTTATCATATATCATTCTACCAGATCTGCTACTCTTAGATATGACAGATATAGCATCACTAGTGATCTCACTTATATGTGACCCATTCGATGATGATCGTTTATATGCTTTATCTTTTTTCGATTCAATCATTTTTGATAATGATGATGGATTTTTTGTTGGACGTGATAATGATGAAGAGGGAGTAGTTGATGATAGTACAGCTTTGCCATTCTTGATATTGGTTAGGAATGTTGCAAGTGCTTGACCAATCTTTTTAGCTGTGATTGAATTGCAAATATCATATTGCATGAATTCAAGCTGTTATATTGCAATATTTTTATAGATATGTATAGAGAAGAGGGGGGAGAGGGGGGGGCAGTGATGAGATTATATGAAGAGGGGCATCGAATTGCAGTGCATATCAAAAACAGTCTAATTGTAACTATTGCAATAAAATAAAGATCTATCATACGACTTACCTCCTGCATAACACTTTCAACATTCTTACCCCGATCAACCATATCAATACCATAATCTATTAAATCAATAGCATCGTCAATATCATCTGAGTTACTATTCGATGTGATGGTTAATTGTTCTTCAAAGATGGATCGTAGATGAGCCTTTTCATTTGATGACAATGTACGAGATGAAGTTAGCTGTAACTCGTCATTCGTTAGCTGTAATGACCCATCAGTAGTATCAGTAGTAGTTGTTGTGTTACTACTCATAATTTGGGATGGTGGGGCTGGTAATACTTCTATATTAATATCCTTTATTGGTAAATTCGTATTGCAACTACTACCTCCTTTGGATGATGCTTGTCGACGAAGAGCTGGATGCTGATCTAAATGAAAAGATGACATTCGAGATTATTATACATTATACTTCATGCAAAGGCATCTTCATATATTATATGTGTGTATCACTAGAGAAGTGGAATGCATTGATCTTCCATTTATTATAATAGATGTAAGTAAAGGCGCCTAACTTTTTTGCTTGAGCAAGATCTCACTACTACCCAACTACTGCCTCAAGAATGAAGAATGGTAAAGAAGCTAAGTCATAGCTGAGAAGTTTTTTATCATGTGCCCTCTTCAACTTGTAATCAAGTCAGCACGGATGACTAATGCGCTGAGCCTGTAAAAGCATATGGTACAATACAAACAACATTGGAAACCTCCTACTCGTCATTTTAACAATAGTATGCAAGTGTTCTACGGATCCTTCTTCTTCTTCGTCTCCCTTATGATCTCATAACAACAACTTGTCAAATAGTATTTCCTGCCATGAGTCGTCTCCAATCCACTTGGTACCTGTATGCTGTTGATCCAAGACTACTTTGTACCATCATTGTAACTCAATCGTTGTCACGCTTGTGCCAAAGCAATGCATGTACTAAAATCTAATCATCAGGGTGTTATTTAAGCCCATCATCCTCTCTAATTTCATCAATCTTTCATGTATATAGTGTACCACCGCTAGTAGCATCATTAATAGCATCTTTTAACTGATCACTACTCTCCTCATCACATGTAATGGTTACTTCTAACTCTCCTCTGTCATTATATGTTTCACCACTGGTTACAGCATTATACTTGGCGGCAGCTGCATAAATAGCACCAGAGTTGGCAGCTCGGGTTGATATTCGTATTGTTGCTTTGGGAATATGAATTTGCATTGGTGCAGTATCCAGCGCAAGACTTGCACTTCCACCGTAAGCTCGGATTAAGCCACCAGCGGCGCTGGAGGTCTATCACCATAGAGTTATTATTGATTCGTATGGTATGTCATGGTAATCGAGAGAGGTATGATGGTAAGTGGTGCTTTCGTAGCTCATGGCTAATATCTTAGCCGAAAAGGCTTTGGTAAACTAGTTTTTGTTGTTAGCGGATGACTATAGATGTTGACTACAGCATACGTTGGTACTATCACATGCAATAAATGGTGTAGCGAGGTGAAAATTGAGGCGGATACAAAAGTAGATTTTTTGATGATAAAGTAGCTAGTCGGATACTTAATCATTATTCAGTTTTATTTCACGTAATTTGCCGTGCTACCGAATATATATTGAACATGCCAGGTTACCTATATAAAAGTGGATTGGATGTGGCAAAAGTATTTACCAATGCAGATCAATATGATTCTGTTTTGGAGAATTTTTTAGATCGTCAAAAATACTCAATTGTTTCTTTGGTGCAACCAGTAGCTGATGCACCGGTTCTGGAGCGGTTGTCTATTGTTGATGATATCAATATACTATCAGCCAAAGGTAGTAACGTGCCGATATTTTTGATTGGTAAATCTATTGCACGGCTTATTATAACAGCAATCAACCCTGATCCCAGTCCAGATAATCTTCCAGTAATTACAAATCCAATGGGTGTATCATTTCTTGATTCAGCAGGATTTTATGATGAGAAGAAGAAGAAGGCGAGGGAGAATGATACACACTTCAAACTCCCCAATCAAAATCATTCATTTTATAGATTCGTTCGTGACCATCCCAATGTTCTTGATGGTGGAAAGATGAGGTTGGGTGCACGCCCGGGACACTTTGATGATCCAATGAAGGCATATTTGGACTGTGATTGGTTACCCTGTATATTACTACACATGGCGGATAAAATCAATTCCATGGAAGATCCTGAGGAGAAGGCATGGCATATACAGAGTAAGTTGTTTTATTTTTTTTTTGCAATGGTATTAGTATTGAAACACTGACATCACATATTTTATATCAGATTTTGTTCATGTTAAATTTCAGGATGAGAGGTTACATTCCCCTGCAAATTTGGGTGAGGTGCTTCAGGATATTAGTCAGATGAAGCCGCCGTTCGATCCTAATACCCCCCTCTACTCAGGGCTTTTATCGGATGAAGAATATGAGTTGGTCAAGCCGGAGAGTTGTGTATATCAATCATTTAAAGATGGGTTGTTGTCTGGTGTAAAAGATGGTATAACATTTCCCAATGTTCTTGCTGCGTTACTTCATCGTAAACCTGACAGCTTTGCCACAACACTTGGTTGTGGTAAACTTCCGCCATACATGGACAAGACAGAGAATATGTCTGAAGTGGAAAAGAGTGAAGTTTTGGGTAAAGTTTTCACTGCAGTTTCTCGTGTATGGGGTCAGAAGGCAGTCATTCATGATACTACAGAAAGTGGGGAGAAGAAGGAAAAGAAGAAGAAAGATCCAAAAGCACCCAAAGGTCACAAAGAAGGTTAGTAGTGTGGTTTATGGAGTATATCTTTTGTATGTGACATTCTCCAAACTTACTTTGCCTTTTATAGCACGTCACTTTTATAGTCAGGAACATAGGAATAAGGTGAAGGCTCAATTGCCTGTAGGATCTCACAGCAGTGTTGTGGTGAGTATTACATTTCTTAGCAATTGTAATTATATACATCTGACTTATTACATTACTTTATATTCTTGCAGAGTGCGCAGTTAAGTCAAAATTGGGCACAATTATCCAAGGAAGAGAAGAAACCGTATGAATTGAAGGCGAGTAAGGATTACAAGCGTTACAAACTCGATATGGTCAAGTATGAGAAGAAGATGGCCGAGTGTGAAGAGGAGATGTATGATAAAGCCATGTCTATTGAAGAGGATGGTAACATGAAGCCTGCATCCAAGCCCAAGTCTTCCAAATCTGGGAAGAAGAACAAGAAGGCTCCTTCTCATGATGCAGCTTTGGAAGAGAGTGCTGCACGGTCTGCTAAGGCTAAGCGTTCTCGTGATTCTCGTGACAATCGTGCCAAAAAGCGTCTAGACCGTTTTACTACCTCGGGTACTTCTTCCGAGTTAGTGCCTGCTATTGGAGGCGGCGCTTCTGAGGTAGCAAGTATGGTGCCTAGTCTTCCTGACATTGGTGGTGGCGGAGGGAAGCCTTCTGCAAAGGCAACCGTGATGGCGGCGGATCTTCCTACTTCTTCCGCTGGTGGCAGTGGAGGTAGTTCAACCGCAGCCCTCTCTTTGGCAGTAACTCGATCGGATTCGAGTTTGGATGCACAGCAGGGCACCTCAGACACTGCAAACACTGACGAGACTGGTGTGCTTGAAATTTGAGGAGATGGGGAAGAATAACGAATGATTTATATCATTAAGTTTAGTGCATTAGTGCATAAAGATAGTTGAATCTATTTCATGAGATATCTATTATGTATTTATGTTAGATTTGTATTGATACGAATAATTATGTTAAAATGTTAACTCAATAACCCCATCCATTACTAGATCTACAATATGACTCAGTTCAACTAAGCCTAAAGCTAGAAATAGCTTCACTTCCCTCTCTCTATACGTGCACTTGTTCCATGTTCTCTCAACTTTATCACTTGAATGAAAGTTCTTATCATCGAGATCGTTTCCACCCCACTCTTCCCGTAACTTTTGGAATTCACTTGACCCCAACTTGAATCGCTCACCCCCAACACGAAGTCCCGCTTTATCATACGTTCTCTGCAACTCACGCTCTGCTTTGTAGACATCTGGTACATTGTCTCGTGCAATGTACCTGAGGCTACACGCCCACACCCAAAATGCTTTTTTGATCCGTTGCATGACATTGTTCTCTGAGCAACCTAGTTTCCATGCCAATAGCCACTCAAGGTACTTTCTTTCCTTGACACAATCCCCATCAAGGCTCTGCCATATCTGTTCCAATGCCTCCAATTCATCACTCTCCAAAGCAATGCACCAAGCATATAGACTACCCAAAGTGTCCTTCTTAACAGGTTCAGATAACTCATCTCCATCTAGTGATATGCTAGTTTGAAAGTGTACTCCACCTCCAACTCGAACACATACAGCATCAACTTCCCTCGGAGCATCAATGTCGCCATAAAGTTCACCACCAACACGTTCCTTGAGATTAACTACGTGACAAGACTGTTCCAAAGTATATGACGTGCAAAATCCAAAAGGAATCAATACACCATCAACAATGAGTGTAGCCCCTGCCAAATATACCAACTCATTAATCATCTTCTTCCTAAACAACATGAGATCTCCGCAAGACTCTCCGATATGTGATACATTCAGTAATCTATGAAGGTGAGGACACTCCTTCTTGATCTTGTCCATAATAGCATCCGGTGCATCAACTCTATTGATATATTGAACTCCTTGATACCAATAGTATTCCTCATCATAGGGTGATTCATTATTCAAAAGATCTTGCATTGTAATATTGAAATCTGCAGAGTGTGTGGCTTTTGTATTGAAGTCAGTCATTTGTTTGTCGTTTAATAACATCCTAACTTGGTGTCTCTCAACAAAAGATGGAATATCCTCTACATTCAATACTCCATTGTTGCTATTTGATTTAATCAGATTGAGTGGAAGGCCGTACACAGGATTTTGTTTGCGCATGTTAGTTCGAGTGATGGGAAAATTATTCTTAGGCAAACCATTATCATTCAGATCAAGCTTGGTCGTCAACTCTTGAATCTTTGTAACCCGTTCAGAAGGTGGCAATAGATTTCGTTTAGAAGCATCATCCACAAACGACAATACCCCTGGATTAACTAAATTCAGCGCATAACTAATTCTTGATTCAGTATCAACTTCTTTTTGTAATAAGTAATGTTTAATCTGACCCTCATCCAAACCACTATCAAAACAATTGAGAATGTGACGTATACAATCATCAGATTGTGAACTACGTGGTGTATTATCCCATGATTTCTGCACTTTATCAAGATGTTCCAACTGTGTACTGTCTTCTATATCCGGTAGCTCATTCTTTGCTGCTTTCAATATATCGTCCTCTTGTTTACGTAATTTCTTTTCTTTACTATGCTCATTCCTATCTTCCTCGAATTTTGTACGAAGAGGTTGTCTCCTTTTCCTCATATTTACTTACTGTGGCATTGTTTATTGTTGTTTATAGTAGTAGCAGAGTTGTTTTTAGTATTATAAAGAGATGATGTTTGACAAAGTACAAAAAATAAAATTTGACACAGAACATACAAAATAAATACTACTAATAAACCAATGACATACAACTCACCAATCTAATAAGTTATCTTATCAATACTGTGATAATTATTATGGATAGAACGGATGTTTGTGGATATATTGATTGTGTTTTATTGTTGTGGGAGTATTCGAGTTGTCTACTAGGGGATTACTGTACATTATTAGTAGTGTGGAATTTTGAGGGCAGCCCCTGCGCTAAAAAGCGCTAGCCTACACTACACACACTCCCCCTACATCACATGATGTCGGCAATACCCCTTGAGGGTGTTGCTAGGCCGCTAGCCGCTGAACCTATCCTCTTGGAAAACAACCAGGGCAGCAGCGCAGAGACATTATTACCAGGGTCCGTTGTCTTGTTGAGGTTACTCTTGAGGTTTGCATGGTGAAGAAGGTAGTCTGTGCAACTACATATTATGTTGAGCTTACCTAACTATCATACTATCAAACTGCTACTATGTTTTACATTCTACTTAATTTATTTACCAAGTTGCACACTAACATAGCCTTCGATGCCTGAGTTGCTATGTTAGATCTCCCTTTATTATACCCATCCAATCAACTCATGACCTTGGAATATGCTCTAAGTAGACTCTAAGCTTAATCCCTCCAGAATATCGTACCACTGCAACAAGTACATCTGATAATCCTTTCCCATTGATAGATCCAAGGATCGGCACACCTCCTGTTCCTGATGTAGATGACAATCATATTGTTCAGATGTTAGTCACATGCACAGACATGAGAAAACAATTAACCACAGACCACTTACCTGTTGGCTCGCCATCGTCTGATGCCCTTTCGGTTCCAGCACCTCCTTCTGATGAGCTTGACACAAAACCAAAACATACATGTCGACTTTTAGCATGTTCTCTTCTAATATCCTCTATTATTGATTGCGCATCTTCCCATGAAGTACAATGTGTAGCTAAACCTATAAATCTAGATTTCTTAATAACTTGTTCGGCTGCATATATATCATTCCCTTCTATTGTCTTTAGTTGTTGTTTTGTAGTAGAAGATGATGAAGAAGATGATGATTTTCTAGAGTAAAGTTGTGTCGTTGTTATTGTTGCCACCGGTGATGAATATAATGATGAATGTGATGGTTTGCAATAATGATTAGAACCTCCTCGAGTTGATAATACTGTTGTTGCAACGACATGACGTACATCCAAATTATTAAATGATACAATCGATCTAAGGCGAAGAAGCAACAACATAATCATGGGCCACATAATTATCATATCGTATTGTTACTACTAAAAGATATTGCAGCTCCTAATAATTTATTATGGTGTGGTATTTGCGTATACGATATTATGAAGAACCTACAATGTAACTACTGTAGTAATCGCACTACTAGTGATGGAAATTTTAATATTTTTTACCAAATTTAATAATTTGAGTTTAACATACTGGGGCTTCTCTTGATATCGTTTATATTATAATTGGTTTTTAAAGCAAAACAGTATTGTAGACAACTTGTAGAGACGTACTAATACCTAGAACTGCAATGATAAAGATATGATTGCGTGGGTATGGTATCCTAGGATACCAGAGATAGATAAATAGAGAATTAAAGAAGTAGAGGGTGGTATGAGTAGGGAGGGGAGGATATAAAGAGTTATGCCAATACCTGATTAGTTAGTTTACTCTAAACAAATTATTCTTATACCAGGCAAGCGCTGTACACGATGATCTATTCGAAAATCTATACCGTACCCACACAAGGAGAGACAAGTCAATCGTAATAGCACACATTATGAGTTGCAAATATGCACACTCTTGACCTAATCTCCACCATTGGCCTCGTTCTTCAACAGAGCTGCCTTCTCATGATTGAGTAACTCACGAGTAGACATGACAGAAGCATCTCCAAGATCTGTTCCTCGGAGCTTCTCGGCTAATTTTCGAAGCACATACTGATAGAAGGGAATTCGAATACTCTCCTGGGCACTTGCAGAATACCATGAGACAGGATCCCTTTGGAACTCCAGCCCAACTAACATCTTGGGGACGACACCGTCATACTCTTCTTCGTAGAGTTTTTCAGATTCTTCGGTATCATCTTCCTCTCCTTCTTCCAATACGGGACGACGAGTTGATGCTTGAGCTGTTGAGCAAACAGCTGCATGAACCTCAGTATTAGACGCATCAGCCTTTTGCATCTTTCCTTTGCCCATCAATTTTGTTACCTCAGTGTTGAACATCTCCATCGCCTCCTTTGCTTCAGAAGTAGACATTTCAATCTCACTTCCATCTGTAAATTTAGCAATATAAGTGCCACCAGATTCTTCATCACCTTCTTCTTCATCCTTGTACTCGGTGATCTTTCCTCTGAAGATACTGCTTCCAAGCATTTCAATTGCAACCTTTTGTCCGACGGCAGGCTCAGCAGCGGGTTCATCATCATCGTCGTCGTCGGCGCTTTCATCTGCAAGTGCATCATTCGTAGCACCAGCATCACCTTCAGTGGACGCTGCGTCAGTTGATGGAGGTGGCTCGACCCTCACAATTGCAGGAAGCGTCTGAGTCTCGCCGCCCATATATGAGATGTGACGAGCTGAGACAATGATCTTGTTTAGGACCGGGACAACACTGCCACTAAACACAAAAGATTCAGTATGACGGCCTTTACAATATGTCTGGTACGTTTCGGTAAATGGCCTGTTCGCAGCCTTGAACTCTGCATCCCAGAGAGTAACAGCTTCTTGAACATCAGCTACAAGTGACAATCTTGGAGGGCCCTGTAAAAGATACTCCTTCACCCAATCTTTACTTGTCAAGAATTTGCCGTAGTTTGGTCGTGCTACAACACAATTAACCAAACCCGAATTGATTATGAGAAAGACTCGCTTTCCTGTCTCTTTGAACAGAGGTGATCCGTCCGTCAGCTTGCGCTTGTCAAAGTAGAAACCAGTCTTGATCGGACGCGGCCTTCCAAAGAAGAAACCTCCCGTTGGTGCATTACTAGCTCCTTCGTCATTCTCCTCCAACGCCTTTGCTTCATTATAGAGCTCTAATGCAGCTGAGGATTCCATTCCTCTGTCTCTGACAATCTTGTAAAGGAGAACCTTCTCATCTTTGGCTTCCAATCCTCTGAAGCAAAAGGCCCTAGGCTTCTCGATGGCCAACTCATTGCCGCTCATGGTCTTTATTCCAATGTCGTACGCTCCATCCAACTTGGCCTGACGAACTTCCAATCCAAGGTACTGGAGGATGCGCGTCATACGATTTATGAAGATGAAGAAAGGCAACATAACTTCTGTTAGTATATGTGATTCACAAGGGCAGTAAAATATAGGCAATGGAAGCCAAAAGGAAGTGATCAACTCAACGAGACTTCATATTGAACACACAAACTCATACAAATGAACAATACAAACGCGGACTTTCCTGGAGAAAGTGGTCTGTCATGAGCTGTTGTCGTTTCAGGTTCATACCGAGGATACGATTGAGGAACTTGGGAACAGTGATTGGGGCACGATATTTGCCGGCTTTAGATGTTTGCTGGGTCACACCTACTTCAAACAGCCAGATGAATGAAAGTGCATGAAAGTTGAAACCATTCTCTTTTGCACTCTTGACCTCTTCATTAATCTTGGCTTTGATTTCATCTCTGTCACCACCATTGGCGATGTTGTCAACCAAGGTCGGAATTCCACGATTATCTTTGCAAGCGGCAACACGAGACGTTGCTAGTTGTAGACAAGGACCAATTAGTAGCTTTTCCATCATCTTGTAATATGTTTGCTCGGATTGAGAATCGTTGCTGTAAGGAGCAAGGTTTGCTTGCCAATTGTCTCCTTCTTTCAAGATTTCGATAAGATGAGCATCGATACCCTGTAGAGTTTGCACATACACCTGGTCGGTTGCCTCGCTATCGTGAGAGGATGTAGTACATGCCCAAATTTCATCTAGCATTTTACGTAGAGCTTTCGTTCCGAATTTGTTGTCAAAATCGAAGTTGGCAAGTCCAAGAGCGTTAGACTGGCCAGTAGCACGACGATCACCTTGAGTTAGGGCTCCGAGAAGTGCTAACCGTTTTGCAACGGCTGCAGCAAAGCGCTTCTCTCCTCCTACTTCTGAGATGAGGAACTTGTACTGAGGTCCAGATGTCTGAGGAGTTAGTTGAAAGAAAGAGGTAGAAATTAAATGAGTACATCTATCTTGAATCTTTTGTATACATGCTGAAGTTTAACATACCTGATTGGCACGATGTGTACGGCCGAGTTGTTGGATAGCCTTATCAGCGCTCCAAGGTAGCTCCAACGTAATATGGACTCTGCGCCTTTGATTCTTGACCCTTTTGTCGGCTTGGAGACTGATCCCGGTACTTGCCGCCTCACTTAGAAGAGCCACAAGTTTCTCCCCTTGTTGAAAGGCGTTCTTCTCTTCAATATTGATCTTGTCAAACGATCCCTTACCCTTGCGTTTTTCATATGAAACCTAATGAATAGAGGGTAGAGCATATCATGTGAGTTTGTTATAATGGAAGACAAAAGCAAATACAAGGTATCCTTTTTTTTGTTTCAACATTAACTGAGAGAACTTGATATCTTCCATAGTAAGGCTTACCTTTGAACCACGTTTGACTTGTTGATTCTTCCGACCAGTCAACTCGGCAACCTTACTTGGACCACCAAACTCGTTGAGCAATCTATCAAGAGGATTCGGTGGAAGTTCAAGTTTATCTATCGAATCTAGGTACGTCTTGATTTTCTCAATCGAAAGGCGATAATTTACCAGACGGCTATTCTCCACACTTTCATTCACATCTAACTCAAGATCAATCTCATCCCAATTCATCTTTGATTGAGTCTTCTTGGACCGTTTCTTGGCCTTCGGGTTATGATCTTTCTTCGAGTTACTTCGCTTCTTGGCGGTGTCGTCGTCATCACTATCATTCTCAATGTCTGACTCTTCTTCCTCTTCCTCCTCAGAGTCGAGCTCAAATTCTTCGGTATCACTTGAGTCAACTTGAGATGACTTCTTCCTGGCTGCCTTCTTCTTCGTGTTACGCCTGTTCCTTTTGGGAGGAGCTTCATCCTCGCTGTCGTCAAAATTGCCATCTTCTTCAGCATATGTCACCTTACGAGTTGCACGTCCTCGTCGACTCGTGCGAATCTCTGGTTCACTCGCTTCATCATCATCGGTACTGCCTCCTACGGTGGAGGCATCATCATCATCTTCAATATTCTCCTTCTTGGTTGAATTGTTGAGAAAGACAGGAGCGATAATGCCCTCGGGCTTGGGTGGTAGTGGAAACATTTGCATCACAATTCGTTTCAGATCCTCATTTGGGGCAGACACGAAGTCATCGAAGTCTCCTGAATCTTTCATGCCACTTGCGGCAGCAGCGCCTTTAGACCTGGCCTCACCGGTACTCTGAAGACCCACCACTACGCATTTACCATCGGCTAGTGCCTGCTTACCAATTTCAATGGCCGTGTCAACCTTGCTGGCGATACAAAGAGATCTGAAGAATCTTTGGTGAGCTGACCAAAAGAGTCCTTGGAGATGTTTTGAATTCCTATTACGGTAGGAACGTCGAAGTTTCCTCTCCTCGAGTTTGGCATCGTCTTCATCATCACTCTCTGAATCAGAGTCGCGGTGGATGTCAAGTTGGTACTGCAACTGTTCAGATAACTCGCCATCTCCAGACTCAGCTTGCCACTTGGCAATTTGTTCCCTCATCGCATCCCTTCGGTTCAACTTTTCACATCGCTCAGCCAAGTTGAAGTGGAGATCTGTCCACACAGCTGTTGCATCGTTATACGTCTTCTGAACCTTAACATCCGAGATACCATCAATAAGCTGAAACTCGCATGATTCATAGCTGAGAGTTCTAGCGCATAATGCACCAATACTCTTGAGATGCATCGCGTGCAATTCCATAGCACCTGTACCTAACCGTTTCAACGCTTGTAGAAACTGATTGAACCCTATTGGGTGCTCCGTGCCATATCCCCATAAACCAAGCCTGTTCATGAAGCCCAAGTTCTTTGGGTGCGAGACCGAGGTGGCACTGCAGTACACAATACGTGCCCTTGGCAGCAACTTCTGCAACTCAACGACCTTGATCGCCGTCTGACTACTTTTTTCCTTCTTGTCAAAGCCTTTTCCGGTAGTCTTGGGGTTGCCGTCAGCGTCAAGCTCGATAGTTTTTGCCTTGTGACACTGAGTTTGGTGTAAGTTAGAATGAGAGGGAAATGGTTAGACAATCATGCACATATATTTAGACAACACTTATGACATGCTACAAAACTTACCTCATCAAGCATGATCAATCCATCAAACTCGTCCCCACCACACCAATCTACCAGCTGATCCATACGAGTCTGCTTCGAACGATTCTTGGCGATCAAAGTCTGATAAGTAGAAAACATGACACCCTCTTGACAATTATCACCTAAATCTCCATACTTTAGCTTGGCCATGTTGTAGCAATTCGTATCAGCGTATTCTCCCAAGCCGAGATCACGTAGATCCCTCTTGGCATCTGAATATTAGTGAGGGTTTGGAGATGATTAAATGAGTTCTAGTTCACATAGAATATAGGGGTGCGCACTAGCTTATAAAACTCACCTTCATACAAGTCTGATGACACGGATATCCACACGTGTTTGCGCCTTTCTCGTGCAATGTTTTCGACCACAAATCCAGCTAATGTGCGGCCTTTACCCATCCCTTGAAGAGCGTTTCACATGTTTATGATAGAGAGGAGATAGTAACATTTATTAGTACATGTGGTTCACAAAAAAACAATCAAGCACATGATAAACAATACAAACGCGGACTTTCCTGCACCGTCACCTAATAAAAATCCTGCACGCAGTGGCTTCTCAACCAATGTCTCCTCTCCCATCATATCACCTTGCAATTCCTCAACAGGTTTAACGG